>Ga0316204_10010281_pt1 | contig 12109 bp, 7 predicted proteins | sample 6monrhotite_MG_2_FD_205661 | JGI IMG/M metagenome (GOLD analysis project Ga0316204, IMG submission 205661) | Microbial mat bacterial communities from mineral coupon in-situ incubated in ocean water Damariscotta River, Maine, United States -... | ecosystem: Environmental > Aquatic > Marine >...
GCCCCATTTCTTCACCTGAAAAAGCCATAAACAAATAGTTATTACTTGTGTTGGTTTCTTTTAGTTTGCCTGCTAAATTTAGCATAACTGCCACACCACTTGCATTATCATCTGCACCATTATGTATGGCTTTTTCTTCAGATCTATCAAGAGAGCCCTCGCCTCCATAACCAAGGTGGTCATAGTGTGCGCCAATTACTACGGTTTGCGATGCATTATTATCAATAAATCCTAAAACATTTCTTCCAGTAATGCTACCATCTTCATTTACCGTTGTAAATTTTGCTTCAGAATGTGGATCGGTTTTTGGAGTAAACGTAAAATCTTGAAAGTAGCCATTTGTGCCTTTACCTTCAAGGCCTAAATCTTCAAAGCGTTTTGCAATATAATCAGCTGCTGCTTTCTCTCCTTCAGTACCAGTACCACGGCCTTCCAGCTTGTCATCAGCTAAAAAAGTAACGTCTTCTTTAATTTTGTTTTCTGGTGTATATTCCTTTTTACATCCTACTAACGATAAAAAAAGAACCAATAGCGATATTTTTTTCATAATATAAATCTTATTTTTGCGCAAAATTAGGCATTAAATGCCATTTATATAAAAAATCATGAAAAAAATAACTGCATTTATTATTCTTCTAGGTTTGGTAATCGTATCATGTAAATCAGAAAAGAAAGGAGATTCTACAGACGCTGCTTCTGGCGCAACAAACCAATGGGTGGATTCTTTAATATATCCTGAAGAAGTTCATTTTAAATCTATTCGTCAAGTAACCTTTGGAGGTGATAATGCTGAAGCGTATTGGAGTTTTGATGACAAACAAATTGTTTTTCAGTCTAATAACACAAACTGGGATGTTGAATGCGACCAGATGTTTTTAATGAATGCCGATGAAACTTTTGATGAAACAATCCCACCAATGGTAAGTACTGGTTTAGGAAGAACTACTTGTGCGTATTTCTTGCCAGATAACAAACATTTTGTTTACGGTTCAACACATTTGGGTGGTGACGAGTGTCCTCCAGCTGCTTTGCGTAGAGAAGGAAAATATATTTGGCCAATCTATGAAAGCTACGATATTTTTGTTTCGGATTTAGAAGGAAATATCACGGCTCAGTTAACAAACGAACCTGGATATGATGCCGAAGCTACTGTATCTCCAAAAGGAGACAAAATAGTGTTTACATCTATGCGAACTGGTGATTTAGAGCTATTCACCATGAATATTGACGGTACAGATGTGAAGCAAGTGACTCATGAATTAGGTTACGATGGTGGTGCATTTTTCTCACCAGATGGTACAAAATTAATTTTCCGTTCTTCAAGGCCAAAAACTGAAGAAGAAATTAAAGAATATAAAGATTTATTGGCTGAAGGATTGGTGCAACCAACCGAAATGGAATTGTACATATGTAATGCTGATGGGAGTGATTTGCGCCAATTAACAAACCTAGGAAATGCCAATTGGAGTCCATTTTTTCACCCAAGTGGTGAGAAAATTTTATTCTCTTCTAACTTTGAGGCAGAAAGAGGGTTTCCTTTTAATTTATACATGATTGATATTGATGGGAAAAACTTAAAACGTATTACTCATGGTGAAACGTTTGATGCTTTTCCAGTATTTTCTAATGATGGGAAAAAGTTAATCTTTTCTTCAAATAGAAATAATGGTGGTGGTCGTGATACCAACCTGTTTATTGCTGAGTGGCAGGATTAAAAAGACTCTAATATCACTAGCGCTCAACATTCTAAAAGAATAGATGGCTACTAATGCTCATGCTCAAGCCGCTCACGTTCTTGAACAGAGCTAGTGCGCTCATTGGTTGAAAGTTTTGTGTTTCCAAACTTATATCTAAAACCCAGTCTTATGTATCTGTTATCCAAATTTACCTTGGTAGTATTATCTTGATCAGCAAATTTTGTTGTCCAATAAAAATCTTGTTGATTAAATAGATCGGAAATTAATAAAGACAAGCTTCCTTTGCCTTTAAATAATGTTTTTCTAATTGACATATCTGATGCCAACCTTGAATCAACAACTTGAAGTCCTTGAACGTTTTTATGCATATAGGTTAATGCAAGGTTTGCCACGAGGCTGTTATCTTTTAAGAAAGAAAAGTCGTTGCTAAAAATTGTGTAATTTGACCATGTTGATTTACTAATTACTTCGTTAAAAAGGGTTGCATTATCTTTGTAGTTATAAAATGAAGAGCCAACATACATACTCCATTTGTCGTTTACATCTACATATGCTTCAATGTCAAATCCAATTTCTTCGGTGTAATTAATGTTTACAGAAGAATATGCAATTGTATTGCTATTGTTGTTCTGAATAGGTATCTGAAAAATGTTGTTCTTGTATTTTTTGTAATAAGTCTCTATTACAAAAATATTATTAATTGACAATCCTAATTTATATTGGTTAGTGAAAATTGGTTTTAACTCAGGATTCCCGGTAACATAGGCATTATCATTTAAGTAATATCTAAATGGGTTTATATTACTATAGTTTGGACGCTGCAAGCTACGTTTGTAATTTGCATAAATATTTAGTTTTTCAGAAGTCCTATAACCTAAATTTAAAGTAGGAAACCACTCTAAATAATTTTGATTATTGTTTTCGTTGACCGACTGAGACCTTGCTTCAATATTAGTTTGTTCAGCTCTAATTCCAGTGCTCAAACTCCACTTTTCCCAGCTTTTATCAAAGCTTATATAGCCAGCGAATACTTTTTCATTATAATTAAAAACATCATTTTTTGCTGGGTCTTTAACAGGCAAATTATTTATTATATCGTAATGTTTAATAACACTATTTGTTGTAACATCAGAAAACTTAGCGCCTATTTCAAATGTAGATAAATCATTAATGGGTAAATAGTAATCTGCTTGAGATGTAAAAATTTCTGTGTCTTGGTCTGCTCTTGTTTTGAAAGTATTGTTACTATCAAATGTGCTATTGCCTAGAAAGTAATCCGTACTTACGCTTTGCTTTCTTCTGTAATCATAGTTCGTATAATGTGTATTAAATGAAAGTTTGGAATTATCATCATATCTATGTGCAAAATCCAAATCAAAGCCCGTGTTTTGTTTTTTATCTCTAGAAACATTATCAAAAAAGAAATAGGCCACATCATCAGGGTTAATTGGCAAAACTTCCGTTTTACTATTAGTCACTCTTTTATAATAAGGCAAAAACAATGAGTTTACAGACAAGCTTAATATGCTATTTTTATTAATATCCCAGTCAAAATTTATATTTATATTGTGCGTTTCCGTCCATTTATTTATGTCCTCATCTGTATTCCAATATTGAGTGTTTAGAAAATTAATAGTTTCTCTGTCAACACGATCAATTTTTTCTCTGTTGTAGCTATAATTGGCGAAAAAGGCCACCTTTTCTCCTTTAAAATAATTAGTTATTCCATAGTTTGCCCTCGGAAAAACACCCTGAGTGACACTACTAAAGATACTTCCGTTATAACCAGAAATGACATTTTTAGCCATCACAATATTTAAAACCACTCCGCTTTCTGCATCATAACGTGCTGGAGGGTTTGTAATTACCTCAACCGATTTAATATTGGATGCCGAAGTGCCCTGGAGCAGTTCTACAATCTCGCTTGATGAAATATGCACTTTTTTATCATTAATATACACTATTGGTTGCGACCCTTTAACCGTAATTGCATCATCCATAACAATAACACTTGGTGTATTTCTTAAAACCTCCATTAAATTTCCCTCACTCAAGGCAGTGTTTTCAACATTAAAAACCAATCTATCAACCTCGCGCTTAAGAGTTGGTTTTTTATAAACCAGTTCAATTTCTGATAATGCTTCAATAGATTCTTCTAAAATAATTGTTGGGGTTTGAGTATCTTGAGAAATGATAATGCTTGAATAATTGTCAATATAACCTATAAAACTTGCCTTTAAAATGTAGTTGTTTGGAGCAACGTTATTAAAAATAAATTTACCATTATCATCTGATGTTGTTCCAGAAACTATTGTTGAATCTTGACTTTGGAGTAATAAAATATTTGAATACGCAACTGGACGATTTGATTCATCAACAATATTCCCAGATAAAGTAAAGGATTGAGACCAAATGGTTGTTGTGCTTAAAAAAAGTAAGGTTATATAAAAAATCCTCATATTCAATTTAATAGCTTTTGCATTTTACAATCACAAACTTATAATAATAAATCGAAACCATATTACGTCTTTTCCGTAATCTTTAAAGCACTCGTTTAGGGTTTTACAAAATTTATTTTGTGTATTTTTGCGGTCTGGTAAAAATACCTCCTAAAAGGATAGATGAAAAAGATTAGAAACTTCTGCATTATTGCACATATAGATCACGGAAAAAGTACGTTAGCCGACAGGCTACTGGACTTTACTGGTTCGGTTACCGAACGGGAAAAACAAGATCAGCTTTTAGATAGTATGGATCTTGAAAGAGAGCGTGGTATTACTATAAAATCGCATGCCATTCAAATGGATTATACCTATAAAGGTGAAGATTATGTCCTTAATCTTATAGATACTCCTGGTCATGTGGATTTTTCATACGAAGTGTCAAGATCTATTGCTGCCTGTGAAGGCGCCTTACTTATTGTAGATGCTGCACAAAGCATACAGGCGCAAACTATTTCTAATCTATATCTTGCTCTAGAGAATGATTTAGAAATAATTCCTGTGCTTAATAAAGTAGATTTACCTAGCGCAAACCCTGAAGAGGTGACCGATGATATTGTTGACTTATTAGGTTGCAAGCCTGAAGAAGTTATACATGCAAGCGGAAAAACTGGATTTGGAGTTGATAAAATATTGGAAGCTGTTATTGAGCGTATTCCTGCTCCAACAGGTAATGTAGATGAGCCTTTGCAAGCATTAATATTTGATTCGGTTTATAATTCTTTTCGTGGTGTTGAAACTTATTTTAGGGTTATTAATGGCTCTATAAAAAAGAACCAGCAAATTAAATTTATTGCTACTGGTAAAACTTATGGTGCAGATGAGGTTGGTACTTTAAAACTTAAACAGGTTCCTAAGCAAGAAATAAAAGCAGGCGATGTTGGTTACGTAATTACTGGAATTAAGGAAGCCAAAGAGGTTAAGGTTGGAGACACCATTACTGATGCAAAAAATCCAACTACAAATGCTATTGAGGGTTTTGAGGATGTAAAGCCAATGGTTTTTGCTGGGATTTACCCTGTTGATACTGAAGATTACGAAGAGCTTAGAAATTCCATGGAAAAACTACAGCTTAATGATGCCTCTTTAATTTTTGTTCCTGAAAGCTCAGCAGCTCTTGGTTTTGGCTTTCGTTGTGGTTTCTTAGGGATGCTGCACATGGAAATTATTCAGGAACGTTTGGAGCGTGAATTTAACATGACCGTTATTACAACTGTACCAAATGTTAGTTATCATGCTTTTACAAGAAAATATCCAGACCAACCTATAATAGTAAATAATCCTACCGATTTACCTGAACCTTCTGGTTTAGATCGTGTTGAAGAGCCATATATTAAGGCAACCATAATTACAAAAGCTGATTTTGTAGGGAATGTGATGTCTTTATGTATTGAAAAAAGAGGTCAAATTACTAATCAAACATACTTAACTACTGAGCGCGTTGAATTATCGTTTGATATGCCTTTAGCAGAAATTGTTTTCGATTTTTATGATCGTTTAAAAACAGTCTCAAAGGGTTACGCTTCTTTTGATTATCATCCTATTGGAATGCGAACTTCTAAATTAGTACGCGTAGATATTCTATTAAATGCTCAGCCTGTAGATGCTCTATCAGCATTAATTCATGCAGATAATGCACATCATATTGGTAAAAAAATGTGTGAAAAACTAAAAGAGTTAATTCCTCGTCAACAATTTGATATTCCTATTCAGGCTGCAATTGGCGCAAAAATTATCTCTAGAGAAACAGTAAAAGCACTTAGAAAAGATGTAACAGCTAAGTGTTATGGCGGTGATATTTCTCGTAAGCGTAAATTGTTAGAAAAACAGAAAAAGGGTAAAAAACGTATGCGTCAAGTAGGTAATGTAGAAATACCTCAACAAGCGTTTATGGCTGTTTTAAAGCTTAACGATTAGTGGTTTAAGAGTGTTATTTAATCTTAAATGGTTTACCTAAATATACTAGTTTACTTCCTTTATCTACATCTTTAACGTCTTTATTAAAAGATGATATGATATGCAACTCGCCTGTATTGTCTTTTACAAATAAAGGAATGATGTCTTTATCATTATTGGTTATTTCAATAAGCTCAAGGTAATGCTCTTTGTCCTTGAGTGTCAACTCTTGTATTGATGGAAATTTTAGGGTTACCTCAGAAAGTGTATTATAATCATCTGTTTGACTAAACAGCCCTTCTTTGGGATTGTTTTGGTCGTCTAACATTTCATCTTTTGTGACGAGTCTAAATGACCCATTTTCGCCAAATTGCTCTCCAAACTTATCAATAGCATATTTGTTAATATCGGAATTACCTGTTAAAGCCATTAAATACCCAACATCGTTTAATTCAATGTTATCTGCTAGAGTTTCAGAGTAAATATTACTGTCAAAGGCTTCTAGCCCAAGTTCTTTAGCTTTTTTAATATTGGTTAAATTGCTATCTATTAACACAACGTGTCTTCCGTTGTTTTCTAAATAATGTCCCAACAACCTTGACACTTTTGAAGCGCCAATTATTAAAATACCTTCTGATTTTGTTAAAAACACACCTACTATTTTAGCAAATAAACGTGCAGTGGTAGCATTTAATAAAACGGTTCCGAGTACTATCATAAAAACTAAAGGCGTTATGTATTCTGCGCCCTCAACACCTTCTTTTATTAACTTACTACCAAAAAGAGACGCAATACCTGCAGCAACAATTCCTCGTGGTCCAACCCAGCTAATAAATAGTTTTTCGTTGAGCTTAAGATTTGAATTGTAAGTGCTTAAAAACACTGCTAAAGGCCTTACTAAAAATACTACTGCGGCAAATAATATGCCTGTTTTCCAGCTATATAGCAGCTCTAAATCTTCAATATTTATATTAGCAGCCAATAAAATAAATAGTATAGATATTAACAATACACTTAGTGATTCTTTGAAATACAAAAGTTCTTTCAGGTTTTCAAGTTTTCCGTTACCGAGTACCATTCCCATGACAACAACCGCAAGTAGCCCTGATTCGTGGGCAAATATTTCAGACTCTACAAACACTAGTAAAACTGTTGAAAGCGACACCACATTAAGCAAATAATGAGGGATTAGTTTCTTGTTTATAGCAAAGGCTAAGGCGTGAGCAAAAGTGAATCCGAATGTCGTTCCAAAAAGAATGATTTTTCCAAATTCCATAAGTGCCGTTTTTGTAAAACCACTATCACCACCAACACTTATAAACTCAAAAACTAATACAGCTACCAATGCACCAATAGGGTCAATAAGAATGCCTTCCCACTTTAAAACTGCTGAAACATCTTTTTTAAGGGGAATGTTTCTCAAGATAGGTGTAATAACTGTTGGGCCAGTTACAATAATCAGCCCAGAAAATAAAAATGAAATTTCCCAGCTTAAATCAAAAACGAAATGTGCTAAAATACCAGCGGCAAAAAATGTAACAGCCGATCCTAGAGTAATTAACTTGGTTATTACTGGTCCAACATTTCTTATTTCAGAACGCTTTAATGTTAAGCCTCCTTCAAATAAAATAATGCTAATGGCTAACGACACAAAATAGTATAGTCCTTCTCCGGGAAAAAGTCCTTTTTCTCCATTCCATATTGGTTCTATCCATTTTGCTCCGTCCTCACTTAAAAATTCTGCTGCAATTGGACCTACTAATAAACCAATTAAAATCAATGGTAATATTGCAGGAATTTTAAATCGCCATGCAACCCATTGAGCTAAAATTCCTAAAATAATGATTCCTGCTAGTTCTAACATTTTTATTACTTTTTTTGTGAAAATACTAAACAAATATAATAGTAAAAACAACCTAAAGATTTAAATAGTTGTAGTTTTTGAAAAAGTACTATCTTTCAAAACTTATTAATATAAGATTAAATAGTATTGTCTCTAAAACCATTTAAAAAAATAGGAATTGGTGTTACCTTTTCCCCTAATCTCAAAGCCAATATTCATGAAGCCTCAAGGCTAGCATTAAGGTTAAAGTCTAATTTAGTATTGATACATGTTGGAGAACAATCAACTGAAAAGGATACTAAGTTTCATGCTATATTAGAGCATTTTGTAAAAAAAGGACTTGTTTTTGAGATAATTTTTAAGCCAGGAAACCCTGTTGATGTAATTTTATCTATCACTAATGAAAAAAATATAGATTTATTGATTCTTGGTGCGCTTCAGCGAGAGAACTTTTTAAAATACTATGTTGGGTCAATCGCTAGAAAAATTACTAGAAAGGCACAATGTTCTGTTTTGTTACTAATCAATCCTTCTGTTGAGCATATAGCTTGTCAGCATATAGTTGTAAATGGCTTAAAAGATCCAAAGACTACTCAAACTATTAATACAGCTTTTTATGTTGCGCATCAACTTAATTCTGAGCGTATTACAATTGTAGAAGAAATTAATCAAGATGAAATAGCTATTAAGGTTGATGACGATAAGTCCTTAAGAAAAACTAATATTTTAAAAGAACGGATTAGACAACGTGAAGCTTCTAGAATAAATGAAATTATTAAAACCATAGATAGTGAATACACTAAAAACATATCTATAAAATCTCAACCAATTTTTGGAAAGCAAGGATACTCAATAGGTCATTATGCTCAAATAATGCGAGCTGATTTATTAGTGATGAACGCGCCTTCAAAAATGACGTTTTGGGATAGATTATTTCCCCATGATATAGAACATATTTTAACCGAATTACCAACTGATGTATTAATCATTCAATGAGTCCAAAGAAAAATATTCTGATAGATTTTTTAAGATCTATGCCAAAAAACATTTTTTCTGGTTTTGTGGTAAGTCTTATCGCTTTGCCATTAGGTCTTGGACTAGCTATGGCAAGTGATGCCCCTCCTATTGCTGGAATCATCGCTGCAATAATTGGAGGTTTATTGGTTTCTATTTTAGGTGGAAGCCATGTAACCATTTCAGGGCCTGGTAATGGGTTGGTTGGTGTTTTATTGGTTGCAATATCAACGTTGGGATTGGAAAGCGCTTATGCTGCAATTATTTTTTCTGGAATCTTGATGATTCTTTTGGGGTTTCTTCGTTTAGGCAAACTGGCTGATTTCTTTCCCTCTTCTGCAATTCAAGGTATGCTTGCTGCTATTGGTTTAATCATTCTAGGAAAACAATTTCATATTATGTTAGCTCATAAAATAGATAGAGCCGATACAATCGATTATTTATTGGAGATTCCTTACACAATTAATGATGCTATTCACTATAAAAATCCAGGATTGATTTATGCAGCAATCATAGGTGTTTTGAGTTTGTGTATCATGCTGTTCTATCCTAAAATTAGAAATAAATACCTACAATTGATACCTGCGCCAATGTGGATTGTTATTTTGTCTATTGGTTTTAGTTATTATTTTGAGTTAGTAGCGCATGAGGCTAATCCAATAGATAAAAATTACATGATTTCAGGAATACCCAATATCAGCACTATTATTTCTGAAATACCAATCATTGATTTTAGCAAAATTGGAACATCTGCTTTCTGGGCAAGTGTTGTTGCCTTAACTCTTATTGCTAGTATTGAGTCGTTGTTAAGCATAAAGGCGGTTGATAAGCTCGACCCACAAAAAAGGCGTTCTAATGTTAATAGAGATTTAAAGGCGCTTGGATTAGCTTCAGTTGGTAGCGGTTTCTTGGGAGGGTTAAATGTTGTAACGGTTATTGCAAGAAGTTCTGTTAATGTAAACAATGGAGGAAGTAATCGTTCATCAAATTTTTTCCATGCGCTTTTTTTAGTCATTTTTATAGTACTTTTTAGTACTGAATTAAAACGAATTCCGTTGCCAGCCCTAATGGCAATACTAGTGTTTACCGGCTACAAACTAGCCTCTCCTAAAACCATCAAAAATATATTTTCGATAGGTAAAGAACAGCTTATTATATTTTTTGTAACGCTATTTGTAACGCTTAAGGTTGGTTTAATTACTGGAATCACTTCTGGTGTTGTTGTAACATTTATTATTCATATAATAATGAATAAAGGAGTGTCTTTGTTTGCTAGAAATGTTTTAAAGCCAAATGTTCTTATGTTTAAAGAAGATGAAGGTGGTAATTATTATGTGAGTGTTAAACACTTTTGTAGCTTCTTAAATTTTTATAGACTAAAGGAAAAGCTAGATGCCATTCCAGAAGACCGAGATGTTGTGGTAGATTTCTCTTTATGTCAATTTGTTGACCATACCGTGATGGAGAATCTTAATGATTATCAAGAATTATTCACTAAAAGGGATGGTCATTTTGAGGTAATAGGTTTGGATATGCACGATACCGATTCAAAACACCCTTTTGCTATGAGGCGTTTGTTACCTGTTCCTAATTTAATCAAGAATAGTTTGACTAAACGACAATCTGCAATAGAAGGTTTTGCTAAGGATTATGGGTTGAATTATAATGCTGACAAACAAAGGGAAACGCATTTTTTAGATTATTTTTTATTCTTTAGAACCAAAAAAATCAATCACATCTACAATAAACTATCTGAAAAAAATCTGGCAATAAAACTGTTTGATATTGAGTTTTCTGAAGGGGAGTTTATTGCAAAAGAAGTTGTACGTTCAACCATGCTACATATTCAATTAGATAAAAACATTCCTGAATTTACCTTAGATAGAGAAGGTTTTTTAGAAAAAGTATATGCATTTGCGGGATTCAAGGATATTCCTATTCAAGACCATAGTGATTTTTCTAAACGTTTTTATCTTCTTGGTGAGGATGTTGAGGCTATAAAAACATTTTTTAATGACGACATTACTCATTTCTTCGAGAGCAATCCATATTACCATATTGAAAGTAACGGAAATGCTATTTTAGTGTTTGGTAAAGAGCGGTTAGCTAGCATAAAAGAGATAAAAGCACTATTTGATTTTGGGAAGCGCCTAAAAGACGTTATCTCTTAATATGTTCTTAACTTTTTCTTGTAATTCTTCTCATTTTATTACTTTGCAATAACTATGAAATTATATCCTATAAACGCCGGAAATTTTAAATTAGATGGAGGAGCCATGTTTGGTGTAGTGCCAAAATCTTTATGGCAAAGAACCAATCCTGCCGACAGTAATAATATGATCGATATTGCGGCACGCTGTTTGTTAATTGAAGATGGTAATCAGTTGATTTTAATTGATACTGGAATGGGAGATAAACAAAGTGATAAATTCTTTGGGTATTATTATTTGTGGGGAAACGACAGTATTGATGCCTCATTGAAAAAATATGGCTTTCATCGTGATGATATTACCGACGTGTTTATGACGCATTTACATTTTGACCATTGTGGTGGTAGTATTCAGTGGAACAAAGATAGAACAGGTTATGAGCCTGCTTTTAAAAACGCACATTTTTGGAGCAATGAAAATCACTGGGAATGGGCTACAAAACCGAATAAAAGAGAAAAAGCATCGTTTTTGACTGAAAATATTATTCCAATGGAAGAAAGTGGTCATTTAAAATTTGTTGACCTTACAAGTGACAAGGTTTTAAAAAATTCACCGTTAGGCTTTGATATTTTCTTTGCCGATGGTCATACCGAAAAACAAATGATTCCACTTATTAAGTATAAAGATAAAACAATAGCTTTTATGGCAGATTTATTACCAACAGTAGGTCACTTACCTATTCCGTTTGTAATGGGTTACGATACTAGACCGCTTTTAACACTTGATGAGAAAGATGTGTTTTTAAATATGGCAGCCGATAATAGCTTTTATTTATTTTTAGAACATGATGCACATCATGAAATAATAACAATACAGCACACCGAAAAAGGTGTTCGCTTCAAAGAAAAACTTACTTTAAACGATTTATAAAAAATGAAAAAACTTAACCTCTTTATTTTAGGCATACTAACAGTGACTTTGTTATTTGGCTGTGGCTCTTCTGCCGCT
>Ga0316204_10010284_pt1 | contig 12105 bp, 5 predicted proteins | sample 6monrhotite_MG_2_FD_205661 | JGI IMG/M metagenome (GOLD analysis project Ga0316204, IMG submission 205661) | Microbial mat bacterial communities from mineral coupon in-situ incubated in ocean water Damariscotta River, Maine, United States -... | ecosystem: Environmental > Aquatic > Marine >...
CCCCAGGACGAGGTCCCCAGCGCCAGCGTCGAGTTCAGCGTCAGGCCGTTCTCGATCGTCAGGCTGCTGGAGTTCGCGACCTGCACGTCCGTGTCGAACGTCACGCCGCTGACCTTCCCGTTCCCCGTCACGTTCAGCGGGGTCGATCCACCGATCACCCCGCCGAGCAGCGTCCCCTGGTCGAGACTCGTCAGTCCATTGAGCGTCAGCTGACCCACGATGGTCTTGGTGCCGCTTCCCGTGAAGGTCAACGGGCCATCGAACTCCATGCCTTCCAGCGTTCCGCCAGAAACGGAGAGACCGCTGGACCCGAAGCCCGGCAGCACTCTCGAGTTCGCCAGCGTCCCGCCGGTCATCGAGAAGCTGTTGTTCACCTGGAGTGGCTCGATGACCGACAAGCTGCCCGTGTCGATCACGAGCATCTCCTCGCACTTCAAGCTGTTGACCGTCGCCACGGCACCACCGAGGTTGATCGTGTAGTCACCGCCAGAACGGTCGATCAGGACGTCGTCCCCCGGCCCCGGCACGCTTCCAGTGCTCCACCTGGCGGCGTCACTCCACGAGCCGCTCACGTCATCCTTCCAGTAGACGGCGTCATCGAGCTGAATCACGCCCGCATCGGTCAAGCCGCCGGGCACGGGTACGAGGTCGGTGACGAAACCGACCAGGAAGTCCGGCCCGACCTGCTTCTGGGCGTAGACCCTCAGGTCACCCAGGTACGTCGGGACGTTGGGGATGCTGAAGTGCCCATTCGCGGAGGTCGTGGTCGAGAGCCCGCTCGGCGTGACCGTCACCTCTGCACCGCTGACCGGCGTTCCGTCGCCCAGAGTCACGAAGCCAACGACCGTGGTCAGCGGATCCCCCAGCGAACTGATCACGTACATGACACAGGTCGTGCCTTCGTTGCAGACCGTGATGAAGGCCGCTCCATTACCCGCGGCCGTCACCAGCCCGTTGGCATCCACCGAGACGATGCCGGAATTGCTCGAGGCGTAGCAGCTGCCGTAGAGGGACGACGTCACGTCGAGCACCGAGTAGTCCGTCATCGTCGCGAGGACTTGCAGCTGCGAGCTCTGACCCAGCTGGTTCAGGACGGTGACTCCATTCACACAGTGGAGGGAAACTGGGTACTCCGGCTCTGGCTCCAGAGGCGTCGGCCCGAAGTCCGTCACGCCGCCGCAAACGGGCTCCATGTAGAAGGGCGGCGCTGCCTTGAGCTGGACATCCACTCCCTCGTAGAGGATTCGAGGTCGAAGCGGCGTGCCGACGGTGGCGGGGATGTTCGGAACCGAGTAGCTACCGTCGGGTCGAATGGGCGCTGATTGCGTGCCGACATGGGCAGTCCCCCTCGGCAACTCTTCAGCATCCACGAATGTGACCTCGACGATGGCCTGAGTCGGACTCTCGATCACCATCACCGTCATGGTCATCACCGCGTTCTGGCTGAAGCCGAACTGCGTCAACTCGGTGACCTGAACGGCATCGCCGACGGTCATGGATGAGAGCGGCGACGCGAAGAAGATCCTGGCCGTCCATTCAGCAACCGTGCACGGCACGTGAGTGACCACTTCCCACACGCTCTCGGACAGAATGACTGCAGAGGGCGCGCCCGATCCCGTTGCGGGTGTCGGCGGCGGAAAGGTCTCGTTCAGGATCGTCTTGAGCTCTGACTTCAGATAGTCGGTGACAATATCCGCGTTGAGGATCGCGCCCCCAGAACTGGTGCCTGGAGTCTTGATGGCGTTCAGGGTCGTGTTCTTCGCGCAAGCAGCCGCGTTCTGAACGCAGGACCGGTAGGACTTGTAGCCGGAGATCGAACCATCCAGAGAGTCCCTGCACGGGTTCTCGGTGAGTCCCATGAATCGAACGAAGCTCAGGATCAGGCTATCCGACTCCTGCCAGCCGCCGGACTCACTCTCGCCGGTCGCCTCAGTCGTGCACGGATAGGGCGGACAGAAGCCACCCCATCCGGCAGTCGCAATCCCCGCACCCGGATCGCTCACGATCAAGCCGCCGTCCTCCGTGACGGACCCCGATGCGATGATGTCGAACCGCTCCGTGCTGTGATTGAACGAGAGAAAGTAAGCAATCGCTCCTGGAGCCAATCCGACCATGTTCGGCATGCGCACTTCGACCGGCGGATCGAAGTGAGTCCCCCCCGGCTGCAGAGTCCACGCGAAGGGCGGAGCCGCTCCGTCGGGCAATGGCATTGGAATCTCGTCGAAGTCGACCTGATTCAGCGAAAGCGTCACGGGAGTCTGAGCATCCGGGACGGTTCCGTCAGCGAGCGTGACCGAACCCGCGCGCACAACCATCTCCAAGCCGGCGATGCCATCGACGCCGAGGATCACGTCTTCCGTGTTGTCGCACACGACCTGGTTGACGGGATCCAGGTGGGGCAAGGTGATGGGTGTCGGAAGTGAGTTCCAAGCACTCTCGACCAGCACCAGCTGAAAGCCGAGCTTGGGGAAGCTGTTGGGCGGGATCGGTTGACCATCGATGGCCGTCGCAGTTCCCCCATCGAGATCGAGGTGCGCAGGCCCACCCTGCGAGATGTCCAGGATCTCGAACTGGCCATAGGCATCGGTCATGACCGCGGGCCGCGAACTACCAGCCACGGACATGAGCACCGAGACTCCTTCCAGGGGACGGCCACCGTCGTCCACCACGAAGCCCCTGAAGTTGGTGCCCATGCTCTCGTCGCGTTCGATGCCATTCAGAACGAAGATCGCCGGCGAGCCGAGGTTTCCAGTGAAGTCGACCTTCACCCGATTGATGCCCTTGGTCGGACCGAAGTTGAACTGCACGGAAGCGTGTCCGGTTGCACTACTCGGAACCGTGACCTGAGGGAGGCCATCGACCAGTCCGCCGCCTTCGACGACGGTGTAGGTCAGCTGGACTCCTTCCACTCCGTTGCAGTTGTCATTGACCCAGGACCGCAGTGGCATGCTCGTGGGCCCGCCTGTCTCTCCGCTCTGGTTGTTGCCCGTTCCGATCTGGACGTGGGCGGCGGGCCCAGGCGTTCCCGAGGCGAAGAAGAGCGTCGTCCCCACCACGTCCGCGCTCGTGACCTCGACGCGGTTGTTTCCACATCCCGCGTCGCTGCCAAGGCGCCAGAAGGCGCTGGCCATTCCGTTCGCGTCCGCGACAACCTGGACGCTGGTGGAGTAGGTTCCGCCAGGCGTCAGCGCGAGCTTCCCATCGCTCCGTGTGACCTTGAAGGTCACGGCCTTGTCAGCGAACGGAGTGCCATCGCCACGCGTCACGGCGACGACCACGGGCTGGGGCAGGAGCGTGGCGATCGTGCCTGTCTGATCGTTACCAGAGGCGACTTGCATCTCCGGCGATCCAGCGGGGATCGCAATCTGACTGACGTTGATCTGTCGCACCGCCTGGTTACCCAGGGCGTCGGTAGCGACCGCAGTGATCAGCGTCGGCGCGCCGACTGGATCGAGCACGAGACCCGGCAGGAAGAAGCTCCCGTTCTGTCCGATCCCAATGTCCACCTCAGCCACCAGCCCATTGACGAAGACCTCGAGTCCATCGAATCCTCCGAGGAGGTCACCAACGCGCCCGGACACGTCGACGGTCGGCGTAGTGACCTCGGCGCCATCCAGTGGCAAGTCGATGAAGAGATTGGGCGCCTGATTGTCTCGAGTGATCGCCACGGTCGCGGCTGGGCTGCGCGCACCGTCTTGAGAGATCGAAGTCAGGTAGAAGTGGTTGACAGTGTTGGAGACAAGGTCGAAGTCCACGGTGTAGCCGTTGTTGACGACCGGGACCAGGACAGTATTCAGAGGGCCCTGCACTTCCACATCGACGGCCTGCAACGCGGTTCCGCTGCGTTGCAGCTTCGTCTTGGCTGTCAGGTACTGGTAGGCCGGCATCTCCGGTGCGGGCGGGACGATGCGCTGGGGAGTGATGTCGCCCTGCGCGCCGGGAGGCTGCGATTGCCATGAGGCGGCCACGCTCGAAGCCGAGGCCGCGACGGAGAGGAACACGCAGAGAAGGCGGACCAAGAAGCTCATGGAATCGAGAGTGGCTGAGATGGCTGAATTGAATGGCTCTGGCGCTGGGGCCTTCCTCCACCGCCCGAGGCCGCTACCCGAGAGGGCCGCCTCGATGAATCCTCTTGTGCAAGGCACCGCGGACATCGGCCACGAATCTCGAGATTTGCGGAAATCCGACGTGCCTGGCCCTTGGCCCGTAGGTCATCTCGAGGGCGTGCTACCCTCGGCCGAAGCGGCGGCGCGAGTCCTCCGGGGGCCGACCACGCCCGAACATGCCGACCGACAGCGAGCTGAAAGCCCTCTTCTTCGAGGCCGTCGAACTTCCGTCGCTGGAGCGACGGGACTTCCTTGCCGAACTCGAGGAGCACGACTCGGGGCTTTGCAGCCAGCTCGAGCAACTGCTCGCGGCTCACGCGCGTGCGGAAGTCGCTAGCGAAGCCGCCCAGCGAGCCCTGGAGGATGAGGAGGAGGCGTCGCCGGGTCTGGAGTTGCCCCTCAGCATGGGGAACTACGAACTCCTCGAGTTCATCGCCGAGGGTGGATCTGGAGCCGTGTATCGGGCACGCCAGATCGATCTGAATCGAACCGTCGCGATCAAGCTCTTGCGTTCTGGCCTCCTGGCGACAGGAGAGGAGGTGCAGCGCTTCCGAGCAGAGGCCGAGGTCTCCGCACGCCTGGACCACTCTTCCATCGTACCCGTACACGAGGTCGGCAAGCACGAGGGCCGGCACTTCATCAGCATGAAGCTGATCGAAGGGCCCAGCCTCGACCAGTGCATGACGCGCTACCACGACGACCCGCGCGCCGCAGCGGCGCTGGTGGCCCGCATCGCTCGCGCCCTGGATCACGGACACCGTCATGGTGTGCTGCACAGGGATGTCAAGCCCTCGAACATCCTGCTGGACAAGGACGGCACTCCCTACATCGCTGACTTCGGCACGGCCAAGCTGATCGATGAAGCCAGACGCCAGACCATGACCGGCGGAATCCTGGGCACGCCAAGCTACATGGCCCCCGAACAGGCCTCTGCCTCGGGCGATGTGACCGTCGCCACGGATGTCTACTCTCTCGGGTGCGTCTTGTACGAGCTGTTGGCCGGCACCCCCCCGGTGGTTGGGCCCGGCTTGCTCGAGACACTGCGCCGCGTACAGGCAGAGACGCCGACCGCGGTGCGCGTCATGCGCCCGGAGGTCCACCGTGACCTGGAGACCATCTGTCACACATGCCTCGCCAAGGAGCCCGCACGCCGTTATGGATCGGCCCTCGCCATGGCCGAGGACATCGAGCGCTGGCTCGCCTATGAGCCGATCCAGGCGCGCCGAGCAACTCCCTTCGAGCGCATCGGCCTGGCCTGGCGACGTAACCCGCTGGTGACCTCCCTGGTCGCGGCAGTAGCGCTCCTGGCCGTGTTTCTGGTGATCGGCTCGGTAGTCGCCAGCTTCGAGTTGCAAGCCGGCATCGAAGAGACGCACGAGGCCGAGGAGTTCGCTAGAGAGCAGTTGCGCAACGCCTACCTGGCAGAAGCCCGCGCCCTGCGTCATGGCGGACAGGCCGGCCGGCGAGAGAGGTCGCTCGAGTTGTTGGGGCTCGCGGCCGATGTACGACCGGGGCGGGACTTGCTCGACGAGGGCGCATCCAGCCTGGCACTCTCCGACATCGCCAGCGAGCGGTCCTGGTCGCAGGCTGCCTCGGATCGGAGCATGCTCTGCTTCGACAGTTCCTTCGAGCGCTACCTTCTGGGTCGCGCAAGCGGCGAGCTGGAACTTCGCAGCTCGGCCGATGGCAGCCTCCTCGCCAACCTCGATAGCAACGGTTACCCGGTCTGGCGTGCGCGCTTCAGTGCCGACGGCCGCTACCTGGGCGTGGTTCATCATGTGCGCTCGGGCACGGATGGTCAGCGTACGGTGGTTTGGGACCTGGAGGGTCCCGTAGTCGTTCTCGATGAGCCACGCGTGCCAGCAGGCCACTTCGACTTCGCTCCGGACCGCGCGGCCCTGGCTCTCTGTTGGTCCGACGGACGCTTGCTCGAGATTGACCTCGAGACCCTGGAAGAGCGCAAGCTGGTACAGTTCGAAGTCGACAACCCGCCGCAGTTGATCCGCTACTCTCCTGCTGGCAAGAGCTTCGCAGTCGCTCTCGAAGAGACCTCCCCCATCGGAATCTACTCTCTCGATGGCGAGCTGCTGACGGAGCTCACAGACCATGACGAGCTCGTCCTGACGATGGCCTGGAGCCCCGACGGGACTCGCCTTCTCGCTGGCTGCGGGGACCACCAGGCTTACGCCTGGGAGATCGAGGGAGGCGAGCTGATCGCGACCCTCGAGGGGCACCGATCCGAGGTCGTGCGCTCTGCCTTCCCACGCCGCGACGTGGCAGCGACCTTCTCCTGGGACGGGACGACCAGGCTGTGGGACCTCCAAACCGGCGAGACCCTCGCGATCACCGAGGAGACCCTGCACGAGTCGCCTCCTGCACTGGACCGGCTGGGCCTTTCCTCACGGAGTCAGGTCCGAATCGGCACCGTGGTCCACGGGGGGATTCTGCGCGAGCTGCACGGACATAGCCTGAAGGACCCCAGGAGCATCTCCGTCGATGCCACGGATACGTTGATCGCATCGGGGGGTGAGACGGAGCTGCTACTCTGGGACTTGCGCAGCGGGGAGCGCCTGGACCGGCTGGACGTCGTGTCTCTCCAGGACCAGCTCTTCCTGCCTGACGGCTCGCTACTCGTTGCGTCCGACGACAGCCTCATGCGATGGCGCATCGAAGGTGGTCGCTTCGAGAGCGATCCAGAGCTCGTATACGCCGGGCGCAGCAGGCAACTGACTGTCACACCCGATGGCCAGCTGCTCGCCTTCCTGAGCGCCGAGCACCTGAACCTCATGGCTCTGGGCGGGGACGGCGAGAGCCTGCTGATTCCCGTCCACGATGTGACCGACCGGCTGACGTTCAGCCCTGACGGTGGGCTCGTCGCGGCCGGCTGTTACCGGGGCTCAGGTGTACGCATCTGGAGCACTACGGGCGGCAAGGAGGTTGCCCACCTCGCCCCAGAGGAGAGTGAGTGCACACCACACTTCAGCCCCGACGGGCGCTGGCTCGCCTACGGAACGAAGCACGAGTACCACGTCCACCGGGTCGGTGATTGGGAGCGCGTGTACAGTGTCTGGCGGAACGACGAGAGTGGCGCCACGGCCAAGGTGACGCGTTACTCCCCTGACAGCAAACTCCTGGCTGGTACACATGGTCGCAACGAGATCACACTCCTGGAGGCAGCTAGTGGCGAGACGTTGGTCGTGTTCGAGCCGCCAGGTCGCCATCTGTTCAGCAAGAGCCGCTTCACGTCGGACGGGCGCCTTCTCGTCGTCGCTTCGGAGTCGAACCGAGTGTTGGTCTGGGACCTCGAGCGGCTACGGCAGGAGCTGGCCAGCGCCGGCCTCGACGCCGGACTCGGCCCGGGGTGGACCAGCGCGGCGCCGACCGACGAGGAGCGTGGGGAGTAGCCGTGGACGACCACCGAAGCGAACTGAAGAGGCTCCTCGCGGAAGGCGATCGAAACGCGTTGAACGTCCTGCTCTACGATCAGCTGCGCAGCATCGCCGATCGTAGAATGGCGCCCGAGCGCAAGGGCCACACCCTGCAACCGACGGCGCTGGTGCACGAGGCCTACCTTCGTCTGCTTCAAGAAGATGGCGTCAACTGGGAGAGCCGTCGTCACTTCTGCGCCGCTGCCGCTTCGGCCATGAGCCGCATCCTGATCGAACACGCGCGGCGCGTGAACAGCGAGAAGCGCGGCGGCGCCGCCCGTCGCGTCACACTCGGCTTGGCCGATGCGGCAGTCGAACTCGACAGCGAACAGGCCGCCGCACTGCACGAAGCCCTGGAGCAGCTGGAGCAAGAAGACCAGCGCGCCGCCGCCGTGACGCGAATGCGCTTCTTGATCGGGCTCAGCGTGGAAGAGACTGCGAACGCGCTCGACATCTCGGTGCGCAGTGTCCACCGCGAGTGGATCTTCGCACGGGCAAGGCTGTTTGCCCTGTTGGCGCAGTAGCCCTACCGAGAGGCGGCAGCCGAACAGTCGTGGCGCTGCCTTCGCTGGTCCGATCGACGCTGGACGACCGCTATACGTGGAAGAGCGATGAGAGCGTGCCTGACTCGGTACCCCCTCGATTACTCCGGCTTGCCGAGCAGCTCGCTCAGCTTCGCGTCGAGGTCGTCACCGCGCAGATCACGCGCGATCACCTTGCCGGTCGTTCCGTCGATCAGGTGGTTCGCGGGTACTCCCGTGAACTCGTACAGCATCTTCGGCTTGCTCTCGGCACCGAAGCCGGTGTCGAGCCAAGGCAGCTCTTCACTCTTGGACGCCTTCGCCCAAGCACCCCTGTCGCTGCTGATCGTGAACGAGAAGATGTCGAAGCCCTTGGGGTGGTACTTCGAGTAGGCCTCCTTCATGTGCGGGATCTCAGCCCGACAGGGCCCGCACCAGGAGGCCCAGAACTCGAGAAGGACGAGCTTGTTCTCGCCGACCACGGTGCTCAGCTTGTGCGCGTCGCCAGAGAGGGTCTCGGCCTCGAAGTCCGCGAAGGCACCTCCAACGCGGCCGATCGCCGCGTTGCGCGCTCGCTGGGCCTTCCGCCCTTCGCCCTTCGCGACGTAGTCCTTCGCCCACTCGTTGTCCGGCTCCAGCTGGTGCTCCTCGATGAGCTCTCGGGGCCACCGAGTACCGGAGTACCGAGTCGAGCGGAGTGCCGAGCCGCTCGGCTTGCAGCCCTCCGCACCTCGCTAGAGTGGCCCGCCGCGCTCCCGCTTCGTGAGGTCTCTGGTCAGCCTGGGGTCAGCGGTCTCCGGGATTCCGGAACGCAGTGGATCGCGAATCCGCGAGCTTCTCATGCGGAGTGGCGTGGAGTCGAGACCCCTCCACGACTCCATCGCGATGCCCTCCGGTGCCGGGGTCCGTGCCGCGAGCGCGGGAGAGTCACCCTCCTCGAGGAGCGCGCGCCTCGCTCCTGCGTAGGCTGTGCACTCCCCTCCTCCCGACTCGCGCGTGCTCGCGCTCGACGCGATGCGAGTCCTTTCTCCAACGAACCGCCTCCGCCATGGCAGAACCCGCGACCCGCGCCACGAAGATCGACACCTGCTTCCCCTGGCTGCTGCACTGGAGCATCAGCGACGAGCGCCTCGGTGAGTTCCGCAGCGATGCCTACGGCGTGCGGACACCGGATGGGCTTGTACTGATCGACGCTCTCCCACTCGAGCCCGAGTTGCAGGCCAGTCTCGGTGACGTCCACGCGCTCTTCCTGACCCACGGCAACCACCAGCGCTCCGCCTGGCGACTGCGCCGGGAGCTCGGCGCTCCCGTCTACGCACCGAAGGGCGCGCGCGGGCTCGACGAGGAGCCGGACGTTTGGTTCGACGGAACGACCGACCTGCCGGGCGGGCTCGACGCCGTGGACGCAGCCGGCTTCCAGGCGGCGTGCTACCTCCGCTTCGTCCACTCGAGCGGCACGCGCGTGCTCTTCTGCGGCGACCTCGTCTGCCAGGAACCGGGCGGGCCGCTGCGCTTCCCGGAGCAAGCTGGCTACTTCGATCCGGAGGGCGGCCGAGTGGACGCGCGTGCGCTGCTGCGCTCGTCCGCGAGCGCTCTCTGCCCGGCGCACGCGCAACCGATCACGAGCGGCGCCGCGGACGCGCTACGAGGCGCGCTCGAGCCGTCCGCTTGAGCGCGATCGTCGAAGCCGTCGCTACGCCACCGTGCGTGGAGTTGGAGTCCGCAGCGAGTCACGGGCCCAGGAAGGCGCCACTCCAGGACATGCCGATCCGCTTGACCGCGACGCTCAGGGCGCACGAACGCTCGTCACCCGGCGACGGGAGGCGCGACGGCGCGACCGAACGGCTCGGCTTGCAGCCCCCCCGCCCCTCGCTAGAGTGGCGCCGCGCTCCCGCACCGGGAGTCTCCGCTCCCCGACCGAGACGACGAGACCATGAATCGACGGCACTTCGTTCAATCCGCCCTGGCCGCCGGCGTCGCCGCCGTCAGTGCTGCCCACGAGGGACTGGCACAGGAGCCGGAGACCGAGCGCCCGACCGGCGGGTCGCAGCTCTTCACGCCGCTCACGCTGCGCGGCGTGACGCTGCGCAACCGCATCGCGATGTCGCCGATGTGCCAGTACTCGAGCGAAGACGGCTTCGCGACCGACTGGCACCTCACCCACCACGCGGCGCGCGCCGTCGGCGGCGCCGGGCTCCTGATCGCGGAGGCCACGGGCGTCACGCCCGAGGGGCGCATCACGCCGAACTGCCTCGGCGTGTGGAAGGACGAGCACGTGCCGGCGCTGCTGCGCGTGACGGACTTCGTGACGAAGTACGGCGCGGTGCCCGGCATCCAGCTGGCGCACGCCGGGGTCAAGGGCTCGCGTCACCGGCCGCTGCACCCCAAGCGGAATCAGTACGTGCCGCTCGACGAGGGCGGCTGGACGCCCGTCGGGCCCTCGTCGAATCGCTACCGCTCCGACGGCGCCGCGCCGCACGCGTTGACGGTCCCCGAGCTGCGTGCGATCACCGCTGCGTTCGCGGCGGCGGCGACGCGCTCGGTCGCCGCGGGCTTCCAGGTGATCGAGCTCCACTTCGCGCACGGCTACCTCGGCCACAGCTTCCTGTCCCCGTTCATGAATGAACGCACCGATGACTACGGAGGCTCCTTCGACAATCGCGTGCGCTTCCTGATGGAGACCGTGCGAGCGACGCGCGCGGTCCTGCCCGAAGACATCCCGCTCTTCGTGCGTCTGTCGTGTACCGACTGGGCGGAAGGCGGCTGGACGATCGAGGACTCCGTCGAGGTCTCGAAGCGCATGAAGGCGGAGGGCGTGGACCTCGTCGACTGCTCCACCGGCGGTGCGACGCAGAACGCGAGGATCCCCGTCGGCCCCGACTACCAGGTGCCCTTCGCGGAGCAGATCCGCGAGGAGGCAGGCATCGCGACCGGCGCTGTCGGGCGCATCACCGAACCCGCGCAGGCCGAAGCGATCATCGCCGAAGGCCGCGCCGACCTGGTCCTGATGGGCCGCCAGCTCCTGCGCGAGCCGCACTGGCCGCTGCGCGCGTGGGTCGAGCTCGGCGCCGAGACGCCGGCGCCCATCGCGCCGGAGTACGCGTGGGCGCTCTCGGAGACACGTCGCTGAGCGGAAGCGGTCCCGCTGCCTCCTCCCGTCCGCGTCAGGTGATCCACCAGGCTCAGGATTGCGAGCCAGGCAGCCAGGCCGCGAGGCTCGTCACTCGCTCGCGACGCCCTTCCCCAAGAACGGCGCGTAGGGAAGCCCGGCGCCTTCCCGCGGGAACGCCGGGCGCACCCTGCCTACCGCGGGCTCGCCCGGGTACTCGACGCGCTCGAGGAACAGGCCCGAGGTCGGAGCGGTCGACTTCGGCGGCAGCTGCGCCGAGGTCTCCGGTTCGGCCACCATCCCGGCCAAGTCCTGCGGCGACAGCCGACCGGTTCCGACCTGGACCAGTGAGCCCACCAGCCGGCGCACCATCTTCCACAGGAAGTGCGACGCAGTGACGCGCACGAGCAGCAGCTCGCCAGCCTCCACCACCTGCACGTCGTCCACGACGACGATCGTGCTGGACTGCGCCTTGGGTCGCTCGCAGAACCGCACGAAGTCGTGGCGGCCGACGAACGACCGCGCCGCGCTCGCCATGGCGGAGGCATCGAGGTGCTCGCTCACGCTCCAGACGTAGCGTCTCGAGAAGGCCGTCCGGCGACGCACGATCTGGTAGAGGTAGCTGCGTCGCACCGCGTCGTGGCGCGCATGGAAGCCGTCGGCCGCGCGCACGAGGCTGGACACGTGAATGCCGTTGGGCAGCGCGTCGTTGACGCCGGCCAGCAGCGGCTCCGGGTCGACCTCCGCGAGCAGTCGCAAGTAGGCGACCTGGCCGAGCGCGTGCACGCCGGCGTCGGTGCGACCGGAGCCGCCCAGCTCGCGCACGTCCGCGCCCGCCTCCTGGATCGCCTTGGTGAGCTCGCCGGCGACGCTGCGCGCGTTCTTCTGGACCTGCCAGCCGTGGAAGCCCGTGCCGTCGTACTCCACGTCCAAGCGGTACG
>Ga0316204_10010285_pt1 | contig 12104 bp, 10 predicted proteins | sample 6monrhotite_MG_2_FD_205661 | JGI IMG/M metagenome (GOLD analysis project Ga0316204, IMG submission 205661) | Microbial mat bacterial communities from mineral coupon in-situ incubated in ocean water Damariscotta River, Maine, United States -... | ecosystem: Environmental > Aquatic > Marine >...
TAATAAGTGGTACAGTAAATCTACTTCTGTTTATGATTTTAGGTTTAGGGAAATGAGCGTTATTATTTTCATATTCAGCGATTACTAGCTTTGCCGAGTCTGCATCTTCATCCGCTACATTGATCGTTGCAAAATCCATTGCGGCTAAATCACCAACGCCACCCTGCAGATAATGTCCACCTACATGTGTGCTTATACCACTGGATTTTATTAGGCCAGAAACAATATGCGCTTCTGTTATATCTCTGGCTTTATATACTATCTTCAATGTTTATTCCTATGTATATAAATGCGTAATGTTTGAGTTATGTGCTCGGAGCGAAACGAGGCCGCGCTTGGGTGAATTGATACGCATGCTGAGGTAATATTTTTTATTGATTCAACCACTTTAAAGCATCTCGTTCTGTCCTGAATACTCTGGTTTCAGAAAGGTCTTTTTGTCGTCTATATGCCTGAAAAATATGCAGCTCGATATAGGCCCAGTTATCAGGTGCAACAATTGCGAGTTTGTTTGGTTTGATGAATTTCGATTTACCATATTTTGCAATAGCTTTAATTTCATCTATGGTGAAGTCGAAACTTATTTTGCTGAAATCCCATAATCTTTTTTCATATGGGAAATTATCGGTAATATCATCAATAACAGCCTGGGCATCACTGTAAGTAGGCTTAATATAGAATTGAATTTTTGTAATTCCATTAACATGTTCGATTAAGTATTTTTTTACCATCAATAATATCCTATCAGGTGCCTAACGCTGTGTATAACCGGATGCCAAAAGCTGAGCGAGGTACGAGTGTTACTTAATGCAATCCGATTGAAAGCGGTTTTTAAGTTTATTTTTGGTCTGGCATCTCAACTAACTGTGACACTTCAAGTGAGCCGCCAATATCAAGAAAAGGACAGGCCTTTGCAATCGATAGTGCTGCCTCCATAGAATCCGCTTCAATTATAGTATAACCAGACATTGTTGTTGAGCCTCCAGATGTTACAGTGCCATCAGGGTTTACTGTACTCGTATACTTAAGCGGATTGGCAGGACTAACAGCTGAGTCACCCAATGATGCTAACCAGTCCATATATTTCGAAAAATGTTGCTTACCCTCTTCTGGACTGGATGGCTGATCGCCGCCTAGATAAACAATTGCGTATTGAGGCATTTATTTTCTCCCTTGTTGAAATTTTTCATTTGCCACATTTATATAAAACATATTAACGACTCAGCTAGCGGGCGCAACATTTTTGGTAGCGCCTGAGTTGATGACCTTGTTAGGGAATATTTTTTATCGACCATAAAGTAACTCTCCACAAATACTAAAAGAATATGTTACTTGTCACCATATGGACGCTTGAATTTCTTGCGCGCACGCTCAACTTTCGTTCTGATCACGCAGTCTTCAACATGGTCATTGATCAGCCCCATTGCTTGCATGAAGGCATACGCTGTAGTCGGTCCGAAGAATTTCCAGCCCAGCTTTTTAAGATCTTTTGACAAAGCGAGCGACTCCGCTGAGGTAGAGGCGGACTGTGGTTCCGCGAGTTGATTCTTGTCAGGCTCGTAACGCCAGATAAAAGCTGCCAGTGAGCCTTCTCGTTTGACGAGTTCCTGTGCCTGTAGGGCGTTATTGATAATTGCCTCGATCTTGCCGCGATGTCGTACGATGCCTTCATTCTTGAGTAGACGATCGACGTCGCGCTGGGTGAAGCGCGCTATCCTGTCGAAATCGAAATCATGGAATGCTGAGCGAAAGTTCTCACGTTTAGCGAGAATGGTGCGCCAGCTCAGTCCGGATTGAAAGCTCTCAAGACTAAGTTTTTCGAATAAGCGATGATCATCACTAACCGGGTAACCCCATTCGGTATCGTGATAGTCGAGAAACTCCGGTGCGGCACCACACCAGTGGCAGCGTGATTTACCATCGGGTCCCAGTATCGTCGCGTTCATATATTTGCTCCTTTTATAAAAATAGGGCGAAAAGGGGCAGAGGTATTTTTTTACGCTTCTATAACTATGATTGCAAGTATGTGCACCAATTCTGAGCATTGTTTCTAGCGGATGTTTTTATTTAGTGCATTCTATTATTCAAAATCAAACATGATCTGACGATGTGCCAGTAGCTATGGCTGTTTGCATGAGTTGGCACAGAACCTGCACTGCATTATTGCAGGTGTACCGGCCAATGGCGGCCGGTCCTTATGATTATAGCTAATCACTTGAGCAATGGCGCTCATCACCAAGGCAGACTCCGCCTGTGGTGATGAGCGCCTTTTTTTTTGCTTTATGTTTGTTGCTAATAATCATGAACTCAGCTTTTGAACCCTGTGGAGAAATTATGAATTTTTTTAAGACGTCTGAACATGTTGATGATTCAGTACGCCCCGTATTTAAACATCGTGTCCTTAAGAACCTTGCTGCCGGCATCGCTGCCTCGGCTATCCTGTTGAGCGGGAGTGTTTCTGTATATGCAGAGACTGAAGGGCTAGAGAAAGAAGATCTTAAATTCGGCTTTATTAAACTGACCGATATGGCGCCGTTGGCGATCGCCTATGAGAAAGGTTACTTCGAAGATGAAGGTCTGTATGTAACCATCGAAGCGCAGGCCAACTGGAAAGTATTACTTGATGGTGTTATCGACGGCAAGCTGGATGGCGCGCATATGCTGGCAGGCCAGCCCTTGGGGGCAACCATCGGTTTTGGTACCAAGGCAGATATCATCACCGCGTTCTCCATGGACCTGAATGGTAACGCGATTACCGTCTCGAACAAGATATGGGAGCAGATGAAAGAACATGTTCCGCATGAGAAGGGCAAACCGGTTCACCCGATCAAGGCAGACTATCTGAAACCGGTTGTTGAAAAATACAAAGACGACGGCAAACCTTTCAAGATGGGCATGGTGTTCCCGGTATCGACTCATAATTATGAGTTGCGTTACTGGCTGGCTGCTGGTGATATCCACCCTGGTTTTTACGCACCGCTAAGTGGTGACACCTCGGGCACTATCGATGCCGATGCGCTGTTATCAGTGACACCGCCGCCACAGATGCCTGCGACGATGGAGGCTGGAACGATCTATGGTTATTGCGTAGGTGAACCGTGGAACCAGCAGGCAGTATTTAAAGGTATCGGTGTGCCGGTGATCACTGACTACGAGGTGTGGAAAGATAATCCGGAAAAAGTTTTCGGTGTATCTAAAGCGTGGGCTGAAAAACACCCGAATACCCATAAGGCAGTGGTGAAAGCGCTGATCCGAGCTGCCATGTGGCTTGATGAAGATGGCCTGAAGAATCGTAAAGAAGCATCGAAGATCCTGTCACGACCTGAGTACGTTGGTGCTGACTACGAAGTCATCGCCAACTCAATGACCGGTACTTTTGAGTATGAAAAAGGCGACAAGCGATCTGTGCCTGACTTCAACGTGTTCTTCCGTTATAACGCAACCTACCCTTACTACTCTGATGCTGTCTGGTACCTGTCGCAGATGCGTCGCTGGGGCCAGATTCCAGAGTACAAATCAGACGACTGGTATAAGGACATGGCGAAAAAAGTTTACCGCCCTGATATCTATGCCGTAGCTGCGAAAGAGCTGATCGCTGAAGGCAAGGCGGATGCGAAAGACTTCCCTGACTTCGATAAAGAATCTGGCTTCCGCGCGCCGCAGACCGAGTTTATCGACAAGGTGACTTTCGATGGCACCAAGCCGAATGCTTATCTCGAGTCATTCAAGATCGGCCTTAAAGGTAAAGAGGTAGTGAAATAATCTTAAAGAAAATCGGGCAACGAATGGTAAGCAGCAGGTAAGGGTTACCTGTTGCTTACCTTCAGGGGTTGTCCACAAGTTGTAACACCGGAGTAAACAATGAAACTTACAAGAACGAAAACTTTTACAGACGAGCAATATTCTGTATTTATACGAACGTATATCTTCCCACTGATAGCGATCGCGTTATTTTTGGGTATATGGGGCATGTCTGCGTCACAGGTGCAGACCTCACTCGGGCAGTTGCCCGGGCCGACGGCTGTTTTTGAACAGGCCAGCAACCTGGTCGATGAGCATGTTGCTGCACGTGAAAAAGAAGCCAGCTTCTATGAGCGACAGGAAAAACGTAATGCTGAAAAACTGGTGAAGAATCCTGATGCAGAAATAAAGGTGCGGACTTATACGGGTAAGGCGACCTTCTTTGACCAGATCCTTACCAGCCTGGTAACCGTATTCACCGGCTTTGTTATGGCGTCATTGATCGCTATACCGATCGGTATCATCACCGGTTTGAGTAATGATCTGTACCGGTCGATAAATCCTATCGTACAGCTGTTGAAGCCGGTGTCGCCGTTAGCGTGGCTGCCGATCGTCACCATGGTGGTCAGTGCGGTTTATGTCAGTGATGACCCGATGTTCGACAAGTCTTACCTTACTTCTGCGTTTACCGTGATGCTCTGCTGTATGTGGCCAACATTGATCAACACGGCGGTAGGTGTTTCAACAGTAGATAAGGACCTTATCAATGTCAGCAAGGTGCTGAGACTTGGCTGGTTCACCAAGGTCTACAAAATTATTTTGCCATCAGCGGTACCGATGATCTTCACCGGCCTGCGTCTCAGCCTGAGTATCGGCTGGATGGTATTGATCGCGGCAGAGATGCTGGCGCAAAACCCGGGTCTGGGCAAATTTGTCTGGGATGAATTTCAAAACGGCAGTTCCAATTCACTTGGCCGCATCATGGTAGCGGTGATCGCTATCGGCATCGTCGGTTACATGCTCGATCGCGGCATGCTGATGCTGCAGAAAAAAGTGTCCTGGGATAAGTCGGTTGTATTGCGATAAGCGACAACTGCTTAGATAAAAGATTCGGAGAAAAAGATAATGAAAAACACACATTTAAATATTGATCACATTTCTATGGAGTTCCCCACGCCTGATGGCCCTTATGTGGCCCTGCAGGATGTCGACCTGGAAATGCGGGAAGGCGAATTTGTTTCGCTGATCGGGCATTCCGGTTGCGGTAAATCCACGGTGCTTAATGTCGTTGCCGGCCTGTACAAAGCGACAAAAGGCGGTGTGGTTCTGGATGCCAAAGAAGTTAATGAGCCGGGCCCGGAGCGTGCGGTGGTGTTTCAGAACCACTCACTGCTGCCATGGCTGACCGCTTATGAAAATGTGGAGCTGGCGGTGAAGCAGGTCTTTGGCCGGTTTAATTCGAAACAGCGCAAGAGCAAGGCTGAAATGAAAGAATGGATAGAGCACAACCTGCACCTGGTGCACATGGACCACGCCATGCACAAACGTCCGGATGAGATTTCAGGCGGTATGAAACAGCGCGTCGGTATTGCCCGCGCGCTGGCGATGGAACCTAAAGTACTGTTGATGGATGAACCCTTCGGTGCATTGGATGCATTGACCCGGGCGCATATGCAGGAATCTCTGATGGAGATCCATGCTGACCTGGGTAACACCGTCATCATGATCACGCACGACGTGGATGAAGCCGTGCTGCTGTCCGACCGCATCGTGATGATGACTAACGGGCCGGCAGCGGGCATCGGTGAGATTCTGGAGATCGATCTGCCACGGCCGCGTGACCGCGTCGAATTATCGGGAAATGCAAAATATAACCATTATCGACACGAGGTTCTGCAGTTCCTTTATGAGCGTCAGCGTCGCCCGGGTGAAGAGGTCGCTGCTGTTGAGCAGGAAGAAAAATCTTCGCCGGCATTAAAAGTCGTAAAAACGGAGGCGGCATGAGATAAGCGATTAAAGAAAATGTCATTGCGAGCGAAGCGCTGTACTAATTTTTCGGGAGAAAAATTGAACGCGATTTTTGCGATCCGTAGGGTGAATTACATGGATGTAATTCATAATCTCTAACAGCGCGTACTGTACTTAAGGAGATGGCTTCGTCCCTCGCAATGACGAAATAAGAGTTACTCCGACGGCAAGTAGGATTACCAGGGACGGTTTTCATCGGGCTGGCCGCATAGAGCCAGCCTGTCTTTTTGCGTCTGCACACCGCAGGTGCACCGTTACACTTGTTCGCACATCTTTGGGGCGCAATTCAGTGCATAGCAGGCTAAATCAGCCTTTGAACCTTTATTTTATAGCCTCAAAAACATGGCACGGTTCTTGTTAGTGTATTACCAAGTATTAATATTTATCAGTATGCAACGAGGCAACAATGAAAGAAAAACTGGTTTTAGTCGGTAATGGTATGGCGGGTGTTCGTGCCCTTGAGGAGCTGTTTAAGCACAACACTACAGAAGAGAAAGGCAGCGATCAGTATGACATTACGGTCATCGGCGCTGAGCCTCATCCAAATTACAATCGCATCATGCTGTCACCGGTACTGGCCGGCGAACAGACCATTAACGATATTATTCTCAATAGTCCTGAGTGGTACGAGGAAAATAATATCGAGCTGGTTACCGGTGACCCTGCTATCGAAATATCCCGCATCCAGAGATCAGTGATAACCGAAAGCGGTAAAGAATTTCCTTATGACCGTCTACTGATCGCGACTGGTTCAACCCCGTTCATCATACCTGTTCCCGGTGCGGAGAAGGAAGGCGTTTTAGGTTTCCGTGATATCCATGATGTCGATACCATGGTACAGGCAGCTAAAGAGTATAAAAAAGCCGTTGTTATCGGAGGCGGTCTGCTCGGTCTCGAAGCAGCCAACGGCTTGATGAAGCAGGGCATGGACGTCACTGTTGTGCACCTGCTCGATGCATTGATGGAGCGCCAGTTAGACAAGCCGGCATCCGATTTATTGAAAGCATCTCTTGAACAGCGCGGCATGAAATTCCTCATGGAAGCGCAGACAGCAGAGATCCTTGGCGATAAGCGAGTGACCTCAGTGAAGTTTGCTGATGGCTCGGAAGTTGAGGCCGACCTCGTTGTTATGGCGGTTGGTATCCGGCCTAATTTTGAACTGGCACAAAAAGCCGGTATCCATTGCGAGCGCGGTATCGTGGTGAACGACACCATGCAGACTTTTGACCCGGTAATCTATTCAGTGGGTGAGTGTGTGCAGCACCGTGGTGCATGTTATGGCCTGGTGGCGCCATTGTTCGAACAGGCAAAAGTTGCTGCCAATCACCTGGCGCAGGTGGGCAGTACACGTTATATCGGTTCGATGACGTCGACTAAATTAAAAGTGACCGGCATCGATCTGTTTTCTGCCGGCGAGTTCAACGAGCAGGAAGGCGACGAAGTTTTACAGATGCAGGATGTTGCAAGCGGTGTTTATAAGAAGCTGGTACTTAAAGACAACGTGATCAAAGGTGCTGTCATGTTTGGCGATACTATGGACGGCACCTGGTATTTCAGCCTGATGCGTGATGCGGCGAATATCGCAGATTTCCGCAGAACGATTTTATTCGGTCAGCATGATCTTGGTGATGCCGGACACGGTGAAGCGTCGGCGGTGATGTCATTACCGGATGATGCAGAGATCTGTGGCTGTAACGGCGTCTCTAAAGGCGACATCGTTCAGGCGATAAGTAAGAACGGTATCTTCACATTAGATGAAGTGCGTGCACACACCAAGGCATCATCTTCTTGCGGTTCCTGTACCGGACTGGTTGAATCTATTCTGGCTTCAACAGTCGGTGAAGGTTATGACGCAACCCCTAGCAAGAAAGCTATCTGTGCCTGTACCGATTGCAGTCACGATGAAGTGATCGATGCGATTAAAGACCATGAGTTAAAAACCATGCCGGTGGTTCGCGAATTCCTGGAATGGAAAACACCGGACGGTTGCGCAGCATGCCGCCCGGCCTTGAACTATTACCTGATGGCGCGCTGGCCTGAAGAATATAAAGATGATGCGCAATCACGTTTCATCAACGAGCGTGCGCACGGCAATATCCAGAAAGACGGTACCTATTCGGTCGTGCCGCGTATGTTCGGCGGCCTGGTTAAACCGAATGAGTTACGAGCTATCGCAGATGTCTGTGACAAGTTTGATGTACCGGAAATGAAGGTGACCGGTGGCCAGCGTATCGATCTGTTCGGTATCAAAAAAGAAGATCTGCCGGCGATGTGGAAAGATCTGACCGATGCCGGTTTTGTTTCTGGACACGCTTATGGTAAAGCCATGCGCACAGTTAAAACCTGTGCCGGTAAAACCTGGTGCCGATTCGGTACGCAGAACTCTACCGGCCTGGGAGTGAAGCTCGAAGAGCTGACATGGGGTTCATACATGCAGCATAAATTCAAACTTGCAGTGTCTGGTTGTCCGCGTAACTGTGCCGAAGCAACCATTAAAGATTTCGGCGTGGTCTGTGTCGACTCCGGTTATGAATTACACATCGGTGGTAATGGCGGCATCAAGGTTCGTGTGACTGACCTGTTATGTAAAGTCGAGACAGAAGAAGAGGTTCTGGAGTACTGCGCAGCCTTTACCCAGAAGTATCGTGAAGAAGCACACTACCTGGAACGCACAGCGCCCTGGGTGGAGCGCGTAGGTTTGACCTATATCAAGGAATGTATCCTTGATGATGAAAATGAGCGTAAAGCACTGGCTGAACGTTTTAGAATAAGCCAGAAAGTTGCTCAGGTTGATCCTTGGAAAGAACGTGCAGAAGGTCAGGCTTCACATGAATTTACACAAATAAAGATTGCAGGTTAAGCCATGAATACGAATGCATTAAAAAAAGAATTAACTGGAGACAACGATATGAATGACTGGACTAAAGTTGTTGCGCTGGATGATATCCCGCAACTGGGTTCACGAGTGATTGCAACAGATACCATGAAAATTGCTGTCTTCCGTACTGCAAGTGACGAGGTGTTTGCCATGAAAGATGAGTGTCCGCATAAGAAGGGACCCCTGTCGCAAGGTATTGTTCATGGCACATCAGTTACCTGTCCTCTGCATAACTGGAAAATTGATTTAGCAAGCGGTGAAGTACTGGGCCCTGATGAAGGCTGCACCAATGTTTTTCCGGCGAAAGTTGAGAGTGGTACTGTTTATATTGCGTTTTCATAACACGATCTTATAAACAACAATTACCAACGAGGGTATTGCCATGAAAGTAAAAGATATTATGACAACAAACGTACGCACTGTTTCTTCAGATAAAAAACTGGGCGAGGTGGTTTCACTGATGTGTATATATCGATACAGCGGCATACCGGTAGTTGATGATGGCAAGCTCGTCGGTACGGTGTCAGAGAGTGATGTACTCGGAAAGATGTTTCCAAAACTTGAAGACCTGATGGACAGCATGTCAGGTGTTGATTATGACGCACAGATGGATCAATACAGCGACGTTGTCAGTATTACGGTGAAAGACGTGATGACACCTGTTGTTATCTCGGTGAAACCGGATATGCACATCCTGCAGGCCGCCTCGATGATGGTCGGCAGAAAGTTCCGCCGTATCCCCGTGGCTGATGGCGACAAGCTGGTCGGTATGGTGAGTATGGGTGATGTGCATAAGGCTATTTACCAGAGTACGCTGGCAACGAAATTTTAGATAAAAACATAAACACAGAGACGAAGAAGGCTGAACTTTTTAAGCTTGTCATCTCGAACGGATGTGAGAGATCTTGTTACATCGAAGTACAAGATTCCTCCCGTTGGTCGGAATGACAGACTACGCCTGCGTCAGCCATGCTGAGATAAGAGAAACATGTTATTTGGACGTAAACAAAAGAATCCGATAAAAATTGCTGACAAAGGTATCGTCGAATGGAAATATGCAACCTGTGGTTATTGTTCTACAGGTTGCGCGATCGAAGTTGGGTTGAATGAAGAAGGTAAACCTGTTTCATCACGTGGTGTTGCTGATGCTGATGTCAACCGTGGTAAGTTATGTCTGAAAGGCATTTATGAACACGAGTTATTCGACTCTGCCGGACGAGGCACGGTCCCAAAGAAGCGTGATCACTGGCATGAGGACTGGCAGGATACCGACTGGGATACCGCGTTGGATACGACTCATCATGAGATCCGCCGCATCCAGGAAAAGTATGGGCGCGATTCATTCGCAATTATTTCCACTGGTCAGATGCTGACTGAAGAGTTTTATACACTTGGGAAACTGACTCGCGGGCTGATCGGTACCAATAACTATGACGGCAATACCACCCTGTGCATGGCTTCAGCCGTATCGGGATATAAGCGTTCATTTGGCTCTGACGGCCCGCCTGGCTGTTATGAGGATTTTGAACATACTGATTGTCTTATCGCCTGGGGATCTAACCTTCCAGAGCAGCACCCTATAATTTACTGGCGCATGAAAGATGCGCAGGAAAAGCGCAATTTTCCATTGATCGTTGTCGATCCGCGCGTCACCATGCTGGCACAGTTTGCAGATATTCATTTAGCCATCACACCCGGTACAGATGTAGTGCTGCAAAACGCATTGATGCACGTCATCTTCGATGAGAATCTTGAAGACACTGCTTACATCGATACCAATACCAATGGCATAGAAGCGCTGCGCGAAGAAGTCGCAAAATACGATCCGACCACGGCCGCAAAAATATGCGGTATCGATGAAGACACGATTCGCAGTGTGGCGCGTTTATATGCAAACGCCGGTGCTGCCATGTCTATCTGGACCATGGGTATCAACCAGTCAACACATGGTTCCGATGGCGTCGTCGGCATTAACAATCTTTCATTGATTACCGGCAACATCGGTAAACCCGGCGGTACCTCACTCTCTATAACGGGGCAGTGTAACGCCATGGGTACGAGGGAGTGGTCTTCCTGTTCTGGCCTGCCTAACTATCGCGCACTGGAAAACGAGCAGGACCGAAAAGATATAGCAGAGTTCTGGAATATCGACGAAGAGTTTCTGCCTAAAAAACGCGGTATGTTTCAAACCGATATCTATCATGCTATCGAAGCAGGGCATATCAAGGGTCTGTGGCTGATCGCGACTAACCCGTTAAGTTCGTTACCGAATTCAGAGCGTGTCCGTCGCGCGATGCAAAAACTCGAATTCTGTGCCGTGCAGGACTGTTATGAAGACACGGAAAGTGCGCAGTATGCACATCTGTATCTTCCAGCAGGTACCTGGGCGGAAAAAGAAGGCGTGATGACCAATACCGAACGCCGCATCAACCTGGTTAAACCGATTGTAAAACCACCGGGTGAAGCAAAGCCGGACCTGTGGGTGTTTAACCAGATGGCGAAGCGATTCAATGATGGTGATAAAGTGAAGTTTCCAGAAAATGCAGCCGACATCTTTATCGAGATGGCTGGCATTTCTAAAGGCCGCCTGGCAGATATATCTGGCATGAGTCATGATCTGATAGAAAAGAATCGCGGCGTGCAGTGGCCTTACACTGATAAACAGCTTAGTAATAACGAGACACCGCCTCAAGGTGGCAGGCGGCTTTATACAGAAGCAGCTACTTTTCGATATGCAGATGGCAAAGCCAAACTAATCGCTTTACCTTTCATCGATAACAACGAAGTACCGGATGAAAAGTTTCCGATCTGGCTTAATACCGGGCGCCTGGTCGAGCACTGGCACGGCCGCACTAAGACCGGAAAGATCGGTAATAACAATAAATATAGTCCGATACCATTTATCGAAATTAATCCCGATCTCGCGGCTGAATTAGATATTCAACGCGGTGAGTATGTACGCCTGGTCTCGCGTCGTTCAGATGCGGTAGTCATGGCAACACCGACTCAGCGGGTACCTAAAAATATGATATTCCTGCCGTTTCATTTCCATGACTGTGCAAACCGTTTAACGCTTGGATTGCTCGACCCGCATTCGCGTCAGCCTGCTTATAAACAATCGGCTATACGCATTGAGAAACTTGATGACCAGCAAGCGGCGGCAAAACTTAGCATGGAAATGCGTGCATTCTAATTAAGGCAGATTACTAACGTGTTTAAAAGAAGAGAAAACGAACCTGATTACGCACTGTTGAACGATCCGAGCTGTAAGACGCTTAACCGTTACGGTGATCCTATCGAGACCGTGCAGGAAGATGATCCACGTCGTGATCAATCATTTATCATCAATGACGATGATGGTATTAGTGATAATCCTAATCGCTATAAGCAGCATGGTTTTTATTTTAATGCGGATAACTGTATCGCCTGTCATGCCTGTGAAGCAGCATGCAGCGAA
>Ga0316204_10010286_pt1 | contig 12103 bp, 6 predicted proteins | sample 6monrhotite_MG_2_FD_205661 | JGI IMG/M metagenome (GOLD analysis project Ga0316204, IMG submission 205661) | Microbial mat bacterial communities from mineral coupon in-situ incubated in ocean water Damariscotta River, Maine, United States -... | ecosystem: Environmental > Aquatic > Marine >...
TCACGGCGATTTCGTCCGCCCCCAAGCAATCTTGCCTAGAGAACATAACAATAAATCGCCACGAAATGGCAGGCACTGCCTGCCATTACAAACACATGCCAAATTGCGTGGAAATACGTAACAGATTTAATGGCGTAAAAAATAGCGCCTACCGTATAAAATAGACCGCCAGCAATTACCCAATAGATACCCGTTCCTTCAAGCGCTGACGCCAGCGGGCTTATCATCAGCACCCCTGCCCAGCCCATAACCAGATAAAACGCGAGCGAAATACCTTCATAGCGCCCGCCCGTTTTCCTCAGGTAAGTGATCAGTTTAAATAGGGTACCTGCAAGCGCTGCGGCCCATGCACCCGACACAACCCAAAGCCCGGTGCTCGCAGGCAAGCTGATAAGCGCAAAAGGTGTGTAACTACCGGCAATCTTAAAATAAATGGAACTGTGGTCCAGCATCTTTAAGAACGGTTGGTGTCGGCTGTTAAAGGCCGCGTGATACAGGGTAGAGCTTAGAAACATAAGCATCATGCTAACGGCATAAATAGACACAGCCACAAGCGCCGTGCCGCCCTGCCCATTTGCTTTTAGAAAAAGAAATACTGCTGCCACGACCGCAAGTACGGCCCCTATGCCGTGGGTCGCGGCATGCAAAATTTCTTCGCGCACACTGTAGCTATGCTCTATTTTAGCAGATGCCGACATAAACAATATATCCTCTTGCACCAATCAACCATTGATCAGCCTGCTGTGTGAATCTGGTTACGCCCGCATCTGACTAGACCGTTAATGCGACCGAATTATGCCCGCATGCTCGGCTTCTGCCATCAATTTTGCAAAAGCATTTTTCTTCACATGGATCAGGTTTTCATGATCACCAGATTCCATATATAGGTCTTCAAGGTCATCAAGACTACTGTCTACAATAACCCGCACGGCGTAGGCTGACGCACAAGCAGAGGTCGCACCGGGGTCACAATCGTCAAAAATCATATCGATTTCGTTTTCGCTGGCCAGTCCGAGCCGTTCCTTTAACCTGTGGCTAAGGCCAGAAAGGTCAACCTTCCTAGACGCAGGCACAACGGCCATCATGTAACCGTGATCGGTGTTCAGAAGCACGCCTTTGGCTAACATATCACCACTAATGTGCGCAGCCTGTGCGGTTTTATTCGCTGAATAGGCGGGCGTGTGCGGCACCAGGTCATATTCGATCCCGGTTTCGCGCAAATAATTTTGAATAGTTGGGGCAATACTCATTTTAAGACTCCGCTTTTAAGGGGGAAACAGGAGCCTTCTGCGGGCATGAAACAGGAGGACACATCAATTATAACAGATTTTGCACGCCCGCTAAAGCAGTGTTAATCGCGCGTCATAAATCGGGGAAACAGGTACCGGAAAAATAAAACCACTATCACAACAAGATCTTGCGGCGAGCAAAGGGTAACCATTATAGCTTTCAACTGCGGTCCCCAAACATAAGATAGTCCCACTCTATAATTTGAGTTGGGCTTCATTGAGGTATAGTGCTGCATCAGGCCTCCAGAACCAGCAGCCACATCGGCGAGATAAATAGCCATATTGCCCACTGTTTGAGCATTGACTCAGCTTGCTCAATCGCGTGTAAATACTCTCGTTCTGGCTTTAGGGGGAATCTATGTCAATTACGTTGACAAGCCACATCGTTAATTTTGTGATGGGTGTTTGTTCGGACACCGTTTCTGATAAGCTGAACGCTTTTCTTACTAGCCTTCAGGAGCGCTTGAAGGCTGGTGATCTGCCACCCAACCATGACCTGGAAAGGGCAGCCCGCCTTTCACATCTGCGGGCTTCACGGGCTATACTTAAGCTCTGTGAAATACAAGCTGGTAAAGGCACGTTTCAGTTTGACGTCAGATCAGACCTCTCTGGGTTTATTGACGCTGCAGATAAATATCTGGCGACACAGCAAAAGACAGCACGCGCGTCTGATAACCTTGAGCAAGATGTGCCTACTGCCGGTGCACTGGCTGCGACCAAGCCAGCGGTTGATGCCGCCTTTGCGCAATTTGCGGCGAAAAACGACCAACACCCTACATCTGCCCAACTAACAGAGCTCGCACTGGAAGAAATTGAGACGGCAATTAATTTAACATGCCCAGCTGAACTGAAACCCCTTTTCTTCGACGCTAAAAAAGGGTGGGCCGAAGCTTACCGTTATTGCCTCGGGGAGGAATTTAAAACCAAGGAACGGTTTCAGCGCATCTATCAGGCCTTCAAACTCTCTGATATCGAGCAAAAACTGGACGATATTTCAGACAATCTATGCCATGAGATGCAATCTGGTATAGACAGCGAACTTAAAGACGCCATCAATCAAATTCTTCAAGTGCTGGTGGCAATTGATGACCGTACCATAGACATCGAAAAAGGTGTGGAGTTTGCCGGTGAAGCCGCATACGCAGCGTTTGACGAAGTCGGCGCCCTAAAGCGGTCTATCGATGCGCTTACCGTCAAGGTCAGCGGTGCTTTCCAGAAGATGTCACCAACGGATGATGTGCCAGCGCCAAATTATACGCTCTATTCTGGGGTTACATCTGAATCTGCCGCCCAGAGCCCCGCAATTTCAGCTAGTGACAACCCGTACCTTGGTCTCGCCGCCTTTCATGAAGAACATGCGGACAGGTTTTTTGGCCGGGAAGCCATCACAACAAATATTGGCAACAACTTCTGCTCTTTGATAGAGGCGTCAGTAGCATTTGATACCACAGAGCCAAGGTTTCTGGCGCTGCACGGTCCTTCCGGTTCCGGTAAATCATCATTGGCCCGCGCCGGTATCATTCCCTACATCACGCAGCATATTCCAGCCAGCATTTCCAACCTGGAGGTCCTGAATGTAACCCCCACGCAAAAGCCGTTGCGAGCGCTTGCCAAAATCCTGTTGTTTGCGGCTACTGGCAAAAAGCCCACAATTGAAAGCATTCAGAAATACGAGACCATTCTTTTGAAAACCACAGATGGTCACTATACAGGTTTCTCTGATATCGTAGAATCCATTGCGCAGGCTGATGGTCATCACCTTTTAATATTAGTTGATCAGTTTGAGGAAATATTTTCCCTCGGGCGCAATGCACAAAACCAGGCAAAAGAAGAAAAAACAGCTTCGGAACTCGCGCGCACCGCCTTCATAGAAAATCTATTATTTGCTGCGAGCAAATCTGACGGTAAAGCTTCCGTTTTAATCACCATCAGAAGTGATTTCCTTCAGGAAACCCAACGATATGAGGTGCTAAACAAGCAAATAGCGGAACATGGCCGCATGGTGCCTGCCATGACAGAAGCCGAGCTTGAACTGGCAATTACCCAACCCGCTAAACAGGCGGGTGTTATGCTGGAACCCGGCTTTGTAGGCGAGCTTATTAGCCAAACCAAAAGCCGTGCTGGCGCGCTACCCCTATTACAATTTGCGTTGCAGCAAGTTTGGGAAGGTATTCAACAAGGCGATAATCCTTCTGCTAAACTTGATGAACTCGGCGGTGTTGGCGGCGCGTTAGCCAATGTAGCAGCTGCCCTTTATGCCAGTCTACGGACCGATGCTGAGAAGGAAACCGTAAAATGTGCTTTCGTCGGCATGGTTCAGTTTGGTGATAGCAGCCAAAATACGCGGCGCAAGGTGTCGCTTTCAAGCTTGATTCCTGCGGGCCAGTCTGCGGGTCATGTGAAGGCTATTTTGAAAAAACTCTCGGGCGGCGATTGTCGGTTAATCACCCTGTCTTCTTCAGATGATGACCTGCAGGTCGAAATCACCCATGAAGCGTTGATCGCAAATTGGCCAGAACTGCAAAACTGGCTCGATCAAGGCCAAGAAGACGAGCGTTTTCACCGTAAATTGCAGGACGCGGCGCGACGGCATCAGACAAAAGAAGGCTCCCTATGGTCTCGGTCCCCTGAAATTGATGACCTGCGGGCGCACTATGAAACATCCAAAGGCCGATTTACGGATGCCGAAATGAGCTTTTATCAGCAATCGAGCAGATCTGCGTCTTTGGGCAAATTTGCTCGTGTGGGCGCTGTATTGGGGCTCGTAATTGCATTTGTTACAACTTTGGGGCTTTACAAAAATCAGTTGACGTTAGCGGAGAAAAATTTCGAACTTATCCAAAGCAATACTGAGGATTTGGGGGACTATGCCCTCGCCGAAGCAACCCAAGGCAATCTTGCAAAAGCATCTCGATTAATTTACAAAGCGGCCTCGCAAAGTAAATATAAAGAGGACAGCGCCTCCTTTGCAAAACTTGCAAATGGTAAGCTATCAGCAATTTTAACCCAAGCCAGAATGCGGCATCAATATATCGCATTGAGAGGCCACACAGGGCGGGTCAGTCATGCAGCTTTTAGCAGCGACGGGTCCCGCATCATTACTGCGTCATGGGATGGAACCGCACGCCTGTGGAATGCCGATGGCACCGCAATACGCACACTCAAAGGCCATACAAATGGTCTAGATCATGCAGCTTTTAGCAGCGACGGGTCCCGCATCATTACTGCGTCATGGGATGAAACCGCCCGCCTGTGGGATACAGATGGCACACTGATCCGCACCCTGAAAGGCCATGAAGGTAATGCCAACTATGCAGCCTTCAATCCTGAAGGATCCCGCATCATTACCAAATCACTGGCCGGAACCGTGCGCCTGTGGGATGCGGATGGCACCCTGATCACTGCGCTTAAAGGCCATACAGATAGCGTCAATCATACGACTTTTAGCCCTGACGGAACCCGCATTGTTACAGCTTCATCAGATCAAACCGCACGAGTGTGGGATGTGGATGGCACCTTAATACGCATACTTAAAGGCCACACGAACGGTGTAAAATATGCCGTATTCAACCGCGACGGGTCCCATATCATTACGGCGTCAGCAGACAGAACCGCGCGTTTGTGGAGTGCGGATGGCACCCTGATCACTGTGCTTAGAGGCCATAAAGATCGTCTGAATTATGCAGCCTTCAGCAACGACGGGTCCCGCATCCTTACTGCGTCAGCAGACAACACCGCGCGCCTATGGAATACAGACGGCACCCCTATCCGCATCCTGGGAGGCCACACAGGAAGAGTCATTCATGCCGCCTTCAGCAGCAACGGGTCCCACATTATTACAGTCTCTCGGGACGGGTCAGCGCTCCTGTGGGACGGGGACGGCACCCTGATAAACACCCTAGAAGGCCATACTGATAAGGTCTTGCATGCAGCCTTCAACCCCAAAGGGTCCCTCATTATTACCACGTCATTAGATAATACTGCACGCTTGTGGAATGTAGAGGGCTCCCTGATTCGCACGCTCAAAGGCCACACTGACCAACTCTACCATGCTGCCTTCAACGGCGACGGGGGCCGCATTGTTACTGCGGCAAAAGACAAAACAGCGCGCCTGTGGGATGCGGATGGCACCCTAGTCCGCACCTTCGAAGGCCATACAGGCTCCGTCTATCATGCGGCCTTCAGCAGCGACGGGTCTCACATTGTTACGGCCTCTCATGACGGATCAGCACGCATATGGGACGGGGACGGCGCACTGATCAACACGCTCAAAGGTCATACTGATAAGGTCTTGCATGCGGCCTTCAACCCCGAAGGGTCCCTCATAATTACCACGTCATCAGACAGTACCGCACGCTTATGGAACGTAGAGGGCACCTTAATCAATACCTTTGAAGGCCACACAGGGATGGTCATTCATGCCACTTTCAGCAGCGACGGATCCCGCATCCTTACTGCGTCAGCAGACAAGGCGGCGCGCCTGTGGCAAGCAGATGGCACACTGATCGCTGAACTAAAAGGCCACACAGGGATGGTTGTTCATGCAGTGTTCAGCACTGACGGGTCCCGCATCGTTACTGCGTCATTAGACAAGACGGCGCGCTTGTGGGACGCGACCGGCACCTTGATCAGTACACTCAGAGGCCACACCGGGCGTGTCATCCATGCAGTGTTCAGCACTGACGGGTCCCGTATCCTTACTGCGTCATTAGACAAGACGGCGCGCTTGTGGGACGCGACCGGCACCTTGATCAGTACACTCAGAGGCCACACAGCGGGCGTCATGCACGCGGCTTTCAACCCCAATGGGTCCCGCATCATTACTGCGTCATCAGATAAAACCGCACGCCTGTGGGACGCGAACGGCGACCCGATCAATATATTTAAAGGCCATGCCGGACATATCATTCATGCCGCTTTTAGCTCCGACGGTTCCCGTATCATTACCGCTTCAGGCAGAGGAATCATAGGCGAGGCGGATGACAACACAGCGCGCCTATGGAACAGTTTTTCAACCACTGACGAACTAACGCTCAAACAGCACGCCTGCCGCTTGCTTGGCCAACCCGACCCCGCCCTTGATTTGTGGGACTGCAAAGAGGTTTTAGCTCAATAAACACCGCGCCGGACTACACATAACCGCTGACAAGGAACATTCATGTCAAATTTAAAAAGAAAAACCCTCGAAAACCATAAGGTAATCAAGGGTTTAAATTGGTAGCCGAGGAGGGACTCGAACCCCCGACACGCGGATTATGATTCCGCTGCTCTAACCAGCTGAGCTACTCGGCCACATAAAAGGGCTTTCGGCGCGTTTACATACACTCAAAACAAAATATGCACAGCCGCTAAAAGCTGCGCCGGTATATAAGAGCACCGCCAAGGCGTCAAGACGGTATTTAACCTCCACGCGCTGAAAACCAACAATCGAACGCTATCGCGCTTTTCAACACGCCGCTCCGAACGAGATTTCTTGACTCCGCAGCAAACAAGACGTTGAATTCATTCTGATCAATTTCAAATGGCTTTACGGCCAATATTTCAGCCAATAACCAAGCTGAATTCATCGAATTCATTGTTGTGAATTTACCTAGCACAAAGATAACAGTGCAAAATAAATTCACACCAAGTCGGGAGGACAAAAGCGTGCCAATTCAACACCTTCAAAGCCAGACCAATACTGCAATTAAAACAGCCGCTACGGCACTATTAGTTGCTGGCCTAACAAGCGGAGTGGCTGCCGAAACGCTGCTGTTAAAAGACCCGGCAATCAGCAACACGCAGATAGCCTTCACTTATGGCGGTGACATATGGGTTGCCGCAAAAGACGGTAAAAACGCTCGCCGCCTGACCACTCGTCAAGCACCAGAAAACAGGCCAAGGTTTTCACCCGACGGCAAAACCATCGCTTTTTCAGCCACCTATGACGGCAATACCGATATCTATAAAATCCCAGCGGAAGGCGGCCAGCCTGTCAGGCTTACCTATCATCCCGGCGCCGATCAAATTTCCGGCTGGACACCAGACGGCACAGGTATCCTCTTTACATCACGGCGCGAGATGACAAGTGGCCGCAGCGCGCAGGCCTGGCAAGTATCCGCACGTGGCGGACACCCTGACAAAGTTATGGAAGCTGTTGTACAGGACGCACAGTGGAGTGCGGACGGCAAAACATTGGCGTATCAGCCCTATAATGTAGCGCACCGCGGCGCCAGTGGTTGGCGCAACCACCGCGGCGGCTCCACGCCCCCCATATGGATCATGGACCCAACAGGAGATAGCTACGCCGAAATCCCGCATGTGAATGCGTCTGATACCAACCCGATGTGGGTAGGCGACGATGTGTATTTTATTTCCGACCGTAGCGGCAGTAAAAATATTTGGCGTTACAACAGTGACAACCAAAAAGTAGAACAAATCACCAAGGAAACGAGTTGGGATATTGCCTCGGCTAGCGCACACGGCAACAGCATTATCTACGCAACTACCGAAGGTCGGATAAGCCTGTTAGATACACGCCGAAAACGCACCAAGGCCCTTACAATTGATATCCGCCCTGATCTGCCCGAACAGCGCATGCAGTGGAAAGATGCCATGCGTAATGTAGACTTTATGGCGCTTTCGCCTACAGGCAAGCGGGCGCTTGTTTCGGCTCGCGGGGACATATATTCAGTGCCTCTAAAAGACGGCTCAACGCGCAACTTAACAAAAAGCTCGGATGCCAAAGATAGCTTTGCCATTTGGTCCCCAAAGGGCGGTAAAATCGCATATATCAGCGACAAAGATCGCACCTGGAACCTAATCATCACTGATCAGAAAGGTGAAGTTGAGAAAAGCTTTGCCTTGGGTGCCGACGATTATCGCCTGATAAACTGGACCGCAGGCGGCGACAAAATTTTATATAGAGATAACCACCTGGGTGTTTGGTCAATCAACACTAACACCGGTGAAAACAGCAAGATATTCACCGACAACGCGCGGTCTGGCATAACATTGGCCAGCAATGCGGTATCCCTTTCAAACGACGGAAAGTGGTTGGCCTATACCAAGGCCGGGCGCAACCATTTCAATGATATTTATCTCTACAGCTTTGAAACTGGTGGGCATACTAAAGTAACCGACGGCATGAGCAACGCCGACGCACCAGCATTCAGCCCGGACGGAAAATATTTGTATTTCGCGGCCTCTACCAATTCCGGCCCACGCCAGGTGGGTCTTGATATGTCAACCCAGGAACAGCCTAGCCGCTTTGGCTTATATGCGGCTGTACTGGCAGCAGACGGTAAGTCACCGTTGTTGCCCAAAGCCGGCGACGAAAAAGTATCAGATGAGCCTGAAAAAGATGAGGCGCAAGATACAGCAAGCCAAAACGGCGATGACACCGACAAGGCTGGTGACAAATCCGAAGAAGATACTGATAAAAAATCAGACAAACCCACTACAAAAATTGATCTGGACGGGCTAAGCGACCGCATCGTCGCGCTGCCTGTTGCAGAGCGTTCATACACGGCCTTAACCGTGGCTCACGACGGCGCCCTGTTTTTTATGGAATTACAACAGCCAGGCACAAGCACCGAGCCAGGCGGCAATGGCCCTTTCCGCGCCGTGCTTAAACGCTTTGACTTAAAAACCAAAAAAGCGGCTACGGCGATGGACCGTGTCCAGGGCTATGTTTTATCGCATGACGGCAAAACAATGTTGGTGGCCACGCCGGGCAACAAACTAATGACAGCTGCCGTTGGCAAAGATATCCATGCATCTGCTCTAAGCACGAGTGACGTAAAGGCATATATTGATCCCCGCGAAGAATGGCAGCAGATTTTTGACGAGACCTGGCGCCTGGAGCAGCAATATTTCTATGACGGCAATATGCATGGCTTAAACTGGCAAGGTGTTTACGACAAATACAAACCGCTAGTAGCCCATGTCGCAACGAGGGCTGACTTAAACGCCCTGCTTGTAGACTTGATCTCCGAACTGCAAGTAGGCCACAACCGCACAGGTGGCGGAGACGTTTACCGCGACAAGCCGGTAGCAATTGGCCTGCTCGGTGCTGATCTGCGCATTGAAGATGGAAAATACCGTTTCAAGCGTGTCTACACTGGCGAAAAATGGAACCCGTTCCTAAAAGCCCCGCTCGCCGCGCCCGGTATTGGCGCAACCGCTGGTGACTTCATACACAAAGTGAATGGCATTGCTGTTGGCGCCGAAGCCAATATCTATGCACAGCTTATTGGCACCGTAGGTAAGCAGGTGACCTTGACCGTTAGCAAAGATGGCAACACCGAGAACACCACAGACATTGTCGTTGAGCCAATCGCTAACGATGCACAAATACGCCACTGGGCATGGGTTGAAGGCAACCGTAAAAAAGTGAATGAGCTTTCTGACGGCAAAGTAGGCTATGTGTATCTGCCCAACACCGGCGGAGGCGGCTACACTTATTTCAACCGCATGTATTTCCCGCAAACAGATAAAACAGGCATGATAATCGACGAACGCCGCAATGGCGGAGGGCAAGCGGCCAACTATATTACCGACGTACTTTCACGTCAGTATCTTGCCAGCTGGAAAGACCGCGATGGCCAAATTTTTGATACGCCTGCAGGCGCCATGTATGGCCCCAAAGTTATGCTTATCGACCAGGACGCAGGCTCGGGCGGTGACTTTCTGCCCTACAGTTTCAAACGAATGAAACTTGGAACCCTAGTTGGAAAAACCACTTGGGGTGGTTTGATCGGCATTTCAGCCAATCCCCGACTGATAGACGGCGGCTTTCTTACCGTTCCTTATTTTCGCTTCTATACACCTGAAGGCGAATGGCGCATCGAAAATGAAGGCCAAGCACCGGATATTGATGTGACACTTGACCCTGTAATGGTAAACAAGGGTCGGGACGCCCAGTTGGAACGCGGCGTTGCAGAAGTCCTGAAAAGTCTGGAAACCTACGTGCCCGTTAAACGCCATACACCACCTGAAACTCCATCGGAACTAGGCAAATAAATGACATCAAAAAAACACAAGTACAAAGCACAAATAGCGTGGACAGGCGCAGGCACAGACGGCACAAAAAATTATAAAAGCTACATGCGCGATTATAATATTAACATGCCCGGCAAACTGGCAATTGCGGGGTCGTCAGACCCCGCTTTTCGCGGTGACCCGGCGCGCCACAACCCGGAAGACATGCTTTTAGCGTCGGTTTCCAGTTGCCATATGTTGTGGTATCTTCACATATGCTCGGTATCCGGCGTGGCAGTGACAAGTTATGTTGACGACGCCGTTGGTATTATGGAAGAGGACGCTTCAGGCAAAGGCCGTTTTACGCAAATAACGCTGCAGCCAACCATTAAAATTACGCCCGCCTCTGACATGGAAAAGGCTCAGAAAGCACACAAAAAAGCAAATGAGATGTGCTTCATTGCCAACAGCCTCAATTGCCCGGTCGAACATGAAGCAACTATTGAGTTTGAATAGGAGCCATTGTTACTTTCGGCCGTAAGCAAGCACAACATCAATGGTGTGTTCGGTGAAACGTTCCAGCTTTTCTACTGGCTCGTTGTCCAGTTTCATCATGGTCAACGCCTGACTTGCAGAAAGTAAGATGCGAGCATCATCCCTGTTTTCTTTGGAAATATTATCCTCACAGGCCCACAAAACCTCGCTGAGCTTACTTAAAACTTTGTCCTGATATGCGAGGTAGCGGCTACGCATTTCATCGTCAAACCGAGTACCCCAATCAAGCCACACGCGCACATAATTAGGGTGCTTTTCCTCTGCCTCCAGGGTCCGGTAGGCTAGAAGTTTCAATATTTCGGGAGCGCCATTTTTGTGCGGCTCAACGCCGTCCAACAACTCAAGGAAAAACCGCCCAACTTCATCAACCACGCTCTTCAGCAAGGCTTCGCGGGTTGGGAAGTAAACAAAAGTAGCAGCTGTAGAAATGCCAACACGCCGCGCTATATCAGCATGCTTGGCCTCTCCCAGCCCTTTTTCCGCGAACAAATCAATCGCTGCGCCAAGAAGCTGCTTCTTGCGGGCCTCTGAGCTCAAACGCTTGCGGCTGGTTGTTATCTTGTCAATGTTGCCCACGCCCTATCCCATGGTGATTAATATTCTTCTTAACGGGCTTTAAGGCAATTTCACAAGGACAAATAAATCTGGCATGGTTTTATCATTTCCTTATTGACAAAATTATCAACAAGGTGCTTCTATATGGTATGCACTCCTAAATCGCCTGCGCGGCGAAGCAACAAGATTGAAAAAAGTATGAGCGATACAGTGGTTCACTATACCGACAAAAAAAAATGGCTATGGCCTCTAGCAACGATATTGGGCTTCATCCCGGTGGTTGCTATATTGATGTATATGCGCACCGGCTATGAAACTTGGCTCTGGGCGTCGCCCATTTTCTTTTACATGTTTGTTCCCCTTATCGAGACACTGTTCGGCGAGGACAGCTCCAACCCGCCGCGCGAAACCATACCTATGTTGCGGGATGACCCGTTTTACCGCTGGGCAGCCTTCTCCGCTTTACCTGTAGCGTATTTCACCTGGATTTTTGGTGCCTGGTTCGTAGCAACCCAATCGGTGAGCCTGAACGGCTATATAGCCACACTTGTCGCAAATGGCTTAATGGGTGCTGGTGCTTTAAATACCGCCCACGAAGTAGGCCATAGACGAGACGAAACTTCTCTCGGCGTAGCTCGGTATTTGCTCTGCCTTTGCGGCATGGGCCACTTCCGGATCGAACACAACCTGGGCCACCATGTAGAAGTTGCCACGAAAGAAGACAGTGCAACGTCAATGATGGG
>Ga0316204_10010287_pt1 | contig 12103 bp, 11 predicted proteins | sample 6monrhotite_MG_2_FD_205661 | JGI IMG/M metagenome (GOLD analysis project Ga0316204, IMG submission 205661) | Microbial mat bacterial communities from mineral coupon in-situ incubated in ocean water Damariscotta River, Maine, United States -... | ecosystem: Environmental > Aquatic > Marine >...
GCGGGATGGAATCATCGGAGTGAAGTGGACCACGACTACATAGAGCACAGCGAATACGCATGACCCCAAGAATATGAGATGCCACCAACCCGGGATCGGGTTGTCATATTCTTGGATTCCATCGTAGTTGTGCGATAGCAGTTCTTCTTGGTGAGCATCGCTCTTGTAACCGCTTGGTTTATCTGTATCAGGCATGGGTTGCTCCCTTGTCTGCTGCTGGTGCTGCGTTGTTTGACTGGATCGAAACGCGAGGCGTGAAGACAACATCGTCGTCGAGCGGGATATTGGCCGCCGCGTCGATTTCCTGCTTCGACTTGGTGAGTGTCTTCCAGAGGATCGCGATGAACGCTGCGAGGAAGAACACCAATGCGACACTCGGGAATACCGAGAGATCTAAGAATGATACGATTTCGGTCATACTCATGGCATCACCTCTTCTGTTGCCGCGTCGGCGTCAGCAGGAGCGGGTGTTTTGGAGATATCGATCCCCATCCGCTGGAGATAAGCGATCAGTGCGATGACCTTCTTGTCCATAGTTTCGGTGAACTCTGGACCGCCTTGATCTTGTAGCTCCATAGCGATAACCAACGCCTGCTCTTTGGCATGCTCGATGGTCTTTCCTTCGAGGAGCAGATCGCCGTAGGGAACGCCGAGGAGTGCCATTGAATCGACGCGTCCACGGATTTCATCGAAGTTGATGGTATTATCGAGCAGCCACGGGTAACGAGGCATGATCGAGTTCTCGGAAACATCGGCCGGGTTCTTGAAGTGTCGATAGTGCCAGAGATGAGTGCGGAGACCGCCCTCACGAGCGAGGTCAGGACCGATTCGTCGAGACCCCCACTGGAATGGATGGTCGTAGACGAACTCGCCCGGTTTGGAGTATTCGCCGTACCGCATTGTTTCCCACTGGAACGGGCGGATCATCTGTGAATGACAGTTGTAGCAGCCTTCTGCGATATAGATATCACGCCCGGCGAGTTCAAGCGGTGTATATGGCTCGACTGTTGAAATGGTTGGGATGTTCGACGAGACCATGAACATCGGGATCGCCTCGACGATGCCGCCGATGAGAACCGCGACCAAGACCCATATGGTGAACTTGACGGGCTTGCGTTCGAGATTGCGGTGCCAGTTTCCCTGGAGGAACTTGTCGCCGGCGTTTCCGAGCGCAGTGTTCGCACCTAGACGGGACTTGGCGCCCGGATCACCTGGATAGTTTTTGGTGAGCGCTGGTGCGTAGTGGACTGGCTCTTCGTATTTTGCCGGGCGAGCACGCCAGGTCATGAACATGTTGTAGAGCCCGAGGATTGCACCGGTGAGATACAACAAACCACCGACCACGCGGATCCAATACATCGGGATCAGGACGGTGACGGTTTCGATGAAGTCAGGATATGAGAGTCGTCCGTTGGCATCGAATGCACGCCACATCAACCCTTGGGTAATGCCCGCGGCATAGATTGCGAGAACATAAAGGACCATCCCGATAGTGCCGACCCAGAAGTGAGCTGCACAGAGTTTCTTTGAGTAGAGTTCTGTCTGGAACAGGCGAGGCATCATCCAGTAGAGCATGCCAAAGGTCATGAATCCATTCCATCCAAGCACGCCGGCGTGGACATGTGCGATCGTCCAGTCAGTATAATGCGAGAGTGAGTTAACGGATTTGACTGAGAGCAGTGGACCTTCAAAGGTTGACATGCCATAGAAGGTCACGCCTACGACGAAGAACTTGAGGATCGGATCCGATGCTACGCGATGCCATGCGCCTCGGAGGGTCATGAGCCCGTTGATCATCCCGCCCCAAGACGGCATCCACAGCATGACCGAGAAGACCATGCCGACGGTCGATGCCCATTCTGGGAGTGCGGTGTAATGAAGATGGTGAGGCCCGGCCCAGATGTAGATGAAGACCAATGACCAGAAGTGGATGATCGAGAGCTTGTAGGAGAATACAGGTCGTTCGGCTGCTTTGGGAAGGAAGTAGTACATCAACCCAAGGAATGGCGTTGTCAGGAAGAAAGCCACGGCGTTGTGTCCGTACCACCACTGCATCAGTGCGTCCTGAACACCCGCGTAGACCGGGTAGGACTTGAGTGCGAGTTCAGCAGATGGCATCTCGCCATACTGGAACAAATATACCAGACCAGCAGGGACCCACAGGTTGTTGAAGACATGGAGCATGGTGACGGTGACGATGGTTGCGATATAGAACCAGAGAGCGACATAGATGTGTCGTTCGCGCCGATGAATGAGGGTCATCAGGAAGTTGCCGCCGAAGAACACGAGCCAAACAACCGCAATCGCGATGTCGATTGGCCATTCGAGTTCTGCGTATTCCTTGCCTTGCGTAATCCCGAACGGGAGGGTTAAGGCTGCGGAGACAATGATGAGCTGCCAACCCCAGAAGTGGAGCTTTGAAAGCAGATCAGAGTACATACGGGCTTTGCAGAGTCTCTGGGTCGAATAGTAAATTGCAGCGAAAATGCCATTGCCTGCGAAGGCAAAAATCGCAGCGTTGGTATGCAGAGGACGTAAACGCCCAAAACTGAGGTAGGAAATCCCGAACCCGGCTTCTGGGAATGCGAGCTGGATCGCGATGATCACACCCACAAGAAACGCGACGATGGCCCAGATGATCGTTGCCCATGCAAACATGCGCACGATCTTGTCGTCGTATACGAATGCTTCAAGACCATCTTTATCTGGATGCTTGATCGTGCCCGTCTTCGTTGACTGCTCTGCTTGTTCCGCCACGGTTGATACCCTTATGCATATGGTGTCTGAGTGTCATGCACCGACTGGGCACACAACCGACACGGCCGACATGTCTGTCACGGGCACAGTACCAAAGATTGGCATAGATGCCTGTATAACCGCCGATTTTCTTGCTCAATAGAAAAGTGTCCGGCTAGACAGCACGAATCTTACCTTGTTACCCACAATGGTCAAATGAAAAGGTCATATCATTATCCACTTTACAAACTTCGTCAGCAAACCGCGTCCGTCGTAGGCTTACCCACGATGGGCGGACTCAAACTGAAATGGCAACTGTGTGTTTAATGTAGACTTAAAGTCCAGAAACTAACCTAGATTGTGTAGTTCTGAGCCATGAATCTGCGGTACTCACCTGATCGGACATGATCGCTCCACTCACGGTTGTCTTTGTACCACTGGACCGTCGTTTCGAGGGCTTGGGGCCATGCCGAGCGGGTTGGCTCCCACCCGAGTTCGTCGCGGATCTTGGTCGCGTCTATTGCGTAACGCATATCGTGCCCGAGTCGATCGGGGACCTGCTCGATGAATGATTCATCTCGGCCGCACAGATCGATGAGCATCTTGGTAAGTTCTAAGTTGGATCGCTCATTGTTGCCACCAATGTTGTACGCTTCGCCGGGTTTGCCATCATCGAGCACTCGACAGATGGCTTCGCAGTGATCGAGTACATGGAGCCAATCACGGATGTTTCGGCCGTCGCCGTACAGAGGAACCTTCTTGCCTTCGATCAGGTTGTTCACGAACAACGGGATGACCTTCTCCGGGAACTGATATGGCCCAAAGTTGTTCGAGCATCGGGTGATACCGATGTTCATGCCATATGTGTGGTGGTATGCGCGGGCGAGCATATCTCCGCCTGTCTTCGAGACTGCGTAGGGCGAGTTTGGTTTGAGCGGCGTTGATTCTGTAAACAGTTGACTTTTGTCATCAAGCGGGAGTTCGCCGTAGACCTCGTCGGTGGAAACATATACAAACCGTTTGATGTTGTGTCGTTTGGCCGCGTCGAGCATGCACTGGGTGCCGACGATGTTGGTATTGAGGAACAACGATGGGTCATGGATTGAGCGATCGACATGCGACTCAGCTGCGAGGTGCAGCACTACATCTGCCTTAGGCATCACCTCATCGAGTTTTTCGGAGTCGTTGATGTCGCAATGGACAAACTCGTGGCGTGGATCATCCATGAACTCTGCGAGTGATTCGAGATTGCCCGCGTATGTCAGCCCATCGAGATTGATGACACGATCGCCTGGCCTGTTTTCAAGGATGAAACGGACGAGGTTCGAGCCGATGAATCCGGCTCCGCCTGTGACAAGGATTGTTTGTCCCATTATGCATTCCTCCGGACAGATCCGTTAAACTTTGTTAGCCCCGGTGTCGGCGATCAGGTTCGATGCGCGATGAAGGCTCTCGATTGTTCCCGCGTCGGTCCACCAGCCATCGAGCTGTGCCCAGGTCAGGTTCCCTCGACGGAGGTACTCGTTGTTTACATCGGTAATCTCGAGCTCGCCTCTTGCTGAAGGCTTAAGGGTTTCACATATACCAAAGACATCAGAGTCATACATGTACAGCCCGGTGACCGCCATATTGCTAGGTGGATCTTTTGGTTTTTCGATGATGTTTGTGACGCTGTCTCCGTCATCAGAAAACTCAACGACACCGAAACGATGCGGATCGTGGACCTCTTTAAGAAGAATCTTTGCCCCATCGGGTTGATCACGAAACTCATTCACTGCTTCGTTGATGTTTTGCTCGATGATGTTGTCACCCAGGATCACGCATACCTTGTCATCGCCAACGAAATGCTTGCCGAGCTTGAGCGCGTCTGCAATCCCACCCTCGCCGACCTGGAACGCGTACTCGATGCGAGTGAGTCCGAGGTCCTTGCCGTTGCGGAGGAGTTTGATGAAATCGCCTGCGTTTTCTTCGCCGGTGACAATCATGATCTCGGTGATCCCAGCGTTGACGAGACACTTGATAGGGTAGTAGACCATCGGTTGGTCATAGACCGGGAGCAAGTGCTTGTTAGTGACCAGTGTCATAGGTCTTAGGCGTGTACCAAGGCCGCCAGCTAAAATCATGCCCTTCATCCGATAATCCCTCCAACGATCCATGTTGCGGACCGTATGTCCGAGTGTATCCCACATCGGCGAGAAAATAGGGCGTATCCAGCGGAGCAAGGCGACTGGGGAAAATGAAATCGCATATCAGCACTCGATATATATAGATTGACTCGCTTGATGGAATATGAACCTTTTCAGGTTGCCCCACTGCGCGCAGAAGCATTGCTGCAGACCATGTCCGATAATCTGGCAATCTCAGAACTTGAGACCAAGCATGCAAATATATACCTAACATACTTATCCGGCGTACATTTAAACCTCCTGTGTCCCTGGACTTAGGCCGATATTACAAAATTCGCCGATCGGCAATAATTGCCGACAAATCGGTGGCACATGAACTGAGCCGTTGTATGTTCAAGTATCCACACAGTAGTGGGTTACAACTCAAGAGGAGATGAGTATGAATATTACAAAAACAATCGGTGCAGCGATTATCATGGCTTGCAGTTCAGCCGCATTCGCGGGTGCCGTCGTCGATTTGGCTCCAAGCCAGTTTACCGGTGGTCTCAGCGGCATCATGAATACCCAGATGTCAGAACTTATCGGCGTGACACAGGCAGATAGCTACCACGAATTCGCTATCTACGCTGGTCAGGGTCGAGGCGAGGCAGCACTTTATGAAGGCACATTGATGACCCGCGTCGTTCGCTCGAACGAAACTGGCAATCTGACCTTTAACTACCGGGTCATGAGCCCAAACGCTCAGCTTTCGGGTTCGATCTCACACATCGAAGTCGGTGGATTCGATGGCTTTAATACTCGAGTCGAGTTCCGCAACGAGCTGACTTCGCCGGGTATTGAAGGTCCAGAAAGTGCTCAACGCAGCGTCGATGGCGACATTCTTGACTTCACCTTTGATACAGGCCTCGCAACAGCAGATGACTCACGGTTCTTCTTCGCGATGACTGATGCTGTTTCTTACTACGAGAACGCCGCACTTGCCACCATCTACCTCCAGTCGGGTGAATCGGTAAGCATGAGCGTTGTGGGTGCCAACCCAGCGGTTCCCGCACCAGGTGCACTCGGACTGCTCTCAGCAGCAGGATTGATCTCGGTTCGCCGTCGTCGGTGATCCAATCATTGAAAACCCATTGACCCACCAAGAGCCACCCAAACTGGGTGGCTCTTTTCTTATTCCGGGTCCAGATTATGAACTGATCTACACGTTTTTGAATCCAAACCAGATAAATAAATGCCCACTGCTGCGCGGGGTCGCCCCATCGAGAGATGAAATGGAGGATCGCTGAGCAAATTCAGGCGGTGCGATAAGAATTACTCCAAGTTTTCTGGCACCTCTTGAGAGTGGTTGTACCTTCAAGTGTCCACCAATGACTTTTGGACTGTTTAGAGGAGCAGAATATGAATCGTTTACAACTCATCAGCGTTGCGGTTACAGCAAGTTGTGGGGCTGCGGTATATGCAGGACCAGTCGTTGATCTCGCACCTGGTGATTTCACACCAGAGCTAAGCGGCATCATGAATACTCAGATGTCAGAGCTCATTGGAGCAACGGAGTCAGATACTACTTATGACTTCTCGATCTTCTCATCACCAAACGGCGCTAGCGCCGGCGATGGCCCTGCACTGCTCTATGAGGCGTCGCTGCAGACTCGCATCGTTCGCTCGAACGAGACAGGAAATCTCCACTTTAACTACCGGATCACTGATCCCAATGTGGAACTCCTTGGTCAAGTATCGCATATCGAGATCAGCGGGTTTGCCGGTCTTCAGACACGCATTGAATACCGCAATGAACTTACCGCTCCGGGTGATGAGGGCCCGATCGCGGCGGCTCGAAGTATTGATGGTGATCTCTTGAGCTTTGATTTCGGTGAAATACTTGATACCCATGAAGAATCGAAGTACTTCTTCGCGATGCTTGATATCGATACCTTTGGCCAAGCCGAAGAAGGACTTGGCAATGTAGCGGTAGCCACTATTTACCTGCACTCTGGCGATACAGTCAGCATTGACATTCCGGGTCCTGTTCCGACTCCTAGTGCTTTGAGCTTGCTCTCGATCGCAGGGATCATAACAGCTCGTCGCCGCCGGTAGAAACTAAAGACCAGCCATCGATCAACCGAATACTTTTTCTTGAGCCGTCCATGAGTTGGGCGGCTTTTTTCATCGAAATCACGTGTGTGATTATTCTCGGACGCGTGTATCTGTTTACGATGGGGTCTCACTGATTCTCGTAGATTCATCCGGTACCTGGGCGTGTGATTGGCAGCGATAGAGTCGATACTTTGGCAATGAGCTCATTGCCGATCGACCGTCAATCTCATGGTGCTTCACTGCGCCTCCATGATCAAGTTCCACTCGGCGCGGACTCCGCGCCAAACAATGGAGCACCATCTGGATCTGAGAATCCCTTCAGCGAGATACATCTCCACCAGATTGAGTTAGGATCCAAGAGAGCCAAACCGATCGAGAAGGCGGTGCGATATGCGCATCTATCGGGATGGATGACCCTGCTCGCGGGAGCGCTCTCGCTGCCCTTCGCCTTCAACAAACCACCCATGCTGATCTTCGCCCTTGTGATCGCCGGTATTGGAACACGCGAGCTTACGCTGCACCGCTCGCTCAAGGTGCTGGATTGCAAGGCACCAAAGAAACTCGCGATTAATCAGGTTTTGCTCGGCGGCGCATTGATCGTTTATGCGGTGTACATGCTAGCTTCAACACCTGCGCAAGGCATGGTCGAGTCCGCCATGATGGCGGACCCGATGATGCAGAGCACACCCGAACTCAACGGGATGATGAATGATCTGGTCGCTCTCGAGCAAGTTGCCACCGCACTGATCTATGTGGGCATGATTGGGCTCGCTGTGATTGTCCAGGGGAGCACAGCCCTGTATTATTTGCTCAAAGGATCGAAACTCAAGAAGCTTCACCGTGATACACCCGGATGGGTTGTACGGGTCTATCAGACTGTCCATAGCTGATTCCGTCTCAGACCCAGTTTCAGTGATTAACTTGATGCATCGCCGGGTTTTCAATTTATGGAACCTGACGATCGTGAATCCATACATATACTCTGGTGACATTCTGTCGGCAGCCAATACAATCGGCGAGCCCGGCGTTCATCCTCAATAATGGAGTCAAGCGTGGGTATTCAAAGACAACTATGTATCAAAACATTCCTTGTGAGCGCGGGTCTGATGGCTGCGGGATTGAGCGTTGGAAGCGTTGCAGGGTGTGCAAGTAGCACCACCGCTGAACGCGAATCGAGCAGCGAACAGATTCGAGTGCGCACAGTTACTCGTGAAGAAGCGCTGGCTGACTTTGATCGGGCTTGGGAAATCGTCAACGAGACACACTTCGATACCAGTTTTAATGGCGTTGATTGGGTTGCGGTCCGCGATGAGCTCCGACCCAAGGCGAGCGAAGCGATGACGCGTAATCAAGTTCGCAGAGTAATCTCTGAAGCACTTGATCGGCTCGGTCAATCTCACTTTGGGATTATCCCCAACGAGGAAGAAGCGCCTGCCCAACAGAAAAATCAAGAACATGCCAACGAGATGATTACTTCAAATAAGGGCAACGGTGGATCGGTGTCTGCTTCTGGCGGACTGTCTGATGGTGCGTCAGATGCTGGATATACCGAGATCGAAGCAGTGATCCCGGATGATTCAGCAAGCGATGGCGATGGCGATGCAGACACGGGGATCGATATCAGGATCATCGACGGGCAAGCTGTCGTTTCGGCCATCCGCGACCAGAGCCCAGCCCATCTTGCTGGAGTACGGACAGGGTGGATCCTGAGTAAGATCAGATCCGATGATGTCCAAGATGGGCTTGACCGTCTCCAAGAAGCGCTCGGCGAAGATGAGATCGGAATCCACGCTGTTTCGATGATCTCTAATCGACTTCAGGGCCCTGAAGATTCCTCGATTGATCTGACATTTATTGATGGCAATGGTGACGAGGTAGAACGCAATCTCGCACGCATCCCGATGCCGGGCGAGTTTGTTAAGTTCGGAAATCTCCCTCCTTTGAGCACTCATCTGGAATGGTCGCGTGTTTCGGCCACACATGAATCCGGGCAGAAATCCGAGATCGGTGTGATCAAGTTCAATATTTGGATGATCCCGATCGCGCCCAAGTTTGAGCGAGCGATGTACGAGCTCCGCGATGTGGACGGGATAATCATCGATCTGCGTGGCAACCCCGGTGGGGTTGGTGCTCTGGCGGCATCTGTTGGGCGGTTCCTTGTTTCAGAGAAGGGCTCGCTTGGAACGATGACGATGCGCGGCGCTGAACTTCAGTTTAATATCGACCCAGTGATTGTCACCACCTGGGGCGAGCCGATCGACCCGTTCGGGGGACCGATCGCGATCCTGACTGACTCAGGGAGCGCAAGCACCTCGGAAGTCTTTGCTGGCGGGCTTCAGTCGCTCGGGCGTGTTAAGGTATTTGGCACACGGTCAGCGGGGATGGCGCTACCCGCGGGGATGGACAAGCTCCCGTCGGGCGACGTTCTTCTCCACGCGATTGCCAACTTTGAAACATCAACGGGATACCAACTCGAGCACGGCGGTGTTGTACCGGACGAAGAAGTAAAACTCTCACGCGAGGATTTGCTCAAGGGCATAGATTCGCCGCGCCAAGCCGCCATCGAATGGATCAAAGACTCAACCCACGAATAATCATCACCACACCTGTTCATTGAAACACAGAGAGCACATCAAAGAGGATCTCAATATGAAAACGAAGTCATTTTTTCGGTCAGCCGCACTTGCAGTTGTACTCACCGCCGTTTCGGGCATCCCAGCGAGCCCGTTTTCCTCAACCGCTTCAGCTTCAATCACTCTTGATGAGAAAGATCACGACGAGAAGGCTGTCAAGATCATTGAGACAATGATCGAAAAACTGGGCGGCGTAGAAAAACTCGAATCGATTAAATCGATCAAGCAAACAGGCACCATCTCGATTCCGATGGCTGGGATTACAGGGCTGATAGAGTCCTATTCCACCAAACCTGACAAGTTCCTCCTCAAGGTCGTTATCCCAGCGATCGGCCAGACCCTTCAAGGTCTCAATGGAGAGATTGCGTGGTCAACCGATCCAATGGGTGGACCACGGATCCTTTCAGAAGAAGAAACCAAAGCAACTCAGAAGGAAGCGGACATCTCCTCAAGAATCAGATTCCGTGAAGATCACAAGACAATTGCCTATGTCGAAGAAACCGAGTTCGATGGAAAGAATGCTCACAAAATCCGTCTTGTAGATAACGATGGGGAAGAGTCCTTTGAGTTTTACTCAACTGAGACAGGGCTTCAGATAGGCATGGAAGCGGATGTTCCATCACAGATGGGAAACACACACACCATCACATACATCAGAGCATACACAACCGTTGACGGTCACACTCTCCCCACTACGATTGTCCAGAAAGTCGGGCCAACCGAGGTCATCATCACACTGAATGACTTCGTGTTCAATGAAGTCGAGGATTCGGTCTACGATTTACCACCAGCGATCAACGCGTTGATTAAAGCAATCGAAGCGAAAGATTCCAAAGATAAAGCAGCGCCGTAAGGCACTGCTCTGAGTTCATCTACGAATCAATCTTGTTGAATATCGGTTGATCAATCATATTATGGCTCGGTGTGTGTCCCACGGACGCGCACCGAGCCGTTGCTTGTTCTGACGGCAGACACTTCTGTTGAATCTCCAATCTGGAGTTCTACATTGTTCTTGGTCGATTGGATCAGGCTCGCGCCACTAAGATCGACCACACTGATCTTACCGTTGCTCGTCTGGCATTTGAGCACGCCCTCGAATCCATCTCCAAGTTCGAGATCAACACGCCCATTGGATGTCCAAAGACGAACTGGCCCCTCATTGCCATCCATAGTCGAGACAAAGATGTTGCCATTGGATGTCTCCGTGCGGATCGGTCCAAAGGCATCGGTGACGATCACGCCGCCGTTGGATGTGTACATCTCGATCTCGCCGGAGACATGCTCCGCGTGAACCTTGCCGTTGCTTGTATCGGCGAAAACTGATCCATCATGGCGATCTACGCGGATCGAGCCATTGCCAGATCGAAGATCTGCGTGTCCCGAGAGCCCGGCAATAGTGACTCCGCCGTTGGATGAGTGGATTTCAACACCCGATGCGTCGGGGATTTCCATCGCGATGTAAGATCCTTCTCCATTCTTTCGGACACCGCCCGGCCATTCAACCCAAACCCTGAGCGTGTTGTCGCCCTGGCGATCCGCATGGACGGTTGCAAACCCGAGCCGTTCAAGATCTCGCCCGTAGAGATCGACCACAATCGCGACATCGGACCGATTGATCTGGATCGCTTCGACCGATCCGTTCGCGTTTTGGATGTTTAAGGGTGTTCCCGCGAGGTGAGGAACATTCATCAGGCGTTGATCATGGTGCTTTGGTCCGTACGAGTTGCATCCACTGATGGTGAGTGTGGCCGCGATTCCAGCTGAGAGTATCGATGACACAGCTGCTCTACGCGAGATCGTTGTTCTACGTGATTTCATTCGGTTCATCGCTTGTCCCCAATCTATGAGTTGATTCTATCGACGCTCAATGCGCAGTTTGCCAACCACACAAACGCGTACGCTTAATGATTAGGACGCGTTCGAAGTGAGTTTCAGTCTATTTGGCTAACAGATCAGAGAATATCGATGATCTCAAACTTTTTGAGCCCTCTGGGTGCACTTACACGCACAATTTCGCCCACACGAGCCTTCATTAGCGCTTCTCCCATTGGACTCGTCGCGGTGACTTCAACGATGTCATCATCACCCGAGCCTTCAGTGGATTCGCCCACGAGCAGGTATGTCTCGATCTCATCGTCGCCTTCCTCGCGGAGTTTCACTGTTGATCCGATGAAAACCACGCCGTCGGCTGTCTTTGAGCTATCGACGACCTGGGCTTTGTCTAATCTTTCCTCGAGTCGACGAATCTCGGCTTCTTCCATTCCCTGCTGCTCACGAGCGGCGTGGTACTCGGCGTTTTCCTTGAGATCTCCGAGTGCGCGTGCTTCGGCGATTCGTTCTGAAATCACAGGCCGATTCGTTACTAACGCATCTAGGCGAGCTTTGATTTTCTCTTTTTCAGTGGCTGTGATGACATCCATCGTACATGCTCCTTGGGCAACCTGAGCCCGACTTTGGGCACAGTGTATATCCTAAGCCCCGTATCGACTCCGTGCCACCTCGGAGGCTCTCGCG
>Ga0316204_10010288_pt1 | contig 12102 bp, 10 predicted proteins | sample 6monrhotite_MG_2_FD_205661 | JGI IMG/M metagenome (GOLD analysis project Ga0316204, IMG submission 205661) | Microbial mat bacterial communities from mineral coupon in-situ incubated in ocean water Damariscotta River, Maine, United States -... | ecosystem: Environmental > Aquatic > Marine >...
TTCGCAGAACAGCAACACCTGGGCTCCGTCGAAAACCGTCCACGTGTTCGCAAGGTCTTGCCTCCTGATGTCGCCTTGCGGCGAGGCATCTGACGTCGCAACACCCTCTCGCCTCGGCGCTGGGACGTCACGTTCCTCAAAGGGGCCTCTTCGCAGTTGGCGCGCGCCTGACGGCACGTTCTGACTGAAGATGAGGAGTTGAGGGCGCTGTGGATTTCGGGGGGCTGGTCTTGCCTCCTGATGTCGCCTTGCGGCGAGGCATCTGACGTCGCAACACCCTCTCGCCTCGGCGCTGGGACGTCGCGTTCCTCAAAGGTACGCAGTCGATGTTGGCGCGCGCCATTCGGCGCGTTTGGGTGGAGGATGGGGGCTTAGCGAGGACGACGTCATGATCCTGGTACGGACTCACGGCAGGGCTGCCCAACCAACGGGCTGAGAGCACCCATCCCGAGCCCCGTGAACAGGGCTCAGAGAACCTCGAGGCTCTCGGAGTCGATGACCTCCGCCGCGCGATCCGCGGCCTCCCACATCACCCGCAGCGCCTCCGTCTCAGGGATCCCCGCCGTAAACAACTCAGCGGCGTGCCGCGTCGACAGGGGCTGGTAGAGCAGGGAGACGCTCACCTCCCAAGGGCCCTCACTACCCGCGAGCGCCGCGGCGTAATGCACGACATCACCACCGCCGCTGAAGTTCGCGTCACCCTCAGCGCCCACCGGAACGATCCGGGGATCCGGATCCCTCCAGCCCAGCGGCAGCAGCCGGGTATCCTTCGCCCAACCCTCGCCGCGCATCAGCGTCCAGGTCGGCGCGCCGGCACCGTCCGCCAACACCGCCTCATAGACCTGCGCCTGATCCGAGGCGTCAATGACGTCCCGATGAGGCTGCAGCGGGCCCCCCGCCAGCTCACTGGCCAGCGGCTCACCCGCCGCATCGACGATGGCGCCAGCGTCGTTCACCTCACCGCTGGCGAACACCGCCGCCCCAGAGGCGTCACGCACCACCACCCGCAGCCACGCCCGGCGCGTTGGGATACCGCTCGGGAGCTTGTGCCCGGAGAGGTTCGCCACGTTCACCGTCACGTCGAGCGTCTCCCCCGCGCGCGAGGTCTCCACGCTCACGGAGCCAGCGACCTTGAGCTGCGCGCGAGCGCTGGCGATGACCGCGTCAAACGCCGCCGCGTCGGCCTCCGGGTTCAACACATCGGGCCAGTCCCGCAGCATCTGGGGGACCAGGGTGTTGCCGCCAACCAGGACGTGTCGGCCGTAGGGGCTGCGATCGCCGATGGAGCCCATGTCGTGCCCCCCCGGCGAGCGTGCGATGGCCACGGAGATGCGCCGGTCGTCCTCGTCGGCCGTTGGGAGGTGGCAGTCCTGGCAGGACTGCGCGCTCTCAGCAGCTCCGCGGGAGAAGTCGCTGGCGAGCCACTCCAGATACGGCGCCTGCTCCATGACCGTGCCGCCGGTCGCGCCGCCGGAGGCGTCGAGCGAGTGGGTCTCCAGCGTGTGACAGGTCGCGCACAGCGCGCTCTCCATCACATGCTGCGAGGACACCGGCGTGTAGTTGGTGTGCTGCTCCATCGGGTGATCGTGTGGATCGTCGTGGGGGCCGTAGATGCGACCGTCGCCGGGGATGAGGTAGTTGCCGCCGAAGGAGGACTCTTCGCCGAAGTTCTCGTCGCCCACCTGATGACAGAGGGTGCAGCTCACCCCGTCCCGGGAGAGGTCGCCTCGATCGGAGTCCTCTCGCAGGGTCGCGAGCGCCAGGGTCTCACCGGAGCGCGCCGCGTCTTCGCTGCCCATGGGGGCGTGGCAGCGGGTGCACTTGGCTTCGATCGCCGCCGCCGCGTCGGGGGTGGCGGCCACCTCGGCGGCCACCGCGGCCCGCCACAGCGGATCGCGCGCGCTGTTGGCCATCATCGTGCCCTGCCAGAGATCCTGCATCCCGATCTCGCGAGCCTCCGCGTCGCGCATGGCGTCCGCGCCGTCGTCGTTCGAGTGGCAGGTCGCGCAGGTGTGTGCGGTAGAAAACACATCCCCTTCGTGGGCGCCGCCCGGCGGGATCCAGAGGTCCGCCGCGTCTCCATCCGGGGGGGAGGTGACACCCGGCCCGGTGTCGACCGGGTCGTCCCCGGTGCTGCCGTGGGGGCAGTCCTGGGTGCAGTCGTCGCCGTGCTGGTGGGCGCTCTCGTCGGTCGTCGTGTCGTCCGTGGTCGCGCTGTCCTTGGTGTCGCAGGCGCTGAGCAGGGTGAAGAGGGTCAGCAGTGTCAGGGAGGCCATGTTGTTTCCGGGTTGGCCGTGGACTGAGAGATTCAAGCAAGACCGGGGCCAACGATGATCCGCGTCGGAATCGCGCGGTCGTATACTCCCGGCCATGTCTGGAGAGACCAAAGAGACCGAGGCTGGCGTGGTGAGCAACGACGTGAGCGATGACGTGAGCGATGACGTGAGAAACGACTGGCGGGGGATCGGCTGGATCCTCGCGCTGGCCGTGGCGGCGTTCATGGCGCCCTACCTCATCGGCTTCGACGCCGACCCGGATCTGTGGGGGCACACCCTGTTCGGGGCGACCCACATCGACACCGGCGTGCTCGCCCGGGAAGACCCCTACACCTACACCAACGACGGTCAGCCCTGGGTGAACCACGAGTGGCTGGCCGAGCTGGCCTTCGGCGCCGCCTGGAAGCTCGCGGGCCAGGCCGGGATGATCGCGCTCCGAACCTTCCTGTTCGTGGGCATGGTCGCGGCGCTGGTGCGCGCCATGTGGGAGCGGGCCCGGGCGCCGGTGGTCATCGGGGTGCTCACCTTCTGGGTGCTGCCCTACCTCGACACCTTCATGATCCTTCGGCCTCACGCCTTCACCTGGTTCTTCATGGCCCTGGTCATCCTGTGGACCGAGTGGATCCGCGGCGGTCGGATGATCTGGGCCTGGGCCATGGCGCCGCTGCTCACGGCCTGGGTCAACGCTCACGGCGGCTTCATCGTGGGCCTCTGCGCGGCGGAGCTCTGCCTGGGCAGCCTGCTCATCGGCTTCGAGGACAACCTCCGCCCCTGGACCAACCGGGAGCGGGCTCACCTCGTCGGGGCCATGGTCGCCACCGCCCTCGCGACGCTGGTGAACCCCTACGGCTACGGCATCTACGTCTACCTCATCGACGCGCTCTCCCTGGTGCGTCCCATCAGCGAGTGGCAGCCGATCACCGGCGGGATGCGGCTGCACTACGGGGTGATGGTCACCCTGGTCGCGCTGGGGTGGCTGGCGACCCGCAGGCGGGATCGACTCGCGGGCTGGGTGCTCTTCGCGGTGGGCTGCTACGCCGGCTGGAAGCACGCGCGCTTCTTCGTGCTGATGGCCATGTGCAGCGCGGTGGTGCTGAACGACGTGCTGGCCATGCTCGCGGCGCGCTGGACCGGCAAGCGACCCCCGTGGCTGGGGCCGGCGGCGCTGGTCGCGCTGGCGCTGATCTCGATGGCGCCGACGGCGAGCGCCCTGCGGGGCTCCGGCTTCACCGTACGGGTGGATCCAACGGTGTACCCGGTGCTGGGCACCTACGCGCTGGAGCTGCGGGCGGAGGCGATCGGCCCCAACCTGGCGGTGCTGTTCAGCTGGGGGGAGTACGCCATCTGGCACCTCTACCCGGACTACAAGGTCTCGATGGACGGGCGCTACGAGACGGTCTACCCGCCGGGGAGGACCGAGGCCGCCATCTTCGCGGAGCTGCGCGCCGACGTGGAGACCTTCCTCCACCACCGGCCAGCCGACGCGGCGATGGTGCGGACAGGCTCCGCGCTGGAGCAGGCGCTGCGGGCGTCGCCGGAGTGGTCGATGTGGCACGAGGACGCCACCGCGACCATCTTCCTGCCCGCCGGGCACGCGGTCGCGCCGGTGACGCGGGAGGAGCTGAAGACCCTCCCCCGCCTCGGCGAGTTCCCCTGAACCCTGCCAGGTGAGCGGTGCTCTATTGGGTGAGGCTCTATTGGGTGAGCGCGCTCTGGACCGCGCAGGCGTCCGCGTCTCCGGCGCCGCAGGCGCTCGCCAGCAGCGCGGTGTTCTCGGAGGTCTTCAGGGCGGGGAGGATGAACCACTTGAGATCCTCCGCGCCGGCCTCGCCCTCCGCCGCGTAGCGGTCGAGGATGGTGTGGGCGTCCGCGGGCGTCGCCGCCTGACCGAGGCGCTCCAGCACCTGCTCACAGCCGTCGACCATGCCGAGCGCGCAGGCGGACATCCAGGCGTCGATCGCGGCGCGTGGGTTCTGTACAGGGGCGTCGTCCTCACGCATCCAGCCCAGGGACCAGCAGGCGTCCGGGTAGCCCCCGGCGCAGGCCGGCTCCAGGACGGCCACCGCCGCCTGGGGATCTTCATCCATGGACTCCCCGAAGCGCAGCATCTCCGCGTAGCCGTCGCAGGCGGGCCAGTACTCCGCCTTGCAGGCGCGCCGGAAGAGCTTCGCCGCCCGGTCTCTGTCCCGCTCCAGACCCCTGCCGTGGTAGAGCAGCCCGCCCAGCTCCCCGCAGGCGGGCTGGTGGCGCGCGCCGCAGGCTGCCTCGAACGCGGCGGCGGCGGGCTCCCAGGTCGCGGAGGGTAGGGTCATCGCCTTGTCGGCGAGGCTCAGACCGAGCTGGTGGCAGGCGTCCATGTCGCCGGCGCTGCAGGCCGCCTCGGGGGCGGCGGCGGCCGCCTCCAGCTCCTGGTAGTGCGTCAGGTCCAGGCAGGCGTCGTGGCTGCCGAGCTCGCAGGCCCGCTGGAGCGTCGCCATCATCGCGGGCGTGTCCTTGTCGGCGAGGTGCTGGAGCGAGAGGCTGTAGCAGGCGGCCACCACGTCGCCCTCACAGGCACGGGCCCGCGCCATCCGCCGCTCGTCCTCGTCGTCCGTAAACAGCACGAGCTGATCGCAGTCCGACACGGAGCCGCCCAGGCAGCCCTCCCGGTAGCCGGCGGCGATGACGGTCTCTCCGTGGTCGTCGCCGTTTCGGATCATCGCGAGGCAGCCGAAGTACGAGCCGCCGTCGCAGGAGACCCGGAAGGCCGCGAGCGCTGACGCCGCGTCGCGGGGCTCGCCCAGCCCGCGCTCCCGCAGCTCGCCGAGGTGCAGGCAGAGCGACGAGAGCAGCGACGCGGGCAGCGCCGGCGGCGACGCGGTGCACCACTGGGCGATCAGCGCGTCCTGGTTGTCCTCGCCGCTCTCCAGCGCGCAGCCGGTGCCGTCGCGGGAGGGGCAGGCGGCCAGCATCGAGTACGCGGCGCTGTTCAGCGCCTCGGCGGCGGCCTCGGTGTCCGCGCCCGCCTGAGGGGCCTCGGCGGCGGCGAGCCAGGTGAGGCACTGAGCCGGGCGCTCGCGGGTCTGACAGGCGCTCAGCGCCTCCGCCGAGGGGGCGGCCAGCGCGGCGGGGAGGAGGAGCCAGAGCATCACTGCTGCTTCAACCGAGCGCGGCGCGCAGGTAGTCGGCGAGCAGCTCGGGGAGCGTGCGCTCCTCGGAGCGGAAGCGACCGTACTCCGGGAGGCCGGTCACCGGGCGGTGGCTCACGTCCGTCAGCGACTCGGCGATGTCCCGGTAGCCGTAGAGCTCAGCCCGGTTGCCCTGCTCGGGGAAGATCCAGTGGAACCAGGCGTCGCCGGGGAGGATGCCGAGCGGCACCCGCTGAGCCAGCAGCCGCGCGGCCGCTTCATGAGAGCTGACCCGGACCACCGCGCTCGCCGCCTGCTCCTCCGCCAGCTCCGGCGGGAGCTGACGCAGGCGCGGCATCAGCACCGAGGACTCCGTCAGCAGCACGCCCTCCCACTGGGGCGGGGGGAGCGCGTCGACGGCCCGCACCTCCGCGGGCCAGCACACCCGCAGCGCGTCGGCGAAGCGGATCCACTCCGCGCGCACGGCGCCGTCGGTCAGCGTGATCGTCACTGGCAGGAGGTCCAAGGGGCTACCGGTAGTTGAAGGCGCAGACCAGGGGAACTTCGAGCATATCGCTGGTCACGGTCTTTGTGACCACGATGATCTCCCCCGAGAAGTCGAAGGCGGTGAGCTGCCCGCCGCTGTCGCCCTGGAAGAAGACGCTCACCACGGACTCACCCTGGAGGGTGCTGCTGACCTGGTAGGTCTTGCCCTTCTTGGTGATGAAGGGGGCCGGCCCGCCGCCGAGCACCGTCGTCACCGGGTTCTTGTCATCGCACTGGAAGGTGAAGGTGTTCCCATCGAGCTTCGCCGAGTAGCTCTCGCAGACCGTGAGGGTGTCCTCCAGCTTGCCGCGCGCCAGCAGGGCGATCGCGAAGTTCATCGGCTCCAGCGTGCGCTCGATGGCGGCCGCTCGGCGGCCGTTCAGGATGCTGGTCTCGTCGGTCGACTGGAAGGTTCCGGTGGCGCGCTCCATCAGCTCCGCGGAGGGCTCGGCGAGGGCAGCGGATGCGAAGAGGTAGAGAAACATGGGGCCTCCGGGACAGAGTCAGCCAGTTCAGGATTACTGTACAGGCGTAGGGACGAAGCTACGAGGGAGGGGACGATGAAGGGCACGCTGTTTTTGAGTGTTCTGTTTGTCAGTGCCTGCACGGGCGACAAGGCGTCGCACCGCGCGTCGGAGAAGGGCGGCGTCTACCTGCTGCGTGGGGGTGAGGCGCTCAGCGGCGAGCGCTCCGTGGCGACCGCCGAGGCGGCGCTGCTCGGCTCGCTGGACCGCGTCGGCGTGGGGTACGGGCTCGCGGGCGTGGGAGACAGTGGACGGTGACGGCGTGGGCGACATGCTGATCGGCGCGGATCTGGCGGAGGATGGTGCCGGCGCGGCCTATCTCGTCTCGGCGCGGAGCGCGCAGCTCGTGGAGGACGTCGGCGTCGAGGTGGTTCAGCTCGATGACGCCCTCGCGACAATGGCGGGAGCCTCCGATCGGGCCCGCGCCGGGGCTGCGGTCTCGGGCGCGGGGGATGTGGACGACGACGGCCACGCGGATCTGCTGATCGGCGCGCCGGACACTGCCTTCGACCGCGAGTACGCGGGGGCGGCGTATGTCGTCCTGGGGCCGGTCGGGGGGCGCTATGAGCTGGCCGGCGCGGGCGCGCAGAACCGCGGGGCGGCGTTTCTCTTCACGGGCTTCTGAGAACGCAGCTACAGTTGCCGCCAACCAGGAGGCGCTCGTGCTCGTGTTCGCCGCGCTTTTGGGGTGCGCCTCAGGGCCGCCCGATGTCGTGATTGTGCTGGTGGACACCCTGCGGGCGGACCACATGGGCCTCTACGGCTACGATCTCGACACGACCCCCAACATCGACGACTGGGCCCGCGAGGGGGTGGTCTTCGAGCGGCACATCGCCCAGGCGGGCTACACGCTGCCCTCGGTCTCTTCCCTGATGACCGGCATGCGAGTGAGCGCTCACGGCTGCTGTGTGATCTTCGAGGAGACCCTCGCCGAGGAGCACGAGACTCTGGCCGAGGTGTTCTCCCAGGCCGGCTACCACACCCGGGCCTTCTCCCAGTCCTACGCCCTCTCGGAGATCGCCCCGGAGCAGGGCTTCGACGCCTTCGAGACCCTCGACCCCACCAAGAGCGCTGACGACAGCGGCGCCCAGCTCGCCCTGGCGATCCATTCGTGGTTCGACGGGCAGGACAAGAAGCCGGATCCGCGCTTCCTCTACCTGCACTTCATGGACCCCCACCACCCGTACCGGGCGCCGGACGGCTGGTACGGCCGCTACGATGAGGGCTACGACTCCGCCTTCAACGGCTCGGATCTGGAGATGGACGACCTCGTGCTGGACCCGCGCTCGGCGACAGCGGCGGACATCGACAAGCTGAACGCCCTCTACGACGAGGAGATCACCTACCTGGACAGCCTGCTGGTCGATGTGCTGGAGCGGGCCGAGGAGGCCGCCGGGCGTCGCGGGGCCATCGTGGTGCTCACCGGCGATCACGGCGAGCAGTTCGGGGAGCACGGCACCTTCCTGCACAAGGATCTGTATCAGGAGAACATCCACGTCCCGCTCATCGTGCGCGGCGCGGGCCTGTCCCCGGGCGAGGTGGACGACTGGACGCAGACGATCGATCTGCTGCCCACGCTGGCGGCGCTCACGGAGGTGACGCCGGGTACGCGCTGGCAGGGGCGGGATCTGTCGAGCGCGCTGCAGGCGTCCGGTGGCGTCGAGGCGGCGCTGATTCACAGCGATCACGGCGCCAGCGTGCAGGCGCTGATCGACCCCTCGGGGCTGAAGTACATCAAGCAGCAGGGCCGTGAGTTTCTGTTCGATCTGAACATCGATCCCGAGGAGCTGATGGATCTCTCGGACGCGATGCCCGACGAGGTCGACAGGCTCCGGGGCGAGCTGGAGTCGCTCCTGGAGGCCGACGCCCTCTTGCGACCCGCGGAGTAGCCCCTCGGGGTATGTGCAGCCCGATGCGCGTGCTCCTGGTCGACAACTACGACTCCTTCACCTACAACCTCGCCCACTTGCTGGCGGCGGTGACGGGGGAGCTGCCGACCGTCATCACCAACGATGACCCGGCCTGGGCGTCCCTCGACCTCGACGCCTTCGACGCCGCCGTCATCTCCCCGGGCCCCGGTCGCCCCGAGCGCGCCGCCGACTTCGGACGCAGCGCCGATCTGCTGGCCGCGGCGCTGGCGCACACCGCCCTCCCCGTCCTCGGCGTCTGCCTGGGTCACCAGGGGATCGTGCACCACCTCGGCGGTCGGGTCACCCACGCCCCGGAGCCGATGCACGGTCGCCTGAGCCCCCTGCACCACGACGGCCGGGGTCTGTTCCAGGGCCTGCCCTCTCCCTTCGAGGTGGTGCGCTACCACTCGCTCATCGCGACAGACCTCCCGCCGACCCTGGCGCGCGCTGCCTGGACGGCTGACGGTCTGCTGATGGGCGTCCGGCATCGCAGCCGGCCGCTGTGGGGCGTGCAGTTCCATCCGGAGTCCATCTCCACCGAGCGCGGCGAGGCCCTGCTGGCCAACTTCTGCCGCCTCGCCGGAGAGGCCCGCCCGGCTGGTTCACCAGCGCGTGCACCGGTTCATTCGCCGGTTCACGCGCTGGTTCACCCACCGGCCCGACCTGAACCCCCGGCGGCTCCCCAGCGGCTGCTCAGGCGACCCATCGCGGCTCGCGCCGCCCCCGAGGCGGTCTTTCAGCGCCTCTTCGCCGCGAGCTCCGAGAGCTTCTGGCTCGACGGCGCCGCGGACTCCGAGCGCCCTGGCCACACCTGGATGGGCGACGCCTCGGGCCCCCGCGCGGAGGTGCTGCGCTACGACGTCCGGGCTCAAGAGGTCCGCGTGCGCGACGCCAGCGGGGAGCGCGTCCTGAGTGAGTCGATCTTCGAGACGCTGAACCGCGCGCTGACCGAGCGGCGGCTCCCGGACGCTGGGGGCGGCTTCGGGCTCGGCTATGTGGGCTACCTCGGCTACGAGCTGAAGGCCGACTGCGGCGCCCCCGCGCCCCACGCCGCCGACACCCCCGACGCCGCCTTGATCTTCGCCGATCGCGCCGTGGCCTTCGCGCCGGACGGGGCGATCTCGCTGATGGCGCTGGGCGCGGATGATGGCGAGGTCGCTGAGTGGATGGACGCGACGGAGGCGGTCATCACAGGGCTCTCGGAGCTGCCCCCGGCGCCCGAGCCCCCGACGTCGCCGTGGGCGCGTCCGAGGCCGGCGTCCGCCAGCTACGCTCACGACGACGCGGCCTATCTGGACAACATCGCCGCCTGCCTGCGGGCGATCCGCGACGGCGAGTCCTACGAGCTGTGTCTCACCACCGGCGGCACGGTCTCAGCGGCGGTCGATCCGCTGGCGACCTACCTCGCGCTGCGCCGCGTGAACCCCGCGCCCTACGCCGCGTACCTGCGCCTCGACGACGAGCGGCCCCTGGCGGTCCTGAGCTCCTCCCCGGAGCGCTTCCTCACCATGAGCGCGGACGGCGTCGCCGAGTCCAAGCCCATCAAGGGCACCTGCGCCCGCAGCGCCGACGCGCAGGAGGACTGGTGGCTCGCCGAGAGCCTGCGGACCAGCGAGAAGGAGCGGGCCGAGAACCTGATGATCGTGGACCTCGTCCGCAACGATCTGGGGCGGGTCTGTGAGCCCGGCAGCGTGCACGTGCCGAGGCTCTTCGCGATCGAGTCCTACGCCACGGTGCACCAGCTCGTGAGCACCGTGCGCGGGCGGCTGCGCGCGGGCGCGACCACGGTCGACTGTGTGCGCGCCTGCTTCCCGGCGGGCTCGATGACCGGCGCGCCCAAGCTGCGCACCATGGCCCTCCTCGATGGGCTGGAGGGCCGCGCTCGGGGCGTCTACGCCGGGGCGCTGGGCTACCTCTCGCTAGACGGCGCGGCGGACCTGAGCGTGGTGATCCGAACGCTGGTGGTGCGTGAGGAGAGCGTCCGCTTTGGGGTGGGCGGGGCCATCGTGGCGCTCTCGGAGCCGGCGGCGGAGGTCGAGGAGATCCACCTGAAGGCGAAGGCGCTGCTCCAGAGCCTCGGGGGCTGACAGGCTTCCGCGTTGAGGCAGCCGGCGCGGGCTACTCCCTGCGCTTGTCGGCGAAGAAGTCCACGGCGGCCAGGAACTGATCGCTGGAGCCGTGGGTGGTGGAGCCTGAGCCGGAGTAGGGGGCGTCGGAGGGGAGGCGGTAGCCCGCGTCGCGCATGCCATCGACGATCGTGTTGGCGTCAGGGAGGTCGCCGCCTGGACCCGAGTTGCCCCAGGGGGCGAAGCCCAGGTCGTCGGCGGTCAGCGCGGGGGCGGCGGCGGCGTTGACGTCGTTGGCCCAGTAGGCCGCGAAGTACGACTGACGGAGATCGAAGCCCAGCGCGAGGCCCTCGCGGGTGCCGGCGGACTCGGAGAGCAGCCAGGTGCGGTCGTTGTCGACGTCGAAGCTGGCGCGGACGTCGTCGAGCACGGCGGCGCCGTCGGCGGCGTCGGAGGTGGTGCCGTCCAGGACGGCGACGAGGCAGTCCTCCATGCCGAAGTAGGGGGCGACCTGGCGCATGTTGCTCATCATGCCGGTGGACCCCTCCGTGCCGGAGTAGACGAGGAGGAAGCAGAGGGTGTCGGCGCTGGCGGAGCCGCTGGGGGCGAGGAGGAGGTAGCTGGAGCCGCCGGCGCTGAGGGCGGTCGAGGAGGGGGCGTCGGCGCCGCCGCTGCCGTTGGAGGTCTCGCCGAGGGGGGGCTCGATGCCGGTCGGGGGGGCGGTGTCGATGGGCGGGGCGGTGTCTGTATTGTCTGTGTCGTCTGTGCCTGGAGCGCCTTGATCGCCGGGGCCGCTCGGGCCGGTGTTGCCTGTGTCATCGGAGCCCGGTCCGCCACCGCCGGGGCCGCCGCCGCCGGGGCCACCACCGCCGGGGCCGCCAGAGCCACCAGCGTCGGTGGCTCCGCGGGTGCCGGTGGGGGAGACGCCGGTGTCGCTCTTGTCGCCGCAACCTGTGAGGAGGAGGAGCAGGGTGATGGTGGCTGTGAGCATCGGGTCTCCTGAGGGGATGGTACCGCATCGTGGTGAGGTGGCTCCTCTCAGGGCTGGTCAAATCCGACTCACGCTCACGCTCACGCTCACCCTCACCCTCACCCTCACGAGGGCAAAGCCCTCGCCCTGACAGCCCCCTCCCCCACGAACGAAGAGCGCTCTGAGCGCGAAGCGCGACAGCTCCGATCATCAGAGTTGGTGCTCCTCTTCTCCTCTCCTCTCCTCTCCTCTCCTCCGGGCATGCACATGCCGAACGGCTCGCCAACAGCGAAGCGGCCCCGTTGAGGGTCATGTTGTCCCCTCTCGATGAGTCCCCACCTTTCACCAGAACGCGCCGCACGGCGCGCGCCAACTGCGAAGAGGATCCTTTGAGGAACGCGACGTCCCAGCGCCGCACGCGAGAGGGTGTTGCGACGTCAGATGCCTCGCCGCAAGGCGACATCAGGAGGCAAGACCTTGCGAACACGTGGACGGTTTTCGACGGAGCCCAGGTGTTGCTGTTCTGCGAACCCACGCTGTAAAACCGGCCAGGTTTCGCAATGGATGCAAACCCAGGTGGGCATGCCAGACGACCCGAGAGTCACTGCACAGGGGAGTGAAGTGCGACGACGACGAAGGAGGAGACTTGCGCGGGAGGGGAAGCGCAGGTTCCCCTCCAGAGACAACGCTGGTTGGCAGCGGC
>Ga0316204_10010289_pt1 | contig 12100 bp, 15 predicted proteins | sample 6monrhotite_MG_2_FD_205661 | JGI IMG/M metagenome (GOLD analysis project Ga0316204, IMG submission 205661) | Microbial mat bacterial communities from mineral coupon in-situ incubated in ocean water Damariscotta River, Maine, United States -... | ecosystem: Environmental > Aquatic > Marine >...
AGCTCGCGGCCTGCGCCCAGCCCGAGGGCTACGCGGGCAACACAGACGACTGCGATGACAGCCGCGAGGACGTCCACCCCGGCGCCGAGGAGGTCGCCTACGACGGCGCGGCCAACGACTGCCAGGGCAGCGACCTCACCGACGTCGACGGAGACGGCTTCGACGCCGAGATCGTCGGCGGCGATGACTGCGATGACACAGACGCGGACATCAACCCCGACGCGCAGGAGGTCTGTGACGACCTGGACCGCGACGAGGACTGCGACGGGCTGGCTGATGACGATGACCCCGAGGGCGCTGATGGCATGCTCACTGTCTACCCAGACAGCGACGGCGATGACTTCGGAGACAGCGAGAGCGACGGCCGCGAAACTTGCGAGCCCGAGGACGACGAGGTCGCGGACAACACCGACTGCGATGACTCAGACGTAGAGATCAATACAGACGCCGTCGAGGTCTGCAGAGACGGCGTCGACAATGACTGTGACGGCGACCCCGGGGCCTGCATCCTGGAGGACGCCTCGCTGGGGGAGGCCAGCGCCCGGCTGCTAGGCGCGGAGGTCGGCGATCTGGCGGGCTTCTCGGTGGCGGGCGTCGGAGATGTCAACGGCGACAGCTACGCGGATCTGCTCATCGGGGCGCCGCAGCTCCCGGACCATGGAGCGAGCTCCAGCGAAGGCGCGGCCTACCTGGTGCTGGGGGGGCCACTGAGCGGAGACCTGGACCTGGACACCGAGGCGCAGGCCAGCTTCATTGGGGCAACGGACTGCGCCACCGCCGGCTTCGCGGTCTCCGGGGCGGGAGACATGAACGGCGACGGCGTGCCCGATCTGCTGATCGGCTCCCCCGGCTGGGATGAGTACTGGGTCGGCGACTGCGGCGGGGTAGTGACCCTGGTCTCCGGGCTGGCCAGCGGCTCGGAGAGCCTGGGGACCGCGGGCATGACCTCCATCTACGGGGGGCTGGGGGACGGCATGGGGTTGGCGCTGGACCACGCCGGCGACATCAACAACGACGGCGCGGACGACATCATCATCGGCACGTCGGAGACCGCCGACGGCGGCGCGGCCTACCTGGTGTTCGGCCCCGCGGACAGCGGCAGCCTGGACCTGGGAGACACAGACGCAGTGCTCGTGGCGAAGCTGCCTGGGCATGACGCAGGTATATCCGTCGCCGGAGCCGGCGACGTCGACGGGGACGGTGTCGATGACTTGCTCGTGGGAGCCGCCAGCGCCAGCGCCGCCAACGGGGACGGCGAGGGCGGTGCGGCCTATCTGGTGCTCGGCCCCGTGGGCAGCGGCAGCCTGAGCCTGGGCGCCGCCGATCTCGAGCTCCTCGGCGAGGAAGGCGGCAGCTTCGCCGGGTTCTCTGTGTCGGGTGCTGGCGACGTCGACGGCGACGGCCGGGACGACTTCCTGGTCGGGGCGCTCAACGCGAGCAGAGCCTATCTGGTGAGAGGCTCCTCGGAGATCGGGGGCGTCCCAAGCGCCAGCCTGGCTACCGCCACGGCCTCCTTCTATGGGGCCGAGATCGGGGTGGGACACGACGTATCGGGGGCGGGAGATGTCGACGGGGACGGCCTGGATGACTTCCTGATCGGCTCCAAGAACGACGGCGACACCCGCGGGGCGGCGTACCTGGTGCTGGGGACCCCCGAGGGCAGCCTCGATCTGGACACCGAAGCAGACATCAAGCTCAGCGGGGAGACGATGGATGACTACGCGGGGGGGGCGCTCTCCAGAGCCGGCGACGTGAACGGGGACGGCCTGGATGACTTCCTGGTAGGCGCCTCGAACAGCTTCGACGATGCTCTCATGGACGCCAACCGCGCCTATCTGGTCTCATGGGCCCTATGGTAACGCCGCGCCGGTATACAGCGGGCACCCCCTCACGCCGTCCTGGAGGTCTGAAGTGGCACGCCTTCGCACCATTCTCCTGCTGCTCTTTCTGAGCCTCTTCATCGGGGGGGACGCCGCGGGGCGCGCGGGCGGTGGGCAGAACTACAAAGACGGCGGCTCCTCCAAGTCGTCTTCGTCTTCGTCGTCTTCGTCGTCTTCGTCGTCTTCGAAATCTTCGTCGTCTTCGAAATCTTCTTCGTCTTCGAAGTCTTCTTCGTCTTCGCCCCGATCGTCCTCGTCGAGCTCCAGCTCCTTAGGGTCCAAATCCTTCAAGGATATGAACGCTGGGGAGATCGCCCAGCTCGCGTTTCTCTTGCTCATATTCGGCGTTGGCTTTCTCTGGACAGTGAACATCTTCTTCCAGGAGCCCATCGCCCGGCTCGTCGCGAGATCGCGGGAACACCTCCACCAATACCCGGTGTTCAGACTCCACTTTCCAGGCCGAGGCGACGCAGTCTGGGAGCGGCTGGGGACGATCGAGGCGTCGGATCCGGCCTTCGATCGGGAGGCCTTCCTGTGCAAGGTGGAGGGTGGCTTTCACAAGGTACAGGCGGCGTGGAGCGCGCAGGATCTGGAGTCTGTGCGCGGCTTCCTGAGCGACGGCGTCTTCAGCCGCTTCCTCACCTACCTGGAGCTGGACAGGCTGCAGGGCCAGCGAAACCAGGTCTCCGACGTGCGCGTGCTCAAGCGGGGGATCGTCGACGCCCGCGTCGACAATGACTTCCAGTCCATCACCGTGGGGATCTACGCCTCGGTGGTCGACGTCACCGTGAGCGCCTCCAAAGGCGTGCTGCGATCGGGCTCGAAGGAGCCGGTGCGCTTTGTCGAGCACTGGACCTTCCTGCGGCGCCCCGGGGTGGAGAGCCGGGAGGACGGCTTCGGCGAGCCGAACTGCCCCAACTGCGGCGCGGCGCTCGCGGAGGGCCAGGTCGCACGCTGCGAACACTGCGGCGCGCTGATCAACAGCGGGGCCTACGACTGGGTGCTCGCCGAGATCACCCAGGAGGGCGCAGAGCCCCCGAACGACAGCGCGCTCCGGAGCGTGTCCATGCACACCCTGGCGATCGATGACTCTGTCTCCATCCAGGCCCTCGAGGATCGTGCCTCGGTGATCTTCTGGTCGCTCATCGACGCCAGCTTCCGTGGAGACATCAGCGTCGCGCAGCGGCTGCTCACGCCCGAGCTCCTGGAAAACTACCGCCCCGGCTACGAGGCCGAGAAGCGCAGGACGGTCATCGACGTTGGGGTGGGCGCGGTCTGGACAGAGACCCTCCGGGCGGATGGCGCCCTGCGCGCTTCAGTCGCCGTGCGCTGGGAGTGCAAGCGCCTCATCTCCGGCCACAACCTGGGACAGGTCCAACGCACGAGCCGGCTGCTCCTGGTCAAGTCGCCGGGCGGCGATGCGGCCCGGCGCGGACTGGCCTCGGCCGGCTGCGGCCAGTGCGGCGGCCCCCTGGAGCGAACCGGCCAGGCCCGCTGCCCGTGGTGCGGGCACGACTTCTCCCCCGTGGCCACCGACTGGCTGCTGGACTCCGCAGACCTGCGAGACCTGGGCGCCATCCCCGGGGACGAGTAGGAGTGATGGAGGGCCCCGCGAGACGCGAAGCCGAGGCCATCCGCTGGCTGCTGCTCTTCGTCGGGGTCTGTATCCACACCACGCCGCCGCTCCAGGTCACCCCGATGGGGAGGCCCGGCGCGATCGCCAGCAGCTCGGCGAGCACCCACTCGAGATCGACCTCTGGGTGGTCCTGACGCAGCACCCGCCCCTCCAGCGGAGCCCCCGGCGCGGCGAGGTAGTCCGACCAGTCGAGCCACTCCACACCCTCGGCGGCGGGCGGGGCCTCGGCGACGGACACTAAGCGGGTCAGCGCCGGATCGGAGCGATCGATGCGCACCCCCGCGGGCGCCGGGGTGGTGGTGAGCCGGGCGCTGAGCTCGACGCTGTCGATGATCTCATCGAGCCGCCCGTCGGCCTCAGAGCCCTCCAGGAGCTGGCCGAGAAGTGCGATGTTCGTACCCACGCCGACCTGGTGGAACGAGGTGACGAGCCGGTGGGGGGGCTCGATCGCCTGGAGCGTGCAGCTCCGCTGGAGCCCCCGCTCCCGGAAGCGAACCCCGGCCAGGGCTATAGGCTCGGACGACCACCGGTGTCCGACATGAACGGGCTCCAATAGGCGGCTGGGACACGGAGGTGTCCATGTCCGAGACCGCGAAACTGCGGAAGATCCGCAACGTGATCGAGGCGCGCAAGCTGCTGTCCCGCTGGGAGAGCTCGGGCCAGCCGTTTGCGGCCTGGTGTCGCCAGCAGGGGGTGAGCTACCAGTCCCTGGCCGCCTACAAGCGCTATCGAGACCCCAACCGGCCCGCTGCCAAGAAGAAGACCGTCAAGCCGGTCGAGTCGGTTCAGTTTGTCGAACTCCAGCTCCAGACCGCGCCCACGCCTACCCACGAATACGCCATCCGACTTCAAAACGGCCGCGCCATCGAACTCGGCGACAGCTTCGATGACGCTGTCCTCAAGCGCCTCATCGCCCTGGTGGAGACATGCTGACCCTCCCGCCGTCCGTCCGCATCTACTTCGCTACCACCCCCATCGACATGCGCTGCTCCTTCCGAGGACTCTCCGGCGCCGTCCGACAGCGACTGGCCGAGGACCCGCTGTCTGGTCACCTCTTCTGCTTCACCAACAAGAACCGAACCCTGCTCAAGATCCTCTTCTACGACCGTACGGGATACGCCATCTTCTACAAGCGACTGTCCAAGGGCACCTTCCAGCTTCCCGAGGCCGCAGCCGGACAGCCTGCGGTTCGCATCAACGCCGGGCAGCTCGCCATGCTCTTGGAGGGGATCGATCTCCGCGGCGTCAAGCAACGCCTGCGCCATCACCATGACCCCCATACACCCGCGCACTCCGCCCCTTGCCCGCGGACTTGAAATCGGTTCCTCCGCGCGGGTGAACCTCCAAGACGCCCTCGCCGAGAACCAGACGCTGCGCGGCGAACTCGCTGCACAGCAGGCCCAGATCAACCAGCTGACCCGGCTGGTCGACGGGCTACAGGACCAGCTCCAGCAGGCGCTGATCGCCCTGGCGACCCTCCAAGCCGGCAAGAGTGGGACGAAGCGGGGCCACCGCGGCGTGGACGACCCGCCGCAGCCTGACGAGGACGACCCCGAGCCGGCGCTGGACCCGGTAGCGCTGCGCAAGGCCGCTCGCGAAGGCCGCAAGGCCCGTCGTCGCAAGCGCAAGAAGGCCAAGTGGCCGAAGAAGACCCCCAAGCGCAAGTCGCTGCCGGCGCAGTTGGAGCGCATCGAGAAGCGCGAGCCGCTGTCGGCGTGTAAGGACTGCGGGTCGGACGACCTCTACGAACTGCCGCCGGAGGTCAGCGAGCGGCTGCACTACATCCCCGCGAAGGTCGTGGTCCGCGTGCTGGTCCGTGAGAAGGGCCGCTGCAAGGTCTGCGAGGGCTTCTCCACCGCGCCCATGCCGCCCACGGCCATTCCCTACGGTCAGATGACCTCGGACTTCCTGGCCCACCTCATCCACAGCAAGTGTGGGCTTCATCTGCCCATGAACCGGGTGCTCGAGGACCTCCAGCGCCAGGGCATTTCGGTGGCCAGTTCCACGGCCTGTGACGCCTTTAAGCACGCCGCCGACCTGCTGGGCCCCATCTACGATCGGCTGGTGGACGCGCTCTTTGCATCGAAGTTGGTGTGCGCGGACGGCACGGGTGTGGACGTTCTTCGTCCCGATGAAAACGGCAAGTACCGGGGCCAGATTGCGGTGTGGTGCAACACGGACTGGACGATTTACCAGTTCAGCGAGGACAAATCCGGGGTTCACTTCCGGGACTTCCTGCGGCTGGACGCGTCCGACTCGGACCGCCGACCGGCGTACCAGGGTCGTCTTGTGGTGGACATGGGCTCGAATATGAACGCAGCCTTCTGGGACAGCGGCATCGTCAAGTGCGGCTGTTGGCAGCACGCCCGCGAGAAGTTCGTGGCCGCGCGGGCGAGAAGCCCCATCGCCGCGGAGCACGGGCTGGCGTGGATCGGCACGCTGTTCGATGTGGAGCACGCGGCCGATGACGCCGGGGACACCGCTGAAGAACGTCTGGCGCGGCGGAAACGGGAGATGCCGTCGTTGCTGGCGGGCCTGACGAAGTGGATGGCCGAGAGTTTGCCGACGGTGGCGCCTGAAGAGGAGCTTGCGGTGGCGATCCGATACGTGCAGCGACACTGGCGGGCGCTGACTCAGATGCTGACGGACGGGTCGGTGCCGCTGACAAACAACCTGGCGGAGCGAGAGCTTGGGGTGATCGGCCGGGGCCGGAAGAACTGGCTGTTCTTCGGCAGCGACCTGGGCGGTCGTCGCCTGGCAGTGCTGTGCACCGTGGTTCGCAGCTGTCAGCGCCTGGGGATCGACCCGTTCGCCTACCTGGCCTGGGTGCTGCCCCGGTTGAGCGATCTGCCCGTCAACCGCGGGGTCAACGTGCTGCCCGACTTGATGCCGCTGGCCTTCAAGAAGGCCCGAGAGCAAGCACCAACTGGTTGAGGCGGTCTCCATCCCGTCCACGTAGCCAGCGCCGATGACGGCGCTACCGGCGGTCGTCCGAGCCTATAGACCCAGCCGGGGCCGATCGGGCTACTCCAGGGCGAAGAGCGTCAGCGCGACAGCCGAGCCCCAGAGCCCCACGACGCCAATGAGCGTGAAGAACACGGCGCCTCTGCTACTGAACTTGCCCGCCTTCTCGTCCCCATAATGTGTCACGACCATGGTCTGGTTGTTGGTGGAGCCCGGCTCGCGTATCGAGACCTCCTCCGATGTGCTGTCCCTGTAGGTGAAGGTCATCGAGGGGTCGACGATTCTCGGAAGACCTCGGTACAGGAAGGGCAGCGCGGCCGCAATCCCCATGAGCTGTATCATGAAAACTATCTCAATAAGTGGCTCTCCCTTTATCCAGAAGGCAGTGATCAGCGCGACCGCCCCCGCGATGAGTAGGAAGAGCGCGATGCCCATTCGTTGGACGAGGATGGCCTTCTTCCACGGCGGGAGCCAGTCCTCTTCTTCTGTACCCATTGTGAACTCTCCAAGGGCCTGCCACCAACTCCAGCGAGGAGCGTCGTCGGTAACAGCGCAGGAAGATCCATCATAAGTGATTGAGCGGGGGCCGTGGTGGATCCGCTTCAGCCCCGCGCTGCTGGCGTTCCCCGTGATCCGGGGCACGCCGTGGGGGGCTCACCACGAGGAGCCCCACGAGCCCTAACAGTGCGACGTGCAGCCACGCTCCGATGCGCACGCAGGCGGCTACCCGCGCGTGGTCGGGGACCTCTACGATGGTGGCGTCCACTGGCACCTTGACGTATCCCTCCACGCTCCGGCGCGATGGAGTGTGTGGAGTAGGGCTCATCGCGGTGCGGCGTCGAGGGCGGCTATAGGCTCGGACGACCACCGGTGTTCGACGTGAACGGGCTCCAATAGGCACAAGGTGAGTGCTGTCTCGATGGCTACGTCGGAGTAGCGCCGCTGTCCGCCACGCCGTCCATTGCTCTCAGGTGTCCAGGACCGGATAGCCTCCGGGGTGAACCAGAGCGTCAAGTCCCCTCGTCGTACCAAGGCTTTGTCGTAGTCGGGCCAGTTAGCCACCCGATATTGGGTCTTGTAATTCGGATGGACCTTGGAGCGGTTCTTGGACACCGGGGCTTCCTCTCACTTTGATGGAGATTGGCTCGGCTGATTCACGAGGGCAAGGCAGAACGGCCTCTTCGTGTACCAACGCCGGAGCCGGCTCCAACGCTGGAGATCTTTGGAGATCTGCGTGAAGATGGGCAATGGATGTCCCCCCGGATAGCCGCGCCCCCACCCCCGCCGAGGCGCGGTACATCCGTCGCCAGCTGGCCGACCAGCGCCGCGCGATCCAGGCGCTCGCGAAGGGCACACTGATCATGGCTCTGGCGCTGGACGCCGCGCTCCTCCCGATGTTCTGGAGCGAGCCAGTCTTCGTGGCGCTCTTGCTGGTCCCGATGAACGCGATGCTGGGCCTGTTCGTCTACGCGATCCAGTGGCTCAGCCGGATGAAGGTGGGCGCGGAGGTGCGCGCGATCCGCGGTCGGTACCGGATCGAGGTGCGGCGCCAGGGACGCGGGGGGTCGATCCACATCCCCCTCATCGGCGGCACCCCGATCGACGCCCCGAACCGGGCACGGGAGGGGCTCCGGGAGGGCGCCGAGGTCCGCGCTGAGGGGGTCACCCTCTCACCGCGCTTCGGCCGGGACAGTGCGCTCCTGCTCTCTCTGGACGGCTGGAGCGCAGAGCGGGATGTCGAGCGGGGCGCGCTCGTGCTGCGGCCCAACCTGGACCTCTTTCTGGGGCTGATCACCCTCGCCCTCTGGTTCGCCATCGGCGTGAGCGTAGCGGCCGCGGACGGGGTCTTCGCGACAACGGCGCTGATCCGGCTCGCCCGGGGGGCGCCCGCCGAGCACGCCACAGTCGAGGCCGCAGCCGCAGCCGATCTGGCGCCAGGAGCGCGGATCGAAATCACGGGCGCGAGCCTGCTCTGCGCGGAGCGGAAGCAGCTGGCGCTCTCGCTGCCCGAGGGCGCGAGCGAGGCCGTCCGCGCCGAGGCGCTCGCCCGGCTCGCGCTGCTCGACGCGCTGGCCACCACGGACCCTGAGGACCTCGCTGCGCGGGGGGGCTGGGTGCCCTTCGCGAGGCTCGCGGACAACCCGCACTTCCAACTCGCGAAGCCGGGGCTCTCGGGCGCCGCCATCCAGGATCTGACAGGGAAGCCCCTGAGCCGGGATCGGATTTGGAAGACCTTCTGCAGGCAGGAGATCGAGCGCTTCAACGCGCGTCGCGGCGGGCCTGATCGCGCGCGCCTCGGCGGTGGTGGTCGTCTGGGGCGACGCGTGCAGGTACCCGACCTCCTTCGGTGAGGCCCGGTACCGGGGGAGTGCGCGGTACGGCGGCCTCGACGGGAGCAGCTGCGTGCGGGGTGGGGCGGTCGCCGGGATCGGCCCCCAGCTCGACGCCGTCCTCGCCGAGGTCGCCCGCCCCGCGCTCGCCGAGGGCACCGTCGCGCGAGCGGAGCGCGCAGATCGGGCGTTCGCGCTCGACCCGCAGATCCACTACCGCTGGTCCTCGATCGTGACCGTCCACCTCCTGCTGGGCCTCGCGGTGGTCCTGCTCGCCCGGAGCCGGCGGACGGCGAAGCAGAACCGGGAGGTGCGGGCCCGGATGGACGCCGATGATCTCTGACGGCGCCCCTGCCCCTCAGCCCCGGCTGTCCGGCAGCGCGATCAGCGGCGTGCCCGGGACACCAGCAGCCGGACCGCGGCGGCCCCATGGCGCCTGGGGCTCAGGTCGATCGCGGGCGACTCGCCAGAGGAGAGCAGCACCGTCCGGTAGTGCAGCTTCTTTTGGAGCCCTCGGGTCTCATTCCAGGTGAAGACGACCGTGGGCCGTCGGCGCTCATCGGGCGCCCCCTAATACGCTTCTGCACCGATTTGATCTTATTTCACTGGTCGACCCTCACCCACTGAAATGTCATTGGGCCACCAATGAAAGTGGGTATGGTTTCGGATGACTTCTGGGTGCTGGTCGAGGTAACAACAGCGGTCTACGAGTTTGTCTTCAAGGTCATCGAGGTCCGTAAAGGCTTGGTTGGCAAGACTCTCTCGCAGCAGAGGCCAGAGCCGTTCACTCGGCTGAATTTCGGGACTGTATGCGGGCTGGATCACTAAATGCAGTCCGTCGGGCACGACCAGTGTTCGACTGTGGTGACTCGGCGCCCCATCCAAGAGCAACACGATCTGGCGGGTGGGGCCGGCACCGATGGCCTGAGCAAACTCTGCGAGCGCGATGTTCATGACCTGGGTGTTCATCTTCGGCAGGAACAGCCACTCCACCCGCCCGGATGGTGGATGCATGAATCCATAGACATAGAGCCACTCGAACTTGCGATTGACTCTCGCCACAGGACGCTCACTGATGGGTGCCCAAACGCGTCGGAGCACCGGCATGAGTCCCAGGCGGGCTTCATCCTGTCCCTACACCTCGACCGTCGCCCCCGGTACGGCAGCGCTCACCCAGTCTCGGGCTCGCTGAAGCCCCCTTTTTGAGCTGCTCCTGGGCGGCCTTGTCGGACTTGAGATGGGAGGGACGGGGCACTTGGTGGGAGTGCTTCACCCGTCTCAGGTAGCGGAAGCCTGTTGTGGAATGCACCTGTTCTCGGCCGATCTCGTTGGCAATCCACTCGGCCACCTTGGCGGTCGTCCACACCCCGTGGTCCGGTGGGGCGGTCTTCAGAACCTCGCGCAACGCGTCCAACTGTTCAGCGGGAAGAAGAAACTGACCGCCGTTGTCGGCACGTTTGTCCCGAACCACGCTGGGACCGTCGGCGTTGTACCGGCGGATCAAGACGCGAATTGAGTCCGGGTGTCGATGGACAATGGCCGCGATCGACTTGGCGGAATGGCCTTCGCTCTTCAATAACAACGCGTGCCAGCGGATCTGTTCGGCATTGCGTGTGGAGGAGTGGTAGTGCTCACGGAGTTGGTCGGTGGTCAGGTGGGCAACAAGTTTCTGAGCCATAGAATCCTCCTGGCTTCAGAATACGGATCAAATCCGAGCAGAAGCGTATAAGGTCCTGTTCTTGTTGGTGAAGCAGAAGAGGTGGCCGGAGAGGGGGGCTTGAGTCAGGCGCTGTCGGACCGCGCCGGAGAGTCCTCGGAAGGAGCAACGCATGTCGATGGGAGTGGTGGCGAAGTAGATGCGGACCGCAGGTGGCAGGGTCAGCATGTCTCGACCAGGGCGATGAGGCGCTTGACAACGGCATCATTGAAGTTGTCGCCGAGTTCGATGGCGCGTCCGTTGTTCAGTCGGATGGCGTATGCGGCGGGGGCGGGGGTGGTCTGGAGCTGGAGTTCGACGAATTGGACCGGCTCAATCGACTTGGTGGTCTTCTTCGTCTTCTTCCTGGTCGCTGGCCTGTTGGGGTCTCGATAGCGCTTGTAGGTGGCCAGGGACTGGTAGCTGACCCCCTGCTGGCGACACCAGGCCGCGAACGGCTGGCCCGAGCGCTCCCAGCGGGTCAGCAGCTTGCGCGCCTCGATCACGTTGCGGATCTTCCGCAGCTCGACGGCTTCGGACATGGACACCTCCGTGTCCCAACCGCCTATTGCTGCCCGGTCATGGCGCTACCGGCGGTCGTCCGAGCCTATAGGGCCAGGGCCGGGTCGCCGATCTCGTATAGACCGACCGCGTCCGCGAACTCCGTACAGAGCGCCTCGTCGAGGTGGCGGCCGAACAGCCCGGGATCGACCCCCCCGCCGCCGAAGTACACCGGCGCGGGCCGGTCGAAGACCTTCGGTACGAGCCCGACACCAGGCGCTCCTCGCCCGCGTTCTCGGCGGACAGCAGGCGCCCGGGCTCGCCGCCGAGCTGGATCTCGAGCTCCGCGGGCAGTGCGATCGTGAGCGGGTCCAGCTCGACGGGGACCAGGTCGGGCAGCGCGATGGTGGGCTTGGGGGGTTGGCGCGGGGCGCAGCCCAGCAGCGCGAGGGTGAGGAGGGACATCACACATCCTGGGAGTCGGTGACCCTACCTCATGTCAGCCCCCCTCTCGGGACGGGGCGGACGACGAAGCACGTCATCAAACAGGTCGATCGGATGTTCTCCAACGCGGCTGTCCACAGCACCGAGGTCAAGCAGGCCTGGCTACGCTTCATCCTGGCCGAGCGCGACGAGGGGCTGCTCTGCTCCGCTGATCTGCTAGCCCCCGGGAGCCTGTAGACGCGCTCGTGAGTCGCCGATTCAAGGCGTCGCGCTTGGGCTTTAAGATCGTTGACCTGCTGTGGTCTCCATTATAGAAGTCAGGCCCCAGCCCCTCCATGGAGACCACGATGCGCCCCTCCCAGCTCCTCATTCTCAGCGGCCTGACGCTGTCCGTCGCGTGCCAGAAGCCCTCGGAGGACACCCCTGATGATTCGTCGTGTGTTCCCTCCACGGAGTGGTGCGACGGGGTGGACAACGACTGTGACGGGGAGACTGACGAGGACGACGCTGTGGACGTGCAGTTCTGGTACCCGGACAGCGACGGGGACGGCTACGGCGTGGCCGACGCCGAGCTCGCGGCCTGCGCCCAGCCCGAGGGCTACGCGGGCAACACAGACGACTGCGATGACAGCCGCGAGGACGTCCACCC
>Ga0316204_10010290_pt1 | contig 12099 bp, 13 predicted proteins | sample 6monrhotite_MG_2_FD_205661 | JGI IMG/M metagenome (GOLD analysis project Ga0316204, IMG submission 205661) | Microbial mat bacterial communities from mineral coupon in-situ incubated in ocean water Damariscotta River, Maine, United States -... | ecosystem: Environmental > Aquatic > Marine >...
GCGATCAACGGCTTTTGCGCAAGGACAAAAGGGTGCGTACGCCCTACAGCAGGCCCTGCACAAAAGCATAGTTCATTGATATTGCAGGGTGAGCGATACAGCATCGCCGTAAATGCATAATAAGTAATCACAATAATATACGATGATTAAAAAATATGCTTAATTCTTGGCGGGGCGCGCAGGAAAAACCAGGTCTGTCGGGAACATGATTGGCAGCAGTGACATGCTGATTTGGATTTCACGCGTAAATGAGGGCCCGAATCTAAGAACCCCCGCAGGTTTTCACCTACGGGGGCAAGGGTTGTTTGGTGCAACAACACCTCTCGGGCGGTGGAGTGAATCCATCATCCCGTGCCTTGAGCATGAACGCACCCGCCGTCAACGTCAACACATCTAATTACTTAAAAACATTGAATAAATTCAGGTTGTGATTAATCCGCGTGCAGTTCTGTGCGATTGGGAAGGACGCCCATTTGTGTTGAGTGGGTCGAGAGTTGTCGCTAATGAGCGGAAATCATGAGAAAAAATGTCATTTTGACGGGTTTGTAACAATTTGGCCCGGTTCTTGCCTTTAGGGGGGTGGTGCAACAACACAGTTTCCCTATTGGAGGAGTGATCTAATGAAGAAAACCATGAAAGCCCTAGCAGGCGCAGGCGCAATCGCCATTTCGGTGATGTCCGCCACCGTCGCACAGGCTGCCGATACCATTAAAGTGGGTGTTCTGCATTCCCTGTCCGGGACCATGGCGATTTCCGAGACCACGTTGAAAGACACGGTCTTGATGATGATTGAAGAGCAGAACAAAAAAGGCGGCCTGTTGGGCAAGAAGCTCGAAGCCGTGGTCGTCGACCCCGCGTCGAACTGGCCTTTGTTCGCTGAAAAAACCCGCGAGCTGATCGAAAAGAACAACGTTGATGTGATTTTCGGCTGCTGGACGTCGGTTTCTCGTAAATCGGTTCTGCCGGTGATCGAAGAACTCAACGGCATGATGTTCTACCCAGTTCAGTACGAAGGCGAAGAAAGCTCGCGCAACGTGTTCTACACTGGCGCCGCGCCGAACCAACAAGCCATCCCGGCGGTTGATTACCTGCTCAGCGAAGACGGCGGCAAAGCCGAACGCATCGTGCTGTTGGGTACCGATTACGTCTACCCGCGCACGACCAATAAAATCTTGCGCTCTTACCTGAACGCCAAAGGCATCTCTGACGCCGACATCATGGAAAACTACACGCCGTTCGGTCATTCCGATTGGCAAACCATCGTCGCCGACGTGAAGAAATTCGCGTCCGCCGGTAAAAAGACCGCCGTGGTTTCCACCGTCAACGGTGATGCCAACGTGCCGTTCTACAAAGAACTGGGCAACCAGGGCATCAAAGCCGAAGACATCCCCGTGGTGGCGTTCTCGGTCGGTGAAGAAGAACTCGCCGGTCTGGACACCAAGCCGCTGGTCGGTCACTTGGCTGCGTGGAACTACTTCATGAGCGTCGACGCCCCGGAAAATGATGCGTTCATCAAAACCTGGAAGTCCTTCATCAAAGACGACAAGCGTGTCACCAACGATCCGATGGAAGCCACCTACATCGGCTTCAAAATGTGGACCCAAGCTGTTGAACAAGCCGGTTCCGCCGATGTCGATGCCGTGCGTCAAGCCATGTACGGCCAGAAGGTTGCAAACCTGACCGGCGGCACGGCTGTCATGAACACCAACCACCACCTGTCCAAGCCGGTTCTCATCGGCGAAATCCAGGAAGATGGTCAGTTCGATATCGTTTGGCAGACTGAAGGTGAAGTCAAAGGCGATGCCTGGTCCGACTTCCTGCCCGAAAGCGCCAAGCTGACCGCCGATTGGACCTTCCCTTGGGTCTGCGGCAACTGTGAAAAGCCGATCTACGCGGCCAAGTAACACTTTACGACTCTCTGTCTCATAAACTACAAACCGGGGCGGGCTCGGTCCGCTGACCTCGCCCCGGTTCTCTTTTGTTTAAATCAATCGTTATTTTATTTGTACGGGCAATGTGGGGAACAGATGTATCCGAGCAAGTTTAAGACGCGTTGGCTGGTGCTGTTGTCCGTGATTTTCGGACTGGGATTGGCATCTGCAACGCCAGCATACGCGGACCCGTTTGTGGACGCGGTGCAAGCGCTCAACGCCAAAAGCAACAAAGCCAAAACCAAAGCCATCGAAACGTTGGTCGCCACCGGCGATGAGCGTGCGGCGGCGGTCTTGGATGCTTTTTTGAACGGTAAGCTATTTTACCGCAAAGCCGACAAGCGTGTCTTCATCACGCAAAAATCCGGCAGCGTCTATGTTCTGATCGACCCCGCCACCGGCAAAGATGTCGGCGAGGCGAAAAAGTCCGAAGCCAAAAAAATCCCCATCAACAACAGACTGCGCGGCCAGCTGAAAGGCGTGCTCGGCGCGATGACGTTGATGAGTGCGGATATTGCCAAACGCCGCCATGCGGCTGACGAGGTGTTCAAAGCCAACGACCCGTCCATGTTGCCCGTGTTGGAAAAAGCCTTGGCGCGTGAAGACGATGCGGATGTCAAAGACCGCATGCTCCGCGCCCAAGCCGCCATCGTGTTGGAATACGGCGAAGACACCCAGGCGCGTATTCAGGCTGCTCAATCGCTTGCAGAATTTACCGACCCAGATGTTGCGGCGTTGCTCGGCAAGATGGCCGCTTCCGCTCAAGACTCGGCGGTGGTCAAGGCTGCAACTGACGCTCAATCCACCGTCAAAAGCGGCCTCGCCACGTGGGCGTTTCTTGGCAACTTGTTTCAGGGCGTGTCTTTGGGCTCGGTCTTGTTGCTGGCCGCTGTCGGCCTCGCCATCACCTTTGGTGTGATGGGCGTGATCAACATGGCGCACGGCGAAATGGTCATGCTGGGCGCGTACACCACGTTTATGGTGCAAGAAGTTTTCCGCGCCTATTTCCCCGGTGCGTTCGACTGGTCGCTGGCGGTTGCCGTTCCGGCGGCGTTTTTGGTCACCGCTGCGGTGGGCATCGCCATTGAACGCGGCATCATCCGCTGGCTCTATGGCCGTCCTTTGGAAACATTGCTGGCGACCTGGGGCTTGAGCTTGATGTTGCAGCAAGCGATCCGCACCATTTTCGGCCCCACCAATCAAGAAGTCGGCAACCCCAGCTGGATGTCCGGTGCGATTGAAACCTCCACCGGTTTGGTGCTGACCTATAACCGCATTTGGATCATCGTCTTTGCGTTGGGCGTGTTGTTGATGTTGAGCCTGATTGCGCGCAAGACCTTGTTTGGTTTGCAGATGCGCGCGGTGACGCAAAACCGCGCCATGGCCAGCTCCATGGGCATTCGCTCCGGCTGGGTAGATGCGCTGACGTTTGCGCTGGGCTCGGGCGTAGCCGGTATGGCGGGCGTGGCGCTCAGCCAGATCGACAATGTCTCGCCGAACTTGGGCCAGACCTACATCATCGACAGCTTCATGGTGGTGGTGTTTGGCGGCGTCGGCAACTTGTGGGGCACCTTGGTCGGCGCGTTCTCGCTCGGCATTCTCAACAAGTTCTTGGAACCTTACGCGGGGGCTGTGTTGGGCAAAATCTTGGTTCTGGTCGGCATCATCTTGTTTATCCAAAAACGTCCCCGGGGGCTGTTCGCCCTCAAGGGCCGTGCGGTGGAGTCCTAAGTCATGACACACCAACCTTTTCTCATGCGCATTCTCAAAGACCGTATGGCGTCCACCGTGTTGGGCATTTTGATCGTCGCCGCGTTCTTGGTCCCGGCGCTCAATATGCTGGTGTCACCCGACAGTATTTGGCACGTGCCAAGTTATGTGGTGACGTTGTTGGGCAAGTATCTGACCTATGCGCTGTTGGCGCTGAGCGTCGATTTGGTGTGGGGGTATTGCGGTATCCTCAGCCTCGGCCATGGTGCGTTTTTTGCGCTGGGTGGCTACGCCATGGGCATGCACATGATGCGTGAAATCGGTGATCGCGGTGTCTATGGCAATGCCGAATTGCCTGATTTCATGGTGTTCCTCAACTGGCAGGAACTGCCGTGGTACTGGTACGGCTTTGACAGCTTCGGTTTTGCGGTGCTGATGGTTGTTCTCGCACCGGGCTTGCTCGCGTTTGTGTTCGGTTGGTTTGCGTTCAGGTCAAGGGTGACCGGGGTGTACCTGTCGATCATCACCCAGGCGATGACCTATGCATTGTTGTTGGCATTTTTCCGCAACGACATGGGCTTTGGCGGCAACAACGGCCTGACCGACTTTAAAGATGTGCTCGGCTTCAACCTGCGTTCCGACGGCATGCGCGCGACGTTGTTCTTCCTGTCGGCCATTGCGGTGGTGATGGGGTATCTGATTTGCCGGTATATTGTGGACTCGCGTTTGGGCCGGGTGATCATCGCCATTCGCGATGCCGAAAGCCGCGCGCGGTTTTTGGGTTACCGGGTTGAGTACTACAAGCTGTTCGTCTTCACCGTATCGGCTGTGTTGGCGGGTGTCGCGGGGGCGTTGTATGTGCCGCAAGTGGGCATCATCAATCCGTCCGAATTTTCGCCCGCCAACTCCATCGAGATCGTGATTTGGGTGGCCTTGGGCGGACGCGGCACGCTGGTCGGCCCGATCATCGGTGCACTGGCGGTGAACTACGCCAAAAGCTACTTCACTGGTGCACTGCCGGAAGTATGGCTGTTCATGCTGGGCGGCTTGTTCATCTTTTCTACGCTGTTCCTGCCCAAAGGCATCGTTGGCACCGAAGCCATTAAAGTGGCGTTTGAAGCTCAACGCTTGAAGCTGGCGAAGTTCCTCAGACCGTATGATTATGTCGAGGGAGGAGACGGACGATGAGCAGTATCAACCACCACGACACGATCTTGTACCTCGACGGTGTCTCGGTCAGCTTTGACGGCTTTAAGGCGCTGAACGAGCTGAGCCTGTATGTCGAAGAAGGCGAACTGCGCGCCATCATCGGGCCAAATGGTGCGGGCAAGACCACCATGATGGACGTCATCACCGGCAAGACCCGCCCCGACAGCGGCGACGTGTTGTTCAACGGCGGTGTCGATCTGACCCAGCTGGACGAAGCGGCCATCGCCAACTTAGGGATTGGGCGCAAGTTCCAAAAGCCCACGGTGTTTGAGCAGCACACCGTGTTCGACAATCTGGAGCTGGCGCTCAAAGGCAATCGCCGCCCGCAAGACAGTTTGTTCTTTCGTTTGAAAGACGATCAGCACGACCGCATCAACGAAGTGCTTAGCACAACCGCCTTGTCCGATGTGCGTCATATGGCAGCGGGCGCGCTGTCGCATGGGCAAAAGCAATGGCTGGAAATCGGTATGCTGTTGATGCAAGACCCCGATTTGCTGTTGGTCGATGAGCCAGTCGCGGGCATGACCGACGCGGAAACCGAAGCCACGGCGGTGCTGTTGAAAGAGATTGCCAAGACCCGTTCCGTGGTTGTGGTCGAACACGATATGGAATTCGTTAAATCTCTCGATTGTCGTGTTAATGTGCTGCACGAAGGCTCGGTCCTGGCCGAGGGTTCACTGGAAACGGTGCAGGCCAACGAACAAGTCATCGAAGTCTATTTGGGGCGCTGATCATGTTGAACGTACAAGGTATCGATCTGCATTACGGTGCGTCGCAAGCATTGCGCGGCGTCGACTTGACCGCCGAAATCGGCCAAGTGACCTGCGTCATGGGCCGCAACGGTGTGGGAAAGACCTCATTGATGCGCGCCATCGTCGGCCAGCAAGCCGCCAGTGCGGGCAAGGTCATGTGGGAAGGCGAAGACATCATTAAACTCAGCCCCCATGAACGCGCCCGGCGCGGCATCGCTTTTGTGCCCCAGGGCCGGGAAATTTTTCCGTTGATGAGCGTCGAAGAAAACCTGCGCACCGGCTTTGCCGCCGTGCCGCGCACGCTGCGTCATATCCAAGACGAAATTTTTGATCTGTTTCCGGTGCTCAAAGATATGCTGCACCGCCGTGGCGGCGATTTGTCGGGCGGCCAGCAACAGCAGCTCGCCATCGCCCGCGCTTTGGTCACGCGTCCGCGCCTGTTGGTGCTGGATGAGCCGACCGAAGGCATCCAGCCGTCGATCATTAAAGACATCGGACGGGTCATTCACCTGTTGGCGTCGCGCGGGGATATGGCAGTGCTGTTGGTTGAGCAATACTTTGAATTCGCCCGCGACTTGGCCGATGCGTTCTGTGTGATGGACCGTGGCGAAGTGGTGCTGGCGGGATCCAAAGCTGACATGGTGGAAGATGATGTACGCCGTCACCTCACCGTCTGATGATGCGCCGGATGTGCAGCCTGTCACGGGTATGCATGGCCGTGTCGAGCTGAGCTTTGGCGCGGGTGATAATGGTCGCGGAAGACTTAAAGATCTTTTTCAGACCTCGCCATTCCGGGTTTTGTTTCCGACTTTACCCCCTGAAGAATTGACCTCGGCGGTGCTGGTGACGACCTCAGGCGGTCTCGTTGGCGGGGACCGCTTGGATGTGGGGGTCACAGTCGATCCCGGCGCCGCCGTTCAAGTTATGGGCCAAGCTGCGGAAAAGGTTTATCGGTCTTTAGGGCCGGACACGCACTTTGATGCCAACCTCAACGTTGGCGCGGGCGGTTATCTGGAATGGCTGCCGCAAGAAACCATCGTGTTCGATCAATCACGCTTGCGCCGCACCACCCGCGTCGATGTTGCCGAGGGTGGTGAGTTTTGCGGCGCAGAGATGCTGGTGTTTGGCCGCGCCGCCATGGGTGAGCAGGTCAAGACAGGCTTGATCCGCGATGTGTGGGATGTGCGCCAAGATGGCAAGCGGGTGTGGGCCGACGCCCTGCATTTGGATGGCGCTATCGCAGCACGGCTCGACCATCCGGCGGGCTTTGACGGTGCGTTGGCGGCGGCGACGTTTATTCATGTCAGCCCGCCCGCATCAGAACGCCTTGAACTGGTGCGCACGCTGTTGGGTGAGGACCGAGATGGCTTGCGCACTGGCGCAACCGTGGTCAACGATATATTGGTGGTGCGCTGGCTGGCGAACGATGCCCAGCAGATGCGCGCCGCTTTTGGTGAATTCTGGGCCGCGTTTCGCGCCCAAACTCAAAACCTGCCGGGCAAGATGCCCCGGCTCTGGCATGTCTAATTGGGAGGTTCACGATGAAACTGACACCCCGTGAAAAAGATAAATTGTTGGTCGCTATGGCGGCCAATGTGGCGCGTCGACGTTTGGAGCGCGGCGTCAAGTTGAACCACCCGGAATCCATCGCGCTGATCACCGACTTCGTGGTCGAAGGTGCACGCGACGGAAAATCGGTGGCCGAACTGATGCGTGACGGTGGGACGGTGCTCAGCCGTGATCAAGTGATGGACGGCATCGCGGAAATGATCCACGACATCCAAGTCGAAGCGACCTTTCCCGACGGCACCAAGCTGGTCACCGTTCACCAACCCATTCGCTGAGGAGATGAGATCATGATCCCCGGAGAAATTATCACCGCGCCCGGCGACATCACCTTGAACGCTGGGCTTGAAACCATATCTGTGAGCGTCGCCAACACTGGCGACCGTCCGGTACAGGTCGGCAGCCATTATCATTTTTATGAAAGCAACGAAGCTTTGTCGTTTGACCGCGAAGCTGCACGCGGATTTCGTTTGGATATTCCGGCGGGCACTGCGGTGCGGTTCGAGCCGGGTCAGACCCGCGACGTGCAATTGGTGGCGCTATCGGGCGATCGCATTGCGATTGGTTTCAACGCCAAAGTTGATGGCAAATTAGAGGGCTAAGACATGGCTTATACAATCGATCGCACATCCTATGCCTCCATGTTCGGCCCGACCGTCGGCGACAAGGTGCGCCTAGCCGATACCGAACTGTTCATCGAAGTCGAAGAAGACCGCACCACATATGGCGAAGAGGTCAAATTCGGCGGCGGTAAAGTGATCCGCGATGGCATGGGCCAAGCCCAGACCTCGCGCGAACAAGGAGCGGTGGACACCATCATCACCAACGCGTTGATCGTCGACCACTGGGGCATCATCAAAGCCGACATCGGCATTCGCGGCGGGCGCATTGTCGCCATCGGCAAGGGCGGCAATCCCGACACCCAGCCCAATGTTGATATCATCGTCGGACCCGGCACCGAAGTGATCGCTGGCGAAGGCCGCATCGTCACGGCGGGCGGCATCGATGCACACATTCACTGGATTTGCCCGCAACAGGTCGAAGACGCTTTGTATTCCGGCGTCACCACCATGATGGGCGGCGGCACCGGCCCGGCGGAAGGCACCAACGCGACAACGTGTACACCCGGTCCGTGGCACATTGAAAAAATGATCCAAGCCGCCGAAGGTCTGCCGATGAACTTGGCGTTTTTCGGCAAGGGCAACGCGTCACGCCCCGAAGGCTTGATGGAACAAGTGCGCGCCGGGGCGTGTGGGCTGAAGCTGCACGAAGACTGGGGCACCACGCCCAGCGCGATTGACACCTGCCTGAGCGTCGCCGAAGACACCGACATCGGCGTCGCCATCCACACCGATACGCTCAACGAAAGTGGTTTCGTCGAAAACACCATCGCTGCGTTCAAGGGTCGCACCATTCACGCGTTCCACACCGAAGGTGCAGGCGGCGGTCACGCACCGGACATCATCAAGGTGTGCGGCGAGCAAAACGTACTTCCGTCCTCGACCAACCCGACCCGTCCTTACACCGTCAACACCATCGACGAACACCTCGACATGTTGATGGTTTGTCATCACCTGGACAGCCGTATTCCCGAAGACGTGGCGTTCGCCGAAAGCCGTATTCGCAAAGAAACCATCGCGGCGGAAGACATCCTCCACGACCTCGGCGCGATGTCGATGATCGCGTCCGATAGTCAAGCCATGGGCCGGGTCGGTGAGGTGATCATCCGCACCTGGCAAACGGCGGATAAGATGAAGCGCCAGCGCGGTGCATTGCCCGAAGAAACCGGCGATAATGATAACTTCCGCGTCAAACGCTACATCGCCAAGTACACCATCAACCCAGCCCTCACCCATGGCATCGCCAAACATGTCGGTTCTATCGAGGTCGGTAAGATGGCCGATCTGGTGTTGTGGAAACCGGCGTTCTTCGGCGTCAAACCGGACGTCATCGTTAAGGGCGGCGCGATTGCCGCGGCGGCGATGGGCGATCCCAATGCCTCCATCCCCACGCCACAACCGGTGCACTATCGCCCGATGTTCGGCGCTTTGGGCCGCGCGCGGATCGAAACGTCGGTGACCTTCGTCAGTCAATTGGCGTTGTCGGACGGCTACACCAACAGCTATGGCGTCGACAAAACGATGGTCGCAGTGGAAGGGTGTCGTGCGGTGAAAAAGGCCGACATGGTGCTCAACAACTACACCCCGCATATCGAGGTGGATGCCGAGACTTATGAAGTGCGCGCCGACGGTCAATTGCTGACCTGTGAGCCTGCCGACGTGCTGCCCATGGCGCAGCGCTACTTCTTGTTCTAAGGACAAAAGCCATGCGCCGCGCCATCCGGATGATCGTCAAGTGTGAGGAAATGTCGCAAGACGTTCAAGGCACGGTCACGCTCAGCTTCGAAGATCGCTTTCGTCGCCGCGTGCGTTTGACGGATGACGCAGGCGAGGCGTTCATGCTCGACTTGGCCCAGGCCACGCGGTTCGAAGATGGTGACGGTTTGGCGCTGGATGGTGGCGGAGTTCTTGTGGTGCGCGCCGCGTTGGAAGACGTGTTGGACGTGGCGGGGTTGGACACCCAGCACACCGCACGTCTGGCGTGGCACATCGGCAATCGCCACACCCCGGTTGAGGTTCTGAAAAACGGTCAACTGCGCATTCAATACGATCACGTGTTGGCCCACATGCTGGAAGGCTTGGGCTCTAAGTTGGAACGCAAGACCGCACCGTTCGTGCCCGAACCCGGAGCTTACGACAACCCAAATGATGGAGCATCCCATGGCCACGCCCATTCCCATCACGGATAGCGGATTGCTGCGCCTGATGGCGTGGCTGTCGCCGTCGTTTCCGGTCGGTGCGTATGCGTATAGCCATGGCGCGGAAGCGGGCGTGGAAAGCGGGCGGATTTTGAACCGTGAAACCGCCACGGACTGGATCGCGTTCGTTTTGGAATTCGGCACCGGTCGGGTGGATGCCGACTTGTTCGTCGGCGCGTATCTGGCGGCGGACGAAAACGATGCGGACAAGTTCGTCGAGGTCGCCGCGATGGCCGATGCGTTGAAGGGCACGGCGGAACTGGGGCTGGAATCGCGCGCCCAAGGCCAAGCGTTCTTGGACGCCGTGCAAGGCGCGTGGCCCGATGAACGACTGGAACGTTTTTGCGCCGCGCTCAAAAACGCCAACGTCTCGCCATCTTACGCCACCTCTGTGGCTGCTGCTGCGGCGTTCGCGGGCGTTGGTTTGCAAGCGGCGTTGGGCGCGTACCTGCATGCGTTCAGCGCCAACATCGCCAGCGCCATCGTGCGCTTGGTGCCGTTGGGTCAAAGCGACGGCCAAAAAATCATCGCCGCGATGGAACCGGTGGTCGAACGCGCGCTGAGCGCTGCACTGGAACGCGATCCCGGCGACACCGGCTCGGCGGCGTTCATGGTGGATTGGCTGTCGATGAAACACGAAACGCAATATTCGAGGTTGTTTAGATCATGAGTGAAAACCTACCCAGCAATCCTTTGCGCGTCGGCATCGGCGGACCTGTCGGTTCCGGCAAGACGGCATTGTTAAAGACGTTGTGCAAGAAAATCCGCGACATCTACGACATTGCCGCCATCACCAATGACATCTACACCCGCGAAGACGCCGAATTTCTCACCCGCGAAGGCGCGCTGGACGCGGATCGCATCGCCGGGGTGGAAACCGGCGGCTGTCCGCACACCGCCATTCGCGAAGACGCGTCGATGAACTTGGCCGCCGTACGCGATATGGCGGTGAAGTTTCCGGGTCTGGAAGTGGTGTTTGTTGAATCGGGCGGCGACAATCTGTCAGCGACGTTTTCGCCGGAACTGGCCGACATCACCATCTATGTCATCGATGTGTGCGCAGGCGACAAAATTCCCCGCAAGGGTGGACCGGGCATCACGAGATCTGACCTGTTGGTGATCAACAAGATCGAACTGGCGCCGCTGGTCGGGGCGTCCTTAGAGGTCATGGACCGCGACGCCAAAAAGATGCGCGGAGAGCGCCCGGTCGTGTTCGCCAACGTGCAAAAAGGCGACGGCGTGGATGAGATCATCGATTTCATCATTGAGGCCGGGGGGTTGGACCTGCGCGCGATCTCGTAGAGGGTGATGCGCCTTTAACTTGCCCTCAATGGGTGCTTTATATTATTGTATCCTAATATATAAATTGCGGGTGTGGGGGGGGGCCGTGCCCGCGTTGTGACCGACTGCCGGATGTCTTGGAGAGACGCCGGCAAGGGAGGGAGTTTGGACATGAAGAAAATCACGGTGTTTCTCGCATCAACACTTGTCGCCGCCTTTGCGCTGTTCGCTGGTCCTAGCGACGCTCAGGCGTGGTCGTGGCCCTGGAATTGGGGCAATGACAACTGGGGTGGCGGACCTTGGGGCGGTGGGCCCTGGGGTGGTTATGGCTACCCTTACGGCGGTTACGGCTAACCAGGTTACGGATATGGCTACCCAGCTTACGGTTATAACTACCCCGCTTATGGCTATGGTTATCCAGCATATGGCTATGGCGGCTATGGCTACTCGCCCTATGCGTATCCATATGCGGCCCGGCCGCAAGCCCCAGCCCCAGCCGCGCCCGCACCAGCGACACAAGCTGCTCAGTAGGCTTTATTGGCCTAGATGTATACAAACCCCGCTCCTGAGGGAGCGGGGTTTCTCTTTGCATAATTGCATGTCGACACCATATTTTCGGCGATGGACAAAAGGATCAATCATGGCTGAATTTGACATCCCCCAAGGGGCTTACACGCAACCCGGGCCGTGCCCCAAATGCGGCGACGATGCATTGGTGCTCACCGTGCGGTCCAAGACGGATCGAAACTGGTGGGATGAATGGAAAGGCTGCATGGAGTGCGTTGATCCAGTAGTATTCCTCACCCAATTTATGGACCAGCACGGCGAATAC
>Ga0316204_10010291_pt1 | contig 12098 bp, 11 predicted proteins | sample 6monrhotite_MG_2_FD_205661 | JGI IMG/M metagenome (GOLD analysis project Ga0316204, IMG submission 205661) | Microbial mat bacterial communities from mineral coupon in-situ incubated in ocean water Damariscotta River, Maine, United States -... | ecosystem: Environmental > Aquatic > Marine >...
ATCTGTTGAAGCCGCGATGATCTTGGCGATCATCTTTCTGTCATCTGCATCCATATCCAGACTGTCTTTATAGATAAGACCCGCGAGTTCCACCTCATATGTAAATGTAGAGAGGATCTTCTCCACGGCTGCATTGTCAAACGGGACTTCCATCTCTCCGCTTAGCGTGTTATAACGTTTATTAAAGGTCCCGCCTGTATTCAAGATCAACATTTTAAGCTTCTTTCATCACTTCTTTATCAACGTTAATAGAGAGTGGATATTTTGCGTGGCCTTTGTCTCTGTTTCCTTCTCAGAAAAGAGATAGGTCTCTTTCAGACCCGCACTGTGTGCAGCTTCAATATCCCTTTCACTGTCACCCACTAAGAGAGAATGTTTCAGATCGATATTCAACTCTTGTGCTGCTTTCAAGAGCATTCCAGGATAGGGTTTTCTGCATTCGCACTCACCGCTGATATCAGGATGATGTGGACAGTGATAGACCTGAGCTATCTCAATGCCTTTGTGAGCAAAAGCGTCGATCATCCAGAAGGTAAGGTTGGCAAAATCGATCTCTGAGTAATATCCTCTGGCAATGCCCGACTGGTTCGTCACAACGACAAGCAGATAACCCTTCTGCTGATAATATCTGCACAGCTCGAATATCCCGTCAATAAACTCAAAGTCCTCTTTTTTATGGAGGTAGTTCTTCTCGATATTAACGACACCGTCACGGTCAAGAAAAAGCGCAGGCTTTTTTTCATTTAAAGAGCCTGTCATCACTACTGCCCACTTACTCCGTTTCCAAAAAGTTCTTTTTCTATAATGTCGCAGATCATATGTCCTATAAGGATATGAGATTCCTGAATACGAGGGGTATCATTGGACGGGACGATGATCGCGTAATCCGCTATCTTAGCCATCTCTCCGCCGTCACGGCCCACAAGAGCAACCGTCTTCACCCCTTTTTCTTTCGCCGCATTGATGGCATTGACGATATTGACTGAATTGCCCGAGGTCGAGATACCGATAAAAAGGTCACCTTCACTTCCCATACCTTCCATCTGACGGGAGAAGACCTTATCGTAGCCGTAGTCATTTCCAATCGCTGTCAGATTGGAGGTATCCGTAGTCAATGCTATTGATGGGATAGAAGGCCGGTCAAAACCGTAGCGTCCTACAAGTTCCGCTGCGATATGTTGCGCATCGGCAGCTGAACCACCATTACCGGCAAGAAGCGTCTTCTTGCCGTTTTTATAAAGATCGACACATTCACTGCCCACCTGAGCAATCGTCTGCATCAATGCTTCGTCTTTTAAAATATTTTGTTTGGTATCAATAGACGCTTGAATCTGGTTTTTAATATACTCGATCATGATTTACCTTATATTGAATAAATAGGTATTATAACATTGTATAGCTACTTAACACAAATATAATATTAAATAACATGTGTAATCCTTATGTAATTAAATTAGTTTAAAGTATTTTATAATATGTTTTTCGATAAAGTTATTATATTAAACAAAATTTCACACAGCATCTATTAACTAACACATTAAAATGTATGTTTAATTAAGAAGGGGTCAGATTGCTCGTTCTAGGAGTCCAGTACAACTTTACAGAACTTGAACTTCAATGTATAAATAAATGTTTTGCATCTGAAACAACCACCATACATGTTCACCTGCGTCCAGATGAGGATGTCATCAGCGATATTAAGACTTATTTAGAAAATAGTCATGATAAGACAATAGTTCTAAATCTAAAACAAGAACCTTCAAGTGCACTTGTTGAGTTTTTAACACAGGTTGAGTATAAGGGTATAAAATATTATACTTATGAGCACTTTATGGAACAAGTCTTAAATAAATGCTTTTTGCCCGATAATGGTTTGGATCACCTCTTATTTCTTGAGAAAATTTCGCATTTTAATAATTTTCAATACGTCCAAAAAAGGATAGTAGACATCGCAGCTATTTTTACTCTATTTATATTTGTCTGGCCAGTACTTATATATGCCGTATATAAGATCAAAAAAGAATCTCCAGGACCAATATTTTTTAGACAATCACGCATAGGGCTCAATGGAAAGCCTTTCATGTGTGCCAAATTCCGATCTATGCATATCAACAGCCATTTTGATCCTTACACTCAAAAAAATGACACAAGGATCTTTCCATTTGGAAGCTTTATGCGAAAGACTCGAATAGATGAACTTCCACAGATGTGGAACGTACTCAAAGGCGAGATGCATTTTATAGGACCTCGTGCAGAATGGGATATACTAGTACAAGGATATGAAAAAGCAATCCCTTACTACAGTGAAAGACATATTGTCTGCCCCGGAATAACCGGATGGGCCCAGGTACATTATCCTTACGGACAAAATGAAGAAGACTCCCGCCAAAAGCTGATGTATGATCTCTACTATATCAAGCATTGGAATCTTCTGGTTGAGTTAAAAACAGTATATAAAACATTCAAAGTCGTACTGGGAAGAAAAGGGCTATAGCTCATGTACTACCTACTATAAACATAATAAAAAGAAGAAATATGAAACTGTCTGCAATATTCAAGCTTATGCGTCCACATCAATACGTAAAAAATATATTTATTTTTTTACCTCTATTCTTTGCTTTAAAAATTACAGACATACCTTTATTTACCGATGCAATCATCGCTTTTATTGCCTTTTCTTTATCAGCAAGTGCTATTTATACACTTAATGATTTTCGAGACATTGAAGAGGATCGTGATCATCCTCAAAAAAGATTTCGTTCCCTGGCTTCTGGCGCTGTAACAAAACTACAAGCAATCATAATTATGATATTGCTCTTTTCAGTCGGATTTTCTTTAATGGCATCTTTATCTTTCAATGCCACATTAATCCTAGCTGCATACGTTATTATGAACATCACTTACAGTTTTTATCTTAAACATATTTCAATTGTAGACGTCACAACGATTGCTATTGGCTTTGTATTACGCCTTTTTGTTGGTTCAGCTGTCACAAACATCCATTTGTCAATGTGGATAGTTATTATGACCTTTCTATTAGCACTATTTATGGCCTTAGCTAAACGCAGGGATGACGTACTCATCTATGAAAATACTGGTAAAAAAATGCGCAAAGTCATCGATGGCTATAATTTACAGTTTTTAGATACTGCCATGTCAATTATGGCCGCCATTGTGATTGTCGCTTATTTGATGTATACAACATCAACGGAAGTTGTTCAAAGAGTCGGCAGTGAATATCTCTATCTAACATCATTCTTTGTCATAATAGGAATAATGAGATATCTCAAGATGACATTTATTCATAAAGACAGCAGTTCACCTACAAAAATTGTTTTAAAAGACCGTTTTACACAACTTGTACTTCTTGCTTGGATTTTATCATTCGCTTGGATACTGTACTAATGCTAGCCTCAAAATATATTATCTTTGCTGTAATATCAACATTTTTCAATCTGTTGTTTCAGTACTTTAGTTTTTATATCTATCAAGACTTTGGTGCCTTATACGTAGCTATGTTCATAGGAACCTTGGCTGGACTGATTATTAAATACATTCTTGATAAAAAGTTCATATTTTATCATGCAGTAAAAAACAAAAAAGATGATGCTAAAAAGTTTGCACTTTACTCTTTGATGGGTGTATTTACAACTATCATATTTTGGGGAACAGAAATCACATTTGATTATCTCATTGAAAGTAACAACGCCAAATACCTAGGTGCTGTTATTGGACTAAGCGTAGGATATATCATAAAATATTTTCTAGATAAAAGATATGTTTTCATCCATAAAGAAAAGGTCGCTATATGAGCCTATTAAGCTGGGGGCTTTACCCTCAAGTCGCTAATAAAGTTTTCAATTTTAAAACAACAACAGAACTTAATTCAATAGTTTCAGACAATGATGAACTTATTCCCTACGGAAATGGCAGAAGCTATGGAGATAGCGCTTTAAGCAAAAACATCATCAATGTCAAACCACATGATTATTTTATAAACTTTGATGATAAAGATGGCTTGTTACACGTTCAAGCAGGAGTCTTACTCTCAGAAGTCCTAGAAAGTTTCGTACCAAAGGGATGGTTTTTAAAAGTCACCCCCGGGACTAAACTCATCACAGTTGGTGGAGCTATAGCCTCAGATGTACATGGGAAAAATCACCACGTCGAAGGCTGTTTCAGTGAATGCGTCAAAGAATTTGATATCATGCTTGCAGATGGGAATATCGTAACATGTTCTAAAACTAAGAAGCCAGAACTGTTTAAATCCACCTGTGGCGGCCAAGGTCTAACCGGTATCATATTAAGTGCAAAGATATATCTAAAAAAGATAAACTCGCAATACATTACTCAAACAACAATTAAAACAAAAAACCTTAAAGAGACGTTTAAAGCTTTTGAAGAGTATAAAGATCTGCCTTATTCTGTAGCATGGATAGACTGTTTAGCAAAAGGTGAACAGCTCGGAAAATGTTTGTTAATGGTAGGCGACTTTAAAGATGATGGAGATCTTAACTATAAAAATAAAACAGGTTTGTCTATCCCTTTCACCTTTCCTTCTTTTGCTCTGAACAACTTAAGTGTCAAAGTCTTTAATTGGCTGTATTATGGAAAAGTAAAAGTAGGTGTAAGCAAACAAAAAGTTGATATCAATACCTTTTTTTATCCACTGGATGCCATTGGTCATTGGAATAGGATATATGGAAAAAACGGTTTTACCCAATACCAGTTTATTCTTCCTAAAGAGCATAGCTTTGAAGGTCTACATCAGATATTAACAGCGATATCAGACTCGGGTAAAGGTTCCTTTCTGGCTGTATTAAAACTATATGGAAAAGCTAATGAAAACTATCTTTCATTCCCGATAGAAGGATATAGCCTAGCCCTTGACTTCAAGATTGAAAAAGGTCTGTTTGAACTTTTAGATCAACTTGACGAGATCGTTGTGAAGTACAATGGTCGTATCTATTTGACCAAAGATGTGCGTGTGAGCAAAGAAACCTTTGAAAAAGGTTATCCACATATCGAAACATTTAGAAAATTTAGAGAAGATAATAAGATGAGCAACAAGTTTCAATCATTACAATCCAAAAGAGTAGGAATATAAAATGAGCTATGTATTAATAATCGGTGCGAAAAGTGATATTGCAAAATCAACTGCAAGGGAATATGCAAAAAATGGGTATGACATTTATTTAGCCGCAAGAAACAGTGCTGAATTAAAAGACTATGCCAATGATCTAAGTGTACGTACAGAGCAAAACATTAAACTTCTTGAACTTGACATTTTAGACTATAAGAATCATCAAAAGTTTTATGATGATTTAGATGAAAAGCCATTAGGTGTGATAACTGCTGTTGGCTACCTAGGTGAACAAAAAGACGCAGCTCTTGATTTTAAAGAAAGCCAGAAAATAATTGATACAAATTATACTGGAGTCGTTAGTATACTTAATATTATTGCTAATGACTTTGAGACAAGAAAAAGCGGTTTTATTGTTGGAATAAGTTCAGTTGCAGGTGATCGTGGTAGAAAGAGCAACTATATCTATGGTTCCGCAAAGGCAGCCCTCTCAACTTATCTTTCTGGCTTGAGAAATAGACTTTATGAATCATCTGTACATGTTATGACAGTTAAGCCTGGATTTGTAGCAACGGCCATGACAGAAGGCATGGACCTTCCAGAAAAGCTAACTGCCCAGCCTGAAGAAGTTGCATCTGATATTTATAACGCCCAACAGAAGAACGTTAATATTCTTTATACAAAATGGATGTGGAAATGGGTTATGCTTATTATTAAACATATTCCAGAATTTATCTTTAAAAAGATGAGTATCTAGTGGATCTTGCTCTATTTGACTTTGATGGAACTATTACAAATAAAGACTCGCTAGCAGACTTTATACAGTTTGCTGTAGGTAACCCAAAGTATTATTTTGGATTATTAACATTAAGTCCTATACTTTTAGCTTACACATTTAAATTCGTTCCTAATCATATTGCAAAAAGAAATTTAATTTCTTATTTTTTTAAAAACATGGATGCTCAAGAATTTCAAAAAACTGCAGACACATACTCTTTAAATGAACTCAATAAAATAATACGCCCTGCTGCTTTAGAAAAAATACAATGGCATAAAGATAAAGGTGATAAAATAGTTGTCGTTTCAGCCTCTATGCAAGCATGGCTACAAGCCTGGTGTCATCAACACGATCTTGAATTAATTTGCACTCGCCTTGAAATCAAAAACAACAAACTTACTGGAGCCTTTGAAACTAAAAATTGTCATGGCAAAGAGAAAGAGATACGTGTTAAAAGTGCTTTATGCCTACAAGACTACCAAACCATATATGCATATGGCGACAGTAAGGGTGATAAAGAATTATTAGCACTTGCAAATGAAAGCTTTTACAAGCCTTTTAGATAGCTTAATATACTGGCTAAAGAGTCTTAAAACTATTGCTATACGTTATTGTTGATGTCTAAATTCTGATTCAAGCGAAAAAATTATAGTTTCGTCCTCTACTTCTATGAACTTTGAATCTTCATAATACATCCATTTATCTTTATAGGTATAAAACTTATTATCTAGGCTATCGCTCTTAATAATATTTTTTTGCTCTGAAGAAACAACAATAGAATTATCAGGCACATCTTTGTACACTACTGTATTCGCTCCAATTCTGACATTATTTCCTATATTTACTTTTCCAATAATCTTAGCACCTGCACCAATATAACAATTATCACCTATAACCGGTGCACCCATAGAACGAGCATCTGGAAGAGTTACGGAACCAATGGTCACTTGTTGAAAAATAATACAATTTGAACCAATAATTGCATCACCCGAAATAAATATACTTTTCATTCCATGGGGGAAACATGGTTCGTTAACAAAACTTGAGTTATATGCGATTGAACTTGAGTTTTCATACTGGTACAATTCATATATCGTTAATGATATTTTTTTTAAGAAACGATTTTTACTTTGCTGAGAGTAGTTTTTCAAATTCCAAATTGAGCCATACAGCTTAACAAGTATTTTACCAATCAAATGTTTTCCTATTTTTATCGATTATAATAAACAACTGCGAATACATAAAAACTAAGACTATATGCAAATTGGATAATTGCTAAATTTTTAGTCATATAGTATTCACTAATTTTTGATTTTAATAATAATAACAAAACTACTATTACAATTGGATCAGCATATTTTTGTGCAATATGTTCTGTTGTTATGAAAAAGGACAATGGTAAAAACACCATAATGTTTTCAAAGTTTTCACGTATTAACACATATGTAAAAATCACTCCAATAGATGAATATAATAAAAAAAGAGTTGTCGCATATTCAGGCAAAGAACCAAACACTGCCAAGGCTAATTTTTGCATTACTCCACCACTTTTATCATAAAAATAAAAGTCAAAGAACACAACAAAATAGACAAGTAAAATACTGCTATATTCAAGAAGCTTCTTTTTATTAAACTCTTGCCAATTCATTTTAAACAAAGCATATACTATGAGTGGGGTACTATAAAAAGCAATAAATTGGAATGCGTACGGTAATGAATTGATATTAAATACTTTATGATGTGAAAAACTTGGTGGATTTAGCCCCTGCCACTGGATAAATAAATATAACAATGGAAGTGCTGAAAGTATAAATAGTGCTAAGGTGTAGAGTATAGTTTTTATATCCCATTTATAATATTGCAAGACTTTTAAAAAGAAATACAGACTAAAGACTAAATAACTTTGTCGGGTATAGTATGCCAAGGAGCTAACAAATGCGATCACCATGATTACACCATACTTGTTTTGTGTTGTACCTTTTTCCAAATAATTTAGAAGAATTAATGAACTGAATAAAAAAAGATAAGGGAGGTTGTCTGTTACTGGCCATATTGCAATGCTCTTAGTATAAGGACTAATTAGAAACAGCGATCCTAATAATACTACACTTAAATTACTTGCTGCGTGGTACCGTATTTCAATTAGGTAAAAGAACAAGCCCCCCGTAAATAGCGTAATCATAACATTTGAGATTCTAAGTCCTATCTCAGTACTTGAAAAAGGGTTTATATACACGTTAAATATGTAAAAAAACGGTGTTGTTGCTGAAGGATAATCTTTTATTGCTTCAAAAATAGGATTGGTAAAAAAGAGATCCATCGCAGGTTTGTGAAACTGCATATAATCACTTCTAGTCCCTCCAGCTGCATCTTCAAGAAAATATAAACCTATGGCATAAAACAAAATTATGAATACAAATGCATAGCCATATTCGCGAGGAAAAGCTTGTCTATTTTGCATCAATCAATCCTTTTGTAAACTGCTTTTTTCGTTAACGATTGCATTGAAAATTTATCTAACTTGATTTTGTTTTCTTTTACTAAATCTTTACGACTGTAAAAAGATACAGTTGTACCACCAAGAATCACATTATGACCTACCGTCCACTCGCCTATTTTTACATAATTTGGAAAAGACAAATAATCAAACCATGGATCGTAAATCATCATAAATTCAACTTTTCTTCTATCCATGATGGCATTTACATTTTTCGTATTATGATTTCCATGACGTTTTAACTCAATCATCTCCATACTACCAAGACCAAAAATATCTAAGAGCTTTATATCTCCAAAGTAGCTTATTGCACCAATATCGTTAGCTGCAATGCTTTGTCCTTGATAAAACTCTTCAACAAAACGTCCCATTTGTACTTGTTGCTCATATATATTTTTACTGCCAAATACACTTTGATATAAGCCTCCAAATAAAGGCTTAACAAAAGCTAGTAGAAGAAGTCCAAGCACTAACATTTTACTATTGACTTGGTCATACTTTAAACTAAATATCATTATATTCATCAATCCAAATACTACTAAGTATGCCTCATAACGATATAACCAACCAAATGCACCAAACGCAGCATGAAACATTGTTGTGACTAAAAATATAACCACTAAATAATTAAGCGCTTTGTCTTGTAGATACGTTTTATACAAAATTAATACATTTATAATATATAACAAAAATATATGTGGCAACCACATATTATTTAAAAATTTAAATGCTAATAGTTTAATAAATTGTATTAAATGGAACTCTTTACCCAATGCACTTTTTGCTAAAATTGAACTTGGTATATAGTCCAAACCAAGGTACTTTTTACTGACAAATCCAAAGATAACGATAAAGAGAACTCCAGACAGCAACAAGAGTATACTCAATAGATATTTTCTTTTAAATAGCGCTAAACTTATAGCAACGGCAGCAATAAAAGCAAGGTCTTCATACCTAACAAAAACGATAAATGGTGAAAGTGCAAGCATTGCATTTCTGCTATAAATATCTTCTTTCTCAATATAAGAAAGTAAATACTTTAACATTAATAATATAAGAAATATTTGTAAAGAATGCTCCATTCCACCAAATGTTAAAGGAATAAATGGTGTCACAAGAACCATAGCTATCATGTAAACATACTGTTTATTCTGTGTTGAGAAAGTAGAGACGATTTGTAATACAAGATATATTGAGGCCACTTGGAAACTTATATTTAATGCAAAAGGGATATAGACAAATAACGCTTCACCAAATATTGCAAAAAATGGAGATAAGATAAGAATCCATAGTGGAGATGAAGATGCGGATGCATGCGAGTAAGCATCGATTCCCCAATATCCATGATTTACAAAATTCTTCACAATAGACATATGAATATAAGCATCATCTAATGCATAAGAAAAGTTCCATTCAGACAAACTCAATGCCGCTACAAGTGCACTACACGTCATCCCTATCAAAAAGACAATTGAAATTTTAAGATCAGAATCCCATATCGATTTCATTAACATAACCTTCTTACACATTAGTTATAAATGTATTATAGTAATAGAAACTGAATTAAACGTTTTTTACTATCTAAACATAATATATATAATTGTTTTATAGTAGCACATACATGATTTAGTATGTTGACACATAAACAATACCGGAAATATTTTCTTTACGTCCCCTTTAGATTGGAACATAGTTCTATAGACAAACAACAGTTGCAATACTATTATGATAAGATTTTTTAATAAAAGCATGTCTGTCTGTTTACACTACTATGTATATAATATCGAACTTGAAAGGATTTAATAATGAAAACTTTATACTTACCGTTAGTACTAATTATCTTAACTCTTATTGGTTGTGGTGGCAGTGGCAGTGACAGTAGCAGTGGAGCAACTCCACCAATACCAGATTATGTTCCGGATGGATCATGTGACATTTCCAAGATAGAAAACACTTTTAAACTGACTGCACCAACTAAAGATGCCGTTTTGTTTCAAGAACGCAAGCTTGTCGTTTCCTTAGATGGAAATAGCACAAACATAAGTCGCGATCTAGTGAAAGTTGAATATTGGGCAGATAACAAAACAATTCTATTAGGTTCATCTAATATGCCTCCCTTTAGTACAGACTACAATACAACACTACTTACGAATGGTGATCATACTGTACAAGCCTACGCCTATGACAGCTGTGGTGGTGTTGTGATCTCTCAAGTTAACCCGGTGCTCTCCTATGCCTATAGCTTTAAAGATGCAAAAGAGTTTCATGTTGCAGTTGATGGTACACCTGAAGGGGATGGAAGTATTAACAACCCATGGGATGTAACTACCGCTTTTGGTAATTATATCGCTGGTGAAGTTTATCCTAATCCAGATGTAAACCCTGGAGATATTATCTGGATGCATGGGGGAAACTATGACACTGCTGCAGAAACATCTGCTTACAAAACATTTCTTGTTGGTACACAAGACAAACCAATTATCATCAGAGCATACGGTGATGGTCCGGTAGATATTCATATTAGTACAAGTAGTACAGATTTTGTTTCATCAGCATACAATTGGTTTTGGGGTTTAGAACCTAATACAAAAAATGCAAATAGAACTAATGTTCAAGGCAGCTATGAACGAATACCTGGTTTTTCTTTAGATATGCCTGGCCACAGTGTCATAAACTGTGTCTTATCAGACATGGGGCATCCAGCTATTGGCGCGTGGGGAGATATGGCTGATGGGGAAATTTATGGAACTATTATATGGGGAACAGGCCATTATGAAGTGGGCACAGGAACACCAATTCGAGGTTCCGCTATCTATGCACAAAATGTATCCGAACTTCAACGTAAGATTCGCGATGTAATAACCTTTAGAAGTTTCAACAATGGTGTCAAACCATATACAGAAGAGGGGAAAACAGACAACTTCCATATAGAAGGCACAATCGGTTTTAAAAATAATGCCAATCCAATCATTGTGTCAGCAGGTAGTAGCAATCCAATACAAAACTTAAATGTAATCAATAATTATACATGGGAAGAAGAAGATCATCAAAACTCAGTGGTATCTCTTGGGAATGCTTACGCACCTGCAATTAATAATAATTTAACAGTTCAAGGAAACTATTTTGTAAGTATGGGTAGAGCAACGGGAGGTCCTTTAATTATTAATCAATGGGACAACCTGACAGTTAAAGATAATACTCTTGTAACAAGGTTTACATATGACTATACAGAATCACCCCGATTATTTACATTTATGCATTCGGATACAGATGTAGGTTTTGAATGGAATAATAATAAGTACTTTGGTGCCAGAGATGAAAGTATTGGAAATGACAACCTTATTAACATTTATACTGATTACACAACAAACTTTTTAGCTGATCTACATTTATATACCCTACAAGGATGGCAAGACTATACTGCAGCTAGTACAACATTGACAACAGCAGATGTAAGCAGTACATGGACACGTAATTATCCAACAGACAATGTTGTCTTTGTACGTCCAAATTTATACGAACGTGGTCGTGGGCATATTGTAATCTATAATTGGGAAAACTTAGATGAAGTCTTAGTTGACATCTCTGACTTAGGGCTTGATGAAGGAGAAGCGTTTGAGGTTCGTGATGTTCAAAACTATTATGGACCAATAGTATTAACTGCTATTTATTCTCATGTTAGTAGTAATATTAAACTACCCATGAACTTAACAGCAATCGCACCTGAAGTTGGGAATATA
>Ga0316204_10010292_pt1 | contig 12097 bp, 11 predicted proteins | sample 6monrhotite_MG_2_FD_205661 | JGI IMG/M metagenome (GOLD analysis project Ga0316204, IMG submission 205661) | Microbial mat bacterial communities from mineral coupon in-situ incubated in ocean water Damariscotta River, Maine, United States -... | ecosystem: Environmental > Aquatic > Marine >...
GCAAGGCCGTTCGCGCCAATGCGGCGAACAGAGAGCAATTCGAACAGGGCCGCGCCCAGCTTGAAGCAGAAAACCTGCAACAGAAAAGCGAAGCCGAAGCCGTTGGCGCGAAAATGGAGGATGTATCGATCATTCTCGTGCGCCAGGCCGGTGACGCCGGACAGCTTTACGGATCGGTTAACGCCCGTGACATCGCCGACAAACTGACCGAAGACGGCTACACCGTGTCGCGCCAACAGGTCCGCCTCGATATTCCGATCAAGACTTTGGGATTGCATCAGGTTATCGTATCGCTGCACCCGGAAGTTTCCGTGACCATCACGGCCAACGTCGCCCGTACCTTCGAAGAAGCCGAAACTCAGGCAGCGACCGGCAAGGCGATGTTGTCAATCGCCGAACAGGAAGCCCAGACCGTTGCCGAAGAAGCCGCTAACGAAGCCGTTCTGGAGCAGGCTGAAACCATGTTCGACGAAGGCGTTGACGTGAGCGTTGAAGAAAGCGCCGCCGAAGAGGCACCGGCTGATGCCGCAGAGGCACCTGTCGAAGACGTGGTTGCTGAAGACGATGCGGAAGAAAAAACCGAATAGGTTACGTCCTCAATCGATTTCAAAGACGGCGTGCCTTCGGGCGCGCCGTTTTCGTTTCAAAGTCAAGAGGTCCTGTCACTCAAACCATCACAAATCAAAAATATTTCTAAGCGGTTTTCCCCATGTTCCACAGGCCTGGCTGTTGACCCACATTTTATCCCCACTGCATTCAGTTATCCCGGTATCAACCGGGCAATTTGGACAGTAAGGTCCCCGCCATGCCAACCACAATGCCCCCACCGCCGCCGCCCACCGATGCTGATTACCCGGACCGCGATTACCCGGACGCCGAGGATTACGGCGACGTCATGGCCCCGTCTGCATCGGATGCCCTGCCCGCCGCAGAGGGGCTGTCCGACAGTTCGACCGCTTCGACCTTTCGCACCATGCCTCATAATCTGGAGGCCGAGAAAGGGTTGCTGGGCGCTATTCTTCTCAACAACCGGGCGCATGAAAAGATCTCTGAGTTCCTGCGTCCCGAACATTTCGCCTACGAACGCCATGGTCAGATTTATGAGGCCATCACCAAACTGATTGAACGCGGCCAGGTCGCGGACGGCATCACGCTTCAGCGGTTTTTCGAACATGACCAAAGCCTCGCTGAAATTGGCGGCCCGGCCTACCTCGCCGAGCTGGCGGGGGCCGCCGCCAGTGTCATCAACGCCGGTGAATACGGGCGGATTGTCTATGACCTCTATCTGAAGCGTCAGCTGATCAATCTCGGGGAAGACATGGTCAACCGGGCCTACGGCGGTGATATCGACGCCGTCGCTTCGGCCCAGATTGAGGCCGCCGAACAGAACCTTTATGACCTGGCGACGGCCGGTGATTACGAAGGTGGTTTCCAGGATTTCAAAACCGCCATCATTGAGGCGATCTCGCTGGCCGATGCCGCCCATCGCCGCGAAGGCGGTTTGGCTGGCGTCAGTTCGGGCTTTCGGGATATTGACACCCTGCTGGGTGGCCTTCACCCGTCCGATCTGATTATCCTGGCCGGTCGCCCGAGTATGGGTAAAACCGCACTGGCCACCAACATCGCCTATAACGCCGCCAAGGATTTTCACGATTCGAAAGGTGAAGAAGGCGCGGTGGTTGGCTTCTTTTCGCTGGAGATGTCGGCGGAACAGTTGGCCGGACGTATTCTGTCCGAACAGTCCAACATCCCTTCCGATCGAATGCGTAAGGGATTGTTGACCAATGACGAGTTTACCATTCTCGCCCAATGTGCCCAGACGCTTCACGAAGTGCCCTTCTTCATTGATGATACTCCGGCGTTGACGGTCAGTGCGCTGAGGACCCGGGCGCGCCGCCTTAAACGCCAGCACAATCTGGGCCTGATCATCGTTGACTACCTGCAGCTTATTTCAGGCAGCGCCAACTCCAGAAGTGATGGCCGTGTACAGGAAGTCTCGGAAATCACTCGTGGCCTGAAGACTCTGGCCAAGGAACTAAATGTTCCGGTGATCGCCCTGTCGCAGCTGTCACGTCAGGTCGAAAGTCGCGAACCGCCACGCCCCCAACTGTCCGATTTGCGTGAGTCAGGATCGATCGAGCAGGATGCCGATGTCGTCTCCTTTGTTTACCGCGAAGAATACTACATGGAACGCAAGAAACCGGGGCGCCGATCCGAAGAAGACGAAGCCAAATATTATGACCGTGAAGCCAAATGGGAAGACGCCCTGAAACAGATCAAAAATCTCGCCGATTTAATCGTCGCCAAACAGCGTCATGGCCCCATTGGCGACGTCAAACTCCAGTTTACCGGCGAGTTTACCCGCTTTGGTGATTACGATGCCTTTCACAATGAGTAGTGATCTGCAGAACTAAAGCGCGACATCACGATTGATCACACGCCTTGCGCCCGCTAAACAGGTCAGGTGATGGCTGTCTCTCTTTACCCCGAAATTCCTGAACATCTGGCTGGTGCTGTCTTAAGTATTGATCTGGATGCGGTCGTGGAAAACTACCAGACGCTACGCCGACATTTGAACGGTGTCGAGTGCGGGGCTGTCGTCAAGGCCAATGCCTACGGACTTGGCGTTGAACAGGTCGCACCGGTGCTCGCGGGCGCCGGATGCCTGGAATTTTTTGTCGCACATATCGATGAAGGCATCCGGCTTCGGCGTGTACTGCCCACCTCCCCTATTCATATTCTGAATGGATTACACGAAGGAGCGGAGCAAACTTACGCTGAACATGACCTGATACCCGTTCTGGGCAGCTTGCAGGAAGTGGCACTGTGGAAAAATTTCTGCGGCGATTTCCCACGTCCCAGTGATCTGCATATTGATACGGGTATGCTCAGGCTGGGCCTTTCGCCCGACGAGTTCGCCAAGGTCTCCGATGAACCGGGTCTGATTGCCGGGCTTGATATCCGGCTGGTTATGAGCCACCTGGCTTCGGCAGATGACATCACCTCACTTCAAAACGCCCAACAGCTGGCGGCTTTCAATCGGGTTCGGAAAATTATTCCTCAAGGGCGAGCCTCATTCTGCAATTCATCGGGTATCTTTCTCGGGCCTGAGTACCATTTTAGTCTGGGTCGACCGGGTGTTGCGCTTTACGGGGCGAATCCCACGCCGGGCCGACCTAACCCCATGCAAACAACCGTGTCACTGAAGGCACGAATTTCCCAGGTCCGCGATGCCGACGCACCAGAGCATGTCGGGTATAACGCGACCTACACCGTCACCCGACCGATGCGCGTGGCGACCGTGCCGGTGGGGTATGCTGATGGCATCCTTCGATCACTGTCCAATCGAACTTGCGGTTATATCGGCGATCATCGCGTTCCGTTGATCGGCAGGGTCTCCATGGACCTGATCACCTTTGATGTCAGCGACGTGCCGCAAGACCAGGCTCAACCCGGTCAATGGATTGAGATGATCGGGCCCCATCACACGGTTGATGATATGGCCCGGGACGCCGATACTATCGGCTATGAGATACTGACATCTCTGGGCAGGCGCTATCACCGCGTCTATAAAGGAGGCGTTGACGTTTGATGGGGTTTTCCAAATGAATTTTCTGCAGACCATTGGCCGGGTGTTTCTGGCCTTTCTGGCGACCGCCGGACGACTGACGATGTTTACTGCAAGCGGTGTCGGGCATTGCCTGCGCCCGCCATTTTATCCCCGGATCATCATCAGACAGATGATCGAGATCGGGTATTACTCCTTGCCAGTCGTCGGGCTGACCGCGGTTTTTGCCGGTATGGTTTTAGCCTTGCAGAGCTATACCGGATTCGCCCGCTTTTCAGCCGAAGGCGCAATCGCCAACGTGGTCGTCCTGTCGATCACCCGCGAACTGGGGCCGGTGCTCGCCGGATTGATGGTAGCCGGGCGCATCGGTGCGGCGATGGCTGCCGAGATCGGGACCATGCGGGTCACAGAACAGATTGATGCCCTGACCACTCTATCGACAAACCCCATGAAGTATCTGGTGGCCCCACGCCTGATCGCCGGACTGACCATGATGCCAGTCCTGGTTTTCATCGCTGATATCATCGGCGTTTTTGGCGGATATCTGGTCGCTGTTTACAAGCTCGGTTTTAATGCCTCCAACTACCTGCAAAACACCTGGAATTTTCTGGAAGCTGACGATGTGGTCTCCGGCCTGGTCAAGGCCTCAGTGTTCGGCTTCATCGTCACCCTGATGGGTTGCTATCACGGGTATAACTCCAAAGGTGGCGCGCAGGGCGTCGGCATGGCGACAACCAATGCCGTCGTTTCGGCATCAATACTGATCCTCTGCTTCGATTATATCCTGACCGAAATCTTCTTCGCAAAATGAGTGAAACCGCTCCGAAAATCCGCCTTCGTGGCATCAAAAAGGCCTTTGGTAAAAAGGTCGTTCTGGACGGTGTTGACCTGGATGTCGGGGTCGGTGAATCACTGGTTATTATCGGCGGATCGGGGACAGGAAAATCAGTCACCATCAAATGCATACAAGGCCTGCTGACGCCTGACGAAGGTTCCATCGAGATCGATGGGCAGAATGTCGTCGGGTTGGGTGAGGAGGACCGTGAACGGGTCAATCGACAGATTGGCATGCTGTTTCAGGCCGCAGCCCTGTTCGACAGCCTGCCGGTCTGGGAAAACGTGGCGTTCGGCTTGCTCGCGGAAAAGAAAGTCGGGCGACGCGAGGCCCGGGATGTCGCCGCTGAAAAACTGGCTCTCGTCGGGTTGGGGACAAATGTCTTGGATATCTCCCCCGCTGATCTGTCCGGTGGTATGCAGAAAAGGGTCGGTCTGGCCCGCGCCATCGCTGCCGACCCGGCGATAATTTTCTTCGACGAGCCTACGACTGGTCTTGATCCCATTACCGCAGACGTGATCAACAACCTAATTGTGGCAGTCAACCAGAAGGTCGGGGCCACGGCCATGACCATCACCCATGACATGCAGTCGGCAAAGAAAATCGGCGATCGCATTGCCATGCTCTACGATGGTAAAATCATCTGGGCTGGCACACCTGATGACGTGAACAATTCCGACAACCCTTACCTTGATCAGTTCATCAGTGGGCGCACGGACGGGCCCATCAAAATGGCACTCAGGGCTTAAAACAAGCCACACAACCCAGGTGTGTGATCTCCATCACACGGCTACCTGTGCGCTCTGACACAGACAATTCACCACATCTTGAATAATATATACCGAATCGTGGATTTCGGCTCTTTGACTGAAATTTATTGGGTCGAAAAGTCTTTGGAGGACAAGACATGGTATTGGGGTTCACTATATCTTTGCTTTCGCTGACCATCGCTGTTGCGGCGCTGTGGACCGTCAATGAAATCACCAACAAAGCGCTGCGACTAAGTAAGGAATTAATCAATGAGCATGCCGTCGAAATTTCCAGACTGACCAACACTCACGGCGATGAAGTCGCGCGACTGAAGGCCAAAATTAACATGATTGATTCAGAGCTTCAGAGTTACCGACAGGAGTTCAGAACGGCGACCCGGACCAACACAGAAGAAATCGAAAAGTTGCGTACTTTCTGCGCTGGACTTGAAAATGGCTGGAAAAAAACCGGCCGGTCACGTCCGAAGCCCAGAGCATCTTAAGCACTTAAATCGAGCGCTCTGAACCTTGCTCGATAGGCCGCCGGTGATGTTCCAACAACGCGTTTGAAAGCTATTCGAAACGTTCCGAGAGATTGGTAACCGCTCTCGACTGCGATGTTTTCCAGCGACAAATTCGTTGATTCCAACAAGCCCTGTGCATGAAACATGCGTTCACGTTGTAGCCATTTCATAGGCGCAACACCAACTGCCTTATGAAACCGGCGAATAAACGTTCTTTCACTCATCACCGCTTTACCGGCCAGGCAGGAAAGTCCGACGGGTTCAGAGAGGCGGCCACGTGCCCAATCCATCACCTCAGCCATTGTTCTTCCTGGTCGAATCTCACTAACAGGTGCCGCCACGTATTGAGCCTGCCCTCCGTCACGATGCGGGGACATCACCAGACGTCGGGCCACGCGATTTGCAATTTCACTGCCAAAATCCCGTCCAACCAGATGCAAGGATGCATCGATGCCTGCGGCACTCCCCGCTGAGGTGATCAGGTTACCCTCATCGACGTACAACACGTCTTCCTTAATCTGAATGTCAGGATAGTTCTTTTTTAAATAAGGAATATGGTGCCAGTGGGTTGTCGCCTTCCGACCGTCAAGCAAACCCGCTGCCGCCAGAACAAAAACGCCTGAACAAATGGACATGCACCGCGCCCCCCTTTCGTCAGCCGCGACCAATGCCGAAAGAAGAGCGTCGGGAGGCCGCTCGCACCTGTCTCTCCACCCCGGAATTATAATCGTTTCTGCCTTTTGGAGAAGCTCAAGACCACCATCGGCTTCAACCACGATATGACCCGTCGCACGGCTCCGCTTTTCCTCTGCCGCAACAACCGCAAATTGGTACCAGGGGAAATTGAATTCAGGCCTTGGAAGGCCAAAAACTTCCACGGCGATGCCGAACTCGAACGTACAGAGTTTGTCGTAGGTTATCGCTGCGACAAGACCCGGTGTTGATCTGTTAAATCCCGAGCGACCAATTTTCACAATTTTAGCCCTGATGATTAGTTTAATCGGGGAATCTTAGTATTGGCGAAAATTTAACATACTTTGTCATTTTCGCCACTATATAATCGATCCCACCCATATTACAAACAGGTATCCAATCGACAGGCGAAACCCAATACCTACCCAATGGAGATACCATGAAACAAATACCCGAACTGTCAGATGCCATTTCCGTCTATCTGGACGCCATTTATTATTGTGATGTGGAAAAGCTAGACCAGGTTTTTCATGAAGCATCGAGCCTCTTTGATGCCGATGAAGGGAAAATTTTTGTCGACCCAATCGCCAGTTTCCGTGCTGACGTCAGAAGCCGCCCCTCGCCTGCTGGCCGTAACCAGACACGAAACGATGAGGTCATTCTAATCGATTGGCTTTCCGAAATCAGTGCTGTCGTGAAGTTGCGATTACAAGCTCATGAAAACGTGTTTGTTGATCATCTTTCATTCGTCAAAGGATCGGACGGTTGGAAAATTGTCTCCAAAGTCTGGCACCTGGAAAGCACAGCCGAAGTGATCACGCTTTAATAGATTTACGAAGTTCACCAGAGAAGACAGTTAAATGGACCCTTATTCGACTGGAGAATCGTTTGCAGATATCGACAATAATTCTGGCTCCTCAATGAATAGCCTGCCAACCCGTTCGCTCTAACCCCCCCTAAACAAACCGTAAATCCTGATGGGTTGTGCCGGAGCGCCGTTTCCTCTAATTCAAGGGCGAAATAACGGAGTTTTTTCTGGCCTTGGCACGCAAACAATCGATCTACGTTTGTCAGGACTGCGGCGCGTCTTACGCGAAGTGGGCCGGGCGTTGTGAGTCGTGTGGGGCGTGGAACTCCATGGCCGAGGAAAAGGCTCCGGAGACCGCCCCAAAAGGACTGGGGACCAAAAAAGGCCGTCGGATTGATTTTGTTCCGCTGAAGGGAACTGAAAAACATCCCCCACGACGGGTTTCCGGTATCGTTGAATTCGACCGCGCGACCGGTGGCGGGCTGGTGCCGGGTTCGGCAACCTTGGTTGGTGGTGATCCGGGGATCGGCAAATCGACACTGTTGATGCAGGTCGCTGCTGCTTTATCGAAAAATTTTCGCAGCGCCTATATCTCGGGCGAAGAAGCGATTGATCAACTGCGGCTTCGGGCTGAACGCCTGAAACTGGCTGATGCCCAGGTTGGTTTGGCGGCGGCAACGTCGGTTCGCGACATTGTCTCCACTCTGGATGACAGCGATGCGCCGAATGTCGTCATCATCGATTCAATCCAATGCATGTATGTCGATAGCCTGGATTCCGCACCGGGCACGGTCGCGCAAGTCCGTACATCGGCGCAGGAACTGATACGACTCGCTAAACGTACAGGATTTGCCGTCATTCTGGTTGGTCACGTCACCAAAGAGGGGACAATCGCCGGGCCACGTATTTTGGAACACATGGTCGACACCGTGCTATATTTTGAAGGTGACCGGTCTCATCAGTTCCGTATACTTCGGGCCGTAAAGAACCGTTTCGGACCTGCCGATGAAATTGGTGTGTTCGAGATGACTGAACGTGGGCTGGCCGAAGTATCCAATCCGTCGGCGTTGTTTCTTGGTGATCACGAGGGAGATGTCAGCGGCGCCAGTGTTTTCGCCGGCATGGAAGGAACCCGACCTGTTCTGGTCGAAATTCAGGCTTTGATCGCGTCATCGCAACAGGCGACGCCTAGACGCGCTGTTGTCGGATGGGATTCAGGCCGTCTCGCCATGATAATGGCTGTTATGGAGGCCCGTTGTGGTCTTGCGCTTGCCGGGTCGGAGGTGTACCTAAACGTCGCTGGCGGACTAAAAATCTCAGAACCGGCAGCAGATTTGGCAGTGGCATCAGCGCTGGTTTCATCGATCAGTGGCACGCCGGTGCCATCTGAGACGGTAATTTTTGGTGAAGTCGGGTTATCGGGAGAAGTTCGCGCAGTGTCACAAACGGAAGCGCGACTGAAAGAAGCCGAAAAACTCGGGTTTACACGGGCGATCATTCCAGCATTCAAGAAGAAGGACGCTGGGCGCGGCTATGGCGGCAATATAAAAATTAAGGAAATCAGGCACCTTGCTGATCTGCTGCCCCTGTTTCCCGACGCCAGTGAAGTAGAAAGACAAAAACGGCATGGATGATCTGAACAACCTTCCGATCAACATACTTGATATTGCGGTTATCGGTGTACTTCTGGTGTCCGCATTGTTTGCCTATGCCCGCGGGTTTGTTCACGAGGTCCTCTCCGTTGCCGGCTGGATTGGCGCAATCTTCGCGACATTTTATGGCTTCCCGTTCTTGAAACCTTATGTCCGTGAATGGATTGCCGTCGAACTTGCCGCCGACCTGACAGCCGGAGTTATTATTTTTATCGTGTCGCTTGTCTTTCTGTCCTATCTGACGCGCAGCATCTCAAAAATGGTACAAAGCAGTGCCCTGAACGCGCTTGATCGTGCACTCGGCTTCCTGTTCGGACTGGCGCGTGGTGCCGTTGTTGTCTGCCTTGCCTACATCGGCGTTGAACTCGTGATTGCCGAGGATGACCGTCCTGAATGGCTAACAAGTGCGAAATCCATGGAGCTGATTCAGCCGGGATCGGAAAAGCTGCGCGCCATGTTGCCGGATCACGCGGCTTCCGACCCTGTTGCCGAAGCTGCCCGGAAAGCCAAGGAACGGACAAAGGAGCTGCTTGGCGCGTCCAAGGCCGTCAGCGACATCATCGCCCCCAAACCCAAAGGCGATCAGCCATCAAGCGAAGGGGCTTATGGTCGAAAAGAACGTCAAGACATGGAACGACTAATCGATTCCAGTCAAAGCCAGAATTGAACTGAATACACCCAACCGTCAGGAAATTGTCGAACCATGAACCACTCCCCGTCATTTCCGCCTCACCCCTATTTACCATCATTGCAGGACACGCAATGGATTGATGATCTGAGCCCCAAAGAAGAATGCGGACTGTTTGGTATTTTTGGACATCCGGACGCAGCGACCCATACGGCATTGGGACTGCATGCTCTTCAGCATCGTGGCCAGGAAGCCGCCGGCATCGTCGCCTATGATGGCGAGCAGTTTCATTCTCACCGGGCCATTGGACTGGTTGGCGATCATTTCAATTCGTCAAAAACAATGGACCGATTGAGCGGAAGTTACGCCATCGGTCACGTTCGCTATTCGACATCCGGGGACTCGGTAATACGCAATGTTCAACCCCTGCTGTCGGAATTTAAATTTGGTGGTTTCGCCGTCGCACACAACGGCAATTTGACGAACGCTCTGAAGTTACGCAAGGAACTGATTGATCGCGGTTGCCTGTTCCAGTCGACCAGCGATTCTGAGACCATCGTCCATCTGATCGCCAGAAGCGAATACGGAAAAGTTGTTGACCGTTTGACGGACGCAATCAGCCACATCGAAGGGGCCTATTCCCTGGTCGCCCTGTCTCAGAAAAAGCTAATAGGGCTCCGCGACCCCTATGGCGTGCGGCCGTTAGTGATTGGCCGACTGGGTGACTCTTATATCCTCACGTCGGAAACTTGCGCATTGGATATTATCGGAGCCGATTTTGTGCGCGATGTCGAACCGGGCGAAATCGTTGTCATCGATGAAAAGGGGCTGCGAAGTCTTAAACCTTTCAAAGCCCGTCCTAGCCGATTTTGCATATTTGAATACATTTACTTTGCCCGACCGGACAGTGATGTCGAAGGCAAGAATGTATATAATATCCGCAAGGAAATCGGTGCCGAACTGGCCCGAGAGAGCAGCACCCTACAGGCCGACGTCGTGGTACCCGTTCCGGATTCGGGCGTGCCTGCCGCCATTGGTTACGCGGAAGAGGCAGGAATTCCCTTCGAACTGGGGATTATCCGAAACCATTACGTGGGACGCACATTTATTGAGCCAACCGACCAAATTCGCCATCTCGGTGTCAGGCTAAAACACAACGCCAATGCCGGACAGTTGAAGGACAAGCGCGTGGTGCTAGTGGACGACTCCATCGTGCGCGGCACCACATCTACAAAGATCGTTGATATGGTCCGTAACGCAGGGGCAAAAGAAGTTCATATGCGGATTTCCAGTCCACCGATTAACGGCTCGTGCTTTTATGGAATCGACACCCCTGAACGCGAATCCCTGTTGGCGGCGCGCATGAATCTCGACGAAATGAAAGATCATATCGGCGTCGACAGTCTGGCTTATATTTCCAATGACGGCTTGTACCGGGCTGTAGGTGAAGCAGGACGTGATCAGGAATGCCCACAATACTGTGATGCCTGTTTTACCAATGACTATCCGATCCATCTGACCGATCAGGAAGATGTCGCCACTCCCGGACTTCTCTCCTTGCTTGATGATCCCGACTGACTATGAACGATAACATCAACAACCGATTGGATGGCCGCATTGCCCTGATTACTGGTGCATCGCGAGGTATTGGACGTGCGATCGCCAAACGTTACGCCAGTGAAGGCGCTCATGTCATTCTGGTAGCGACGACCGAAGGGGCATTGGAAGAGGTCGATGACGAAATTTTTGACGCAACCGGACAACATGCAACCCTGGTCCCTCTCGACCTGACAGATTTTTCCGGCATCGATAATCTGGGCGCGGTGATTTTCAAACGCCACGGGAAACTGGATATTCTTGTTGGCAATGCAGGTATCCTGGGAGCTCTTACCCCGCTTGGGCACATGAAACCGGACATCTGGCAAAACGTTATGGATGTCAATCTCACCGCCAATTGGCGATTGCTGCGTAGCATGGATCCCTTATTGCGCCAATCTGACGCAGGCCGGGCGATTTTTGTCACCAGTACGGTCGGCTCCCTTCCCCGCGCCTATTGGGGCGCTTATTCGATTTCCAAGGCCGGGTTGGAAATGATGACTAAAATCTACGCCGAAGAAGTCATAAAAACGCCGGTTCGCGCCAATCTGATTAACCCGGGTGCGACCCGCACGGCCATGCGCGCGAAAGCCATGCCAGGTGAAGATCCCCAGGCCGTAAAAGCTCCGGAAGACCTCTCGGAAATTTTTGTCCGCATGGCGGAACCGGCGTGGACGGCTAACGGCGTAACGGTAGATGAATCCGGAAACATTACTGGATAGGATCCTAAGTTCCGGGTCAAAATTACGGCCAGAACGAATTGTTACAGTTTTATGACAGTTTTTATGTTTCCTGATCATTGATGTCCTTATAGTATCCCCATGTCCTTACGAATGACGGTCATTGATATGGCGTCATCAATACCAGTCGGATGACTGGTTGAGGCGGCAACGTTTTGGGAAGCAGACACGAATGAGACTCACCAAGGACATCAGGTTGTTTCGGCGCCCCCGCACCCTTGAGTCAAAAATTGACAAATTTCCAAACCTCCTGTCCTAAAGTGGCCTGTTTCGTCGGCTATATACCCATTGATTTGAGAGAGAA
>Ga0316204_10010293_pt1 | contig 12096 bp, 10 predicted proteins | sample 6monrhotite_MG_2_FD_205661 | JGI IMG/M metagenome (GOLD analysis project Ga0316204, IMG submission 205661) | Microbial mat bacterial communities from mineral coupon in-situ incubated in ocean water Damariscotta River, Maine, United States -... | ecosystem: Environmental > Aquatic > Marine >...
CGGCGCGGTCGCGCTGTGCCTCGGATACCATTGCGCCCATTGTCGGACCGAATTCTGGTTGGTCGATTCCGGGCTGAACCGTCAACGACTGCGCCACACCGACCATGCGTTCGACCAAGTCATCATGGATGCTTTCGTGGACAATCACCCTGCTCATGGCGGAACACACCTGCCCCGCGTTGAAATAGATGCCCCACCTGACGTCGTTTTCAAAGGCGTCCAGATCAGCGTCGTCATGCACTATGGCGGCGGATTTTCCACCCAATTCTAGAACGCAAGGCACGACATTCTTGGCTGCGGCGGTCGCGATTGCGACGCCGGTTGGGACCGATCCGGTGAACACAATTTGGTTCACGTGGCGGTGGGCCGAAAGGGCGGCACCCGCTTCCTTTCCAAGACCGCACAGGATGTTGACCGCGCCTCTTGGTAAGCCTACTGCCTCGGCCGCATGTGCGAACCACGCATTGCTGAGTGGCGTCAACTCGAGTGTTTTGATCACGCAGGCATTGCCTGTGGCCAAGGCCGCCGACAAGGACCGCGCGGTCATCTCAACGGGGTAGTTCCAAGGGATGATCTGGGCCGAGACGCCGAACGGCTCATATGTTGTGAAATCGAAATAGCCTTTGCCAAGCGGGATCGACCGCCCCTCAACGGTTTCAGCCTGATTGCCGTAGTATTTGAAATAGCGAGCCGCACCCTCAACTTCGATCCGAGCCTCCCACAGTGGCTTGCCCTGCTCAAGGGTCAGCACCTGGGCAATCTAGTCGATATGGTCGAGCAGGTAGCGCCCCATGGCTGCACCATGCGTCCGCGTTCCACTGGGCGCAGATCGGAAAGCACACCGGACAGATGCACACCCTGGGCGGCCATAACCGCGCGGTTGACGTCGGCGGCATCAGCCAGCGCATGTTCCGCCAGTTTTTCGCCTGTGCCTGGGTTAAATACGTCGATCCGCCCTGCGCCGCCATCAACCCAAGCGCCGTCGATGTAGTTTCGCCAGTAGGACTTCATTTAGGTGTGATCCGATGTTGATAAAGGTGGTCGTAGTGGGGCTTCATCCGCCTGTGGACGCGGCGCACCCGTTCTGGTGCGTCGGCGACCTCGATGTAACGTCGCGGCTGCGGTGTCAGTCCGGTCGACTGTGCAAGGTTCGCGTGGAACGAACCGCCATCCCACCAACTGTGCGCGGACGGATCGCCCCCCGGCTCCCATGACATGGCCTCAGGCAGGAAAGGAATGCCGACGGCCTGACAGAAGGCAGCGACCATTGCGTCGGGGTCTTCCAGCAGATCGTCGCTGTCAATGACGGGCGGCGGTGCTCCGTTCAGCGCGGTCAACAGGTCAAACAAGGCGCGTTGTTCGGGGAAACCAACCTCTAGCTCATCGAAGTCCGGCCATTTGTTGAACATGCTTGAAATGGTTTTGGCCGGATCGCGGATCAGGAAGGCGTGGGTAAAGTGGCTCAGAAATTCAGGCGTCCACATGTGATTGATGTAATGCGGGAAGTCCTTGAGAAACACCGGGCCCTTCGCAGCGCGGGCCTGAATGTCTTCCCAAACGCTTTCGATGGTCAGCCCTTCGGTCGTCTTGTCGCCGTCTTTGAAACGCGGCCAAAACGGATCTTCGCCTTGATACCATGCCTCGCCAAAGGGTTCGTGCAGGCAGTCAAGGTCACCGCGCTGACGCATCATCCATTCAAACGCGGTGGAGGTGGAACGTGGGATTGCCCATAGGGCGACGATCTTATGCATGTAGGCTCTCCAACAACGCGCTTTGTGGGGAGGTTGGTGCGATGCCGAGGTCCTTCATGATCCGCCAATATAGTGCCGTGTCATGGCCGATAACGGGTTTGCCCAGTTTGGCTTCCGCAGCGCGTGCAAGGTGTAAGGGGCGTTGTGGCAGGCCATCTGGGCCCGTGCGGAAATTACACATACCGTTGATCAGGTAGGCGTCGGCATCAGGGGCTTGATCGGCGACGTATTCGAAGCTCTTGTCGAATAGATCGCCGTCAAAGATCCAGCGTTTGGCGTTCACGGCCTCTTGGTCTGGGAACCAGCCCTGATCGACGAAATTGCCAGCCCAAAGCACATCAAACCCGGCTTCACGCAGAAATCCCGCTGTGCCCTGCCACCAGTCCGGCCAGTGATAGGCCGCATTTAGCGCGACCTTTTCCACGTTCATGGCCCGCAGCGCCTCGACCATGGCGTAGCCGGCCATGTGAAAACGAGTCTCATATTTGTCAGACAGGTCCGCGCAATGCTGGCGAATGCCCTCAACACCAAGGCCGCTGGCATGGACCCAGTTCGACCCGACCTGACCGCAGACATCCACCCCATTGCGTGCCATGCAGTGGACAAAGTCTTCCATCATCCCAAAGTTTGCTTTGCGCTGGTCCAGACCGTGGGCGTAGTCCGGCACGTGCAGCATCCAGCCATGCACACCCACGGTTTCGGGCGACATGCGCAGGAAATCAGACGGTGCGGCATCGTAGTCAAACGGCGGGCACGTAAAGCCGACCTGATGCGGGAACAGCTTTTGTTCTGCCGTCCATTGAGTTGGCATTAAGGTATCAGCCATCAATCGCTTCCTTCATCCAGCGTTGCAAATGCATGACGGGATGCTCTGAATTCACACCGCCTTTCGGGTCCACCACCAGCGGGCCGGGCACATAACCGCGCGACTTCAGGCCGCGATGGACGCTTTCGACCAAATGGATATCTTCTTCAACCGTGGTTGCCCGATCCTGCTGCGCGAGCTTGCGCACCTTTTCATCGTCAACGCCGCCGACGGAATACCAGCCGCGCCAGACGACGACATGATCTGCATCGATTGCCCGCCAGTGATAGGTGTTCAGAACGTTGCCCGGATAGACCTGAAAGCTGAACATGGGCCATAGGAACCAGCTGGAATATTCATGGGAATGGGCAAAGCCAGAGTTGATGTCATAGGTCATCTGATCCAGCGCCTGACATTCCGTCGTGTGGCGCAGGCATTTGCCTTGCGGATGAATGTCGTAGGTTTCAGGCTTGACCACGCCATTGGCGAACGTAGGGTGGTTCAATGAGCAGTGATAACATTCGGAATAGTTCTCGACCGAGACCTTCCAGTTGCAGTTTTCTGGAATTTCCACCCATTCCAGCGGCTTAAGCTCTGCCCAATTGGGTACCCATTCTTCAAGCTCGGCACGAGCACCCGGAAACCAGTCTTCCATCGGGGCGGCGTTGGGATCAAGGTTCACGAAGACAAAGCCAAGGAACTCTTCGACCCTGACCTCGGTCAGGCAAACAGACGATTTGTCAAAGCCTTCAACAGCTTTGATGTTCGGCCCTGCGCGCAGCTCTCCGCTCAACTCATAGGTCCATGCATGATAGGGGCAGACGACGACGCGGGTGGTGCCGGTGCCACTCACCAACTGATGAGCGCGGTGCTGGCAGACGTTGTAGAAGACACGAATTTTGTCGTCGCGCCCACGGATGGCAAACAAGCTTTCGCCCGCGATTTCGAACGTGGCGTAGTCGCCGGTCTTGGCAAGATCTGACGCATGGCATCCGAATTGCCAGGTCCGCGCAAGCAAGCCGCCCGTTTCCAGTTTGAACACCTCAGGGTCGGTGTAATACCGCGCGTCCAGAGATTTGATCGGCCCGGTCATGGCTCCTCCTCATGATAAAGGCCCAACTGGTGGCGGCGTATGTGAAATGTCTCAACCCGCTTGGGGATCTCGTCGCTGGCGACAGCGATCACGAAGGACAGCAGGGTTTCAAGCAAGGCAATGATGCTAACTGAGGACGGAAAGAACTGCGGTGTTTCCACTGAAACGACAAAGCCATGGTCGGCCATGCGAATGATCGGACTGGCGGGGCTATCGGATAGGGCAACAATGACCATACCTTGCTCGCGGGCAATTCTGACGGCCTCCACCACTTCCGAGCGGTAAGGCTTGCAGGTGATTGCGATCAGAATGTCTTGTCCGTCCGCCCAGGCAAGATCGTCAACGGGCGTAGATCCGGGACGGGGAATCGCGTGAAATTCGGTCATCCCCGTAGAGGCCAGATAGGTGAAGTTGCGCGCGACGGAGTTGTTCACGCCCACGCCCAGGGTGAAAACACGGCGGGCGCTCCAGATCGCCTCTGCCGCCGTTTTCAGTTTTTCCGTAGAAATACCTGCAAAGGTCTCCTCGATATTCGCCATCACGTCGCGGACCATATCGGCATATAGTCCGCCAAGGTCGCCGGACTTGGAAATGTCCTGCAACCACCTCGCGCGATCCGGAAAGTCTGCAGCGCCTTGGCGAATGGCGTCTCGGAAGGGCGCGCGAAAGTCTTCATAGCCCTCGAACCCCACCTGCCGCGCCATGCGCACAACAGTATTTGGCTTCACCTTCGCCGCCTCGGCAATCTCGCGCACCGTGGAAACCCCGACGTCGCGCGGGTTCTCCAGCACATATGTCGCGGCCTTGCGCGCCTCTGGCGTCAGCTCTGACAGCTCACCGGCTAGCCGCTCCAGAATCGTTGATGATACATTTGTTCCATTCATGATTGACGATGGTACTTATGTCCGATTAGCCTGTCGAGTGAAAAAACGACTCATCGAAGGACGTACCATTGGCAAATAAATTTCCCAGCCACGCGCGTGTTGTCATTGTTGGTGGCGGTGTCATGGGCGTCGGCCTTGCGTATCACCTTGGGCACCAAGGCTGGGGCGATGACACTGTGCTTCTTGAAAAGGCAGAGCTGACATCGGGCAGCACCTGGCATGCTGCGGGGCAGATCACCCACTCCACCTCAAGCTTCGGCCTAGGCAAATGCGTCGACTACAATATCGGGCTTTATTCTGGTGGCCTGGAGGCAGAGACCGGCCAGGCTGTAACATGGCATGGGTGTGGGTCCTTTCGGCTGGCCTACACCGAAGACGAGATGGACTGGCTGCGCCACACGCTGTCGGTTGGACGTTCGCTCGGGTTCAATATTGAGTTGGTCGGCACGGAAGAGATCGCCAGACTGCATCCATTTTACAATCTCGACGGCGTTCTGGGCGCGTTGCACACGCCTGATGATGGTCACGTGGACCCCACAAACGTAACAATGGCAATGGCCGCCGGCGCGCGGCAAAAAGGTGTGCGGATCATCCGGCGCTGCCGTGCCACGAATATCACCCAATTGCCCAATGGTGAATGGCAGGTTGAGACCGAGAAAGGCACGATCACCTGCGAACATGTGGTCAACGCGGGCGGCACTTACGCGCGGCAGATGGGTGAATGGTCCGGCCTGCAATTGCCAATGACGTCAATGACGCACCACTACTTTGTAACGGAACCGGTGCCGGAGTTCGAAGCGTTGGACACAGAACTGCCGGTCATCCGGGATGACAAGAAGGTCTCTGGCTATATTCGGATGGAGCAAAAGCGTGGGCTGATCGGGATTTACGAAAAGGAGAATCCGAACTCTGTCTGGCACGATCATTGCCCGTGGGACTACGAGAACTGGCTGTTTGACGCCGATTACGACCGTGTGATGCCTTACTTGGAGGAAAGCCTGAACCGCATGCCGATCTTTGCGGAACTGGGCATCCAGCGCGAGGTGCATGGCGCGATCAGCCATCCACCGGACGGCAACCCGTTGATCGGCCCCGCACCGGGCGTGCGTAACTACTGGTGCTGCTGTGGCACGCAGATCGGCATCGGTTGGGGGCCAGGGCTCACGCGTGAATTGGCCCGCTGGATGGTCCACGGCGCCGCCGACATTTCAATGCGCGACTATGATCCGCGCCGCTTTGGCAGCTATGCCGCCAAGGACTGGCAAGTGGTTAAGGCGGAAGAGGATTATTGCCTGCGCCACGAAATCCCCTTCCCGCATTTCAACCGCCTCGCCGGACGGCCCATCAAACCTTCGCCATTGCATGATACGTTGAAAGCCAAGGGTGCCGTGCACGAAGAGGTTTATGGGTTTGAACGCCCCCGCTTCTTTGCGAAGGGCATTCCGCAGGAGGACCACTATTCCTTCAACCGCACACCCGTAGACGACATGGTCGCGGCCGAGGTGAAAGCGGTCCGCGAAAAAGTTGGCATCATGGATGTGACAGCCTTTACCAAAGTGCTGGTCTCCGGGCCCGACGCCTATGCGCTGCTTGATCGGCTCACCGCAAACCGCATGCCACAAAAGACGGGGTCGATCACACTGACTCATATGCTGAACCGCGCAGGCCGGATCGAATTGGAAACCACGATCGTGCGGATGGGAGAGGACAGCTTCTATCTTGTCTGTGCCGCTTTCTTTGAGCAGCGGTTGCTGGATAATCTAGCCCACCATCGCGCGGATGAAGAGGTGACGATAACAGCCTTGTCGTCCGATTGGAGCGCGCTGTCGTTGAACGGGCCAAAGTCGCGCAGCGTGCTGGCGGCTTGCACCGATGCGGATCTGTCAAACGCCGGTTTCCGTTGGCTTTCCGCGCGGGAGATCACGGTCGCTGGTCATGAAATCTGGGCCTTTCGCATGTCTTATGCAGGCGAACTTGGCTGGGAATTCCACATGCCACACGCCGCTTGTCTGGACGTCTACAATGCGTTGTGGGAGGCGGGCAAAGCCCATGGCATCACTGACTACGGCTCCTTCGCGATGAACGTGATGCGCATGGAGAAGGGCTTCAAGGGAGCGGGCGAGCTGACCAACGAAGTGACCTTGGCGGAGGCAGACGTTCTGCGATTTGCGCTCTCCGACAAGGACTATCTCGGGCGCGACAAGACACTGAACACAGATCTGCCCTGGATCTGCGCCTATCTGGAGATTGATCCGGACGGCAAGGCGGACGGCCACGGCGGCGAAGCAGTTATGTTGAACGGTCAGGTTGTCGGCTCCACCGCCTCGGTGGCTTACGGCCCCACAGTCGGCAAGATCCTCGCATTTGCCTACATCAAGCCAAGTGCTGCGCATCCCGGCACACCGCTTGAAGTCATCATCCACGGAAAACCACGGCTTGCCCGGGTTCTCGGCGAACCCGCCTATGACCCCCAAAGCGAAAAGCCAAGGACAGACGCATGACACTACCAACCACGATGACAGCGATGGTGACGATGGGCCACGGCGGACTTGATCAGATGGTTATGCACACAGATTGGCCACGCCCAGCCCCCGCGGCGGATGAGGTCCTCATCAAAGTTGGCGCCTGCGGCTTGAATAATACGGATGTGAATACGCGATCAGGATGGTATTCCAAAGCAGTAAGCGAGGCGACGACCGGCGGAGCTTTTGCCGAGGTCAACGAAGATGACCCCACATGGGGCGGTGCGCCCATATCGTTTCCACGCATCCAAGGCGCTGATGTCTGTGGCGAAATCGTAGCCGTCGGCGCGGGCGTTGATCCCGCGCGAATTGGCGAGCGGGTGATTACAGACGGCTGGCTGCGTGATCCAGACGACCCCCAAAACATGGAGAAGGCAGGATATTTTGGCTCTGAACGGGACGGGGGCTTTGCGCAATATACCACAACCCCGTCCCGCAATGCGCTCGCGATCCAATCAGACCTCAGCGACGCCGAGCTAGCAACTTTCTCGTGTTCCTATTCCACAGCCGAAGGCATGCTGGCCCGCGCCAATGTCACCGACCGCGACACCGTTTTAGTCTCCGGCGCATCTGGCGGTGTCGGCGGTGCATTGGTGCAGCTGGCTAAGCGGCGCGGGGCACGTGTAATCGCCATGGCGTCCGAGGCAAAACATGGCGATGTCTCAAAACTCGGGCCGGACCGGATCCTGCCACGTACGCCTGACAATCTACGAGCTGCGCTTGGGGATGAGCGGATCACGGTCGTCGCGGACATCGTGGGTGGCCCTTATTGGCCGACCCTAATCGACATTCTCGAACGCGGTGGCCGCTATACCTGTTCAGGTGCAATCGCGGGGCCAATGGTCGAACTTGATTTGCGTACCTTCTATTTACGCGACCTGACCTTTACCGGCTCGACGGTGATCGCACCCGAAGTCATGCCGAACCTGATCCGCTACATTGAGCGCGGAGAGATCAAACCCGCCCTCGCCGCGACCTACCCGCTGGAACAGTTGCGTGAAGCGCAGGCGGCCTTCATCGCGAAGGAGCATACGGGCAACATTGTGGTGGTCCCTTGAAAATCACACGCCTTTCCGTCTTTCAGATTGATCTGCCTCTGGAGCACCCCTATTGGTTGTCCGGTGGTCGGCTGAAGTTTGAGGTCTTGGACGCAACTCTGGTCAAGGTGGAAACCGACGAAGGGATTATTGGCTGGGGCGAAGGCACGCCATGGGGGCACACCTACGTGCCTGCTCACGGCCCCGGCATACGGGCGGGAATTGAGACCATGGCACCCTTCGTCCTCGGCCTTGATCCGCGACGTTTGCTTGACGTCGAGCGCGCCATGGACCTCGCCCTGCCAGGGCACCTTTATGCCAAGAGTCCAATCGATATGGCGTGCTGGGACATTGCTGGTCAAGCGGCGGGTTTGCCAATTGCCGATCTGATGGGCGGCGGGTCTCGCACGCCACGGCCCATCGCCTCCTCTGTTGGGGCCAAAACGGTTGAGGAAACCCGCGCAGTGATAGACCGGTATCGTCAACGGGGCTATGTCGCCCATTCCGTCAAGATTGGCGGGGACGTCGCGCGCGACATCGCCCGCATTCACGACGTCGAAGCCATCCGACGGGACGGCGAAATCGTTCTCTATGACGTAAACCGGGGCTGGACACGGCAACAGGCGTTGCGTGTCATGTCTGCGACCGAAGACCTGAATGTGATGTTCGAACAGCCTTGTGAAACGCTGGACGACATCGCGGCGATCAGTGGGAAACATGCGGCACCCGTATCCGTGGATGAAGCGCTTGTGACGTTGCAAGATGCCGCTCGGATCGCCCGCGATGGTCTGGCCGAGGTGTTTGGCATCAAGCTGAACCGCGTTGGCGGGCTGACCAAGGCCGCGCGGATGCGTGACATCGCGCTGGCCCACGGGATCGACATGTTTGTCATGGCAACGGGCGGCACTGTCTTAGCCGATACCGAAGCGCTTCATCTGGCCGCTACGATCCCCGATGCTAACTGCCACGCGGTCTGGGCGTGTCAGGACATGATCACCATCGATATTGCCGGTGGTCGAGGTCCACGCAACAGGGATGGTCATCTGTATCTGCCAGAAGAGCCCGGCCTTGGCGTTCACCCGGATGAAGGGGCACTGGGTGACCCCGTGGCGGTTTACGCATGAGGGTAAATCGTATCACCCTTTGGTCGGTCGACCTCACCAGCCATGAAACCTACTACATGGCCGAGGGGAAAACCTGCGACACGGTCAAGACTCATGTGCTGTGTCTGAAGACCGACACCGGCCTGCAAGGCTGGGGCGAGGTTTGCCCGATCCCGCATTACTTGCCTGCTTTTGCCGATCGGGTGCCAAGTGCCATCGCTGAAATGGCCCCCGAAATCCTCGGCATCAGTCCGACCGGTGTCGACGCGCCAATGCGCAAGCTGGATGGTTTCTTGCAAGGGCACTACCACGCCAAATCGATTGTCGATATGGCGCTGTGGGACTTGTTTGGCAAAGCTACCGATCTTCCGCTCTTCCAACTGTTAGGCGGACGCACCCGTCGCGACATGCCTCTCTATCACTCAATTACCTGTATCGCGCCCGACGAGATGGCCCGGATCGCTCGGGAAGCATACGCCACGGGCATTCGTCAGTTTCAGGTGAAACTGGGTGCAGACGCAGATTGGCAAGCAGATGCGGAACGCCTGATCAAAGTGCGCGAGGCGGTCGGCGTGGGCCCCTTGGTTTACGGCGATTGGAATTGCGGCGCGACCAAGCTGCAGGCCACGCGGACCGGTCGTGCCGTCGCTCATCTTGACATAATGCTCGAACAGCCTTGCAAGACGCTCGAAGACTGTGCCGCTGTCCGGAGCGCAACCGGCCTGCCGATGAAAATCGACGAAGGGGTTTGTGATCTGGCCTCGCTCATGCGTGCAGCGGAACTGGGCGTTCTGGATGCCGTCGCGTTGAAACTGTCGAAATTCGGCGGTCTCTCCGCCATGCGCCGCGCCCGCGATCTGACCGTTCATCTGGGGGCTGAGATCTGCGCAGAATGCACCTGGGGGTCAGATATCGTGACCGCCGCCTCGCTGCATTTTGCAGCCTCAACGCCCCATGGTGCACTCCTGAACACATGCGACCTGTCGTCCTACGTTTACCCGCGCATCGCTCCCGATTGTCCTATCCGCAAGGACGGGCGCATCGCGCCGCCCGAGGGGCCCGGCCTCGGAGTGACACCGGACCCGAGCGTGCTCGACACGCCCATCTTGGAACTGGAATGAGCCCATGCAAAAACTGTCCACCCAATCCGAATGGATCGCCCGCGCCCGCGCTGTCTTGCCCGCCGGTGGCTTTGGCAATTTCGACCCCGGCATCGTGATAGCACGCGGCGAAGGCAGCCATGTCTGGGATGAGGACGGCAACGAATACATCGACTATCTAATCGGTTCTGGTCCCATGTTGCTTGGCCACGGCCATCCGGAGGTCATGGAGGCCGTGCTGGAACAACTGCCAAAGGGCATGACGTTCTTTGCCAACAACGCCAAAGGCATCGAACTTGCCGAGGCAATCGTTGACGCCGTGCCCTGCTGTGAGCAAGTGCGGTTCGTCGCGTCCGGCGGTGAGGCTGACATGTACGCCATTCGCCTCGCGCGCGCCTATACTGGTCGCGACAAGATCCTGAAATTCGAGGGCGGCTATCACGGCATGAGCGCCGAAGCACAGATGAGTCTTGCGCCCGACAAGCGCGTCAATTTCCCTCAAGCCGTGCCAGACAGCGCAGGCATCCCGCAGGGTGTTGCCGACCAGATGTTGATCTCGCCCTTCAACGACCTGGCAGCGGTCGAAGCTTTGCTGAACGAAAATAACGACATCGCCGCCATCATTGCGGAACCCTTGCAACGCATAATCCCCGCAGCGCCCGGCTTCCTACAGGGCCTGCGTGATCTGTGCGACAAACACGGTGTCCTGCTGATCTTCGATGAGATCGTCACGGGGTTTCGTCTGGCCTATGGCGGCGCTCAGGAGCGGTACGGTGTCATTCCTGACATTTGCACCTTGGGCAAGATCATTGGCGGCGGCTTCCCGCTTGCGGCACTCGGGGCCAGCGCCGAGATCATGCAGCACTTCGACAAATCCATCGTGGGCGGTGACAAATGGCTGATGCAACTTGGCACGCTATCGGGAAATCCTGTTGCGGCGGCGGCGGGTTTGAAGACGATGGAAGTCTTGAAGCGTGAAGGCAGTTTCGACCGCCTCCGCCACATTGGCCGGACGTTACAGGACATGCAAAGCAACGCCCTCGATGCCGCAGGTATTCCCCACCAAATCTGCGGGGATGAGACCTTGTTCGATATCTTCTTCACGACCAGCCAGTGTCGCGACTACCGCTCTGCCAGGCATGATAATCCCGAACGGAATGCGAACTATAATGCGACGTTGCGCCAGCACGGGATATTCAAGTCGCCGGGTAAGCTTTATCCGTCACTTGCGATTACCGCAGAAGACTTGGGACAGACGAAAGCCGCTGTTGAGCATGCTGTGAGGTCCATTTCTCTGACCTGAGAACCACGTACTTTCCAGAAATAAAACATCTGTCGATCTGCTCAGCGGTGCAGAGTCATGGGTTCGGCATCGACTACTGTCACACGAAGCGCCAAGAACCGCTTGGTAAATGGCGAACGATAGCGCCGCTCGCCAAGGTAAGCTAGATGTCGATCCGCTCTGCAAAACTCAGGGCATCTTCGAGTTCGACACCAAGGTAAGACGGCCATAAACTGAGGCAGCCACACCCGACAGTCACACTTTCTCAAGCGCTTCGTGCAATTTGTCCAATTCGCCTGTCCGCATGCTGATCGACTGAGCTGGGTAAGGAAAGGCCATCCCGCGCACTTCTGATTGGAACTCCTTGAGTGCTGCAACCCTTTCGGTATGCAGTTGCCGATGCAGGGGAGCCAGATCGCGGAAGGCGTGTGCGTGACGTGGCGGGTTCTCGGCCTCGCCACAAATATCGGCCATAAACAGAAAGATCACGTCACCTGCATTGCCCGACCCCAATGAAAT
>Ga0316204_10010294_pt1 | contig 12096 bp, 16 predicted proteins | sample 6monrhotite_MG_2_FD_205661 | JGI IMG/M metagenome (GOLD analysis project Ga0316204, IMG submission 205661) | Microbial mat bacterial communities from mineral coupon in-situ incubated in ocean water Damariscotta River, Maine, United States -... | ecosystem: Environmental > Aquatic > Marine >...
TTCGCCCTTTCGTCGTAGGTCGTAAAAATTGGTTGTTCGCTGTTAGCCCAAAAGGTGCTAATGCAAGTGCACTTTGGTACTCTCTAATTCAAACAGCAATTGCAAATGACCTAAACCCTGGAAAGTATTTGATCTACCTTTTTGAACATTGGCAAAATGCAAAACAACGAGAACAACAAAAAGCCCTTATGCCAAATAGAGTTGATAAAAAAGTGGTCGAAGAGTTCTATAAGGTATATGGTCAAGTTTGACGCTTACGAAACAACGAAGACTAAATCCAGCCAAAAATAATGCAGCTTTAGATAAAGGTTTCTCATCGAAACCTTGCTTCACTATTTGATACAAAGGTCATAATAACTAATTGTTACATCTAATAGGAATAACCATAGTTCTCCATTATGGTAACGTTTACACCAATTCCACCATCTAAAAAGACAGACCTAAAGATGAACAAATGACAAGCTAAAAAGAATAGTAACACCTCTAAAACTTGCTTCACTATTTATCACAAAGATCGTAGTAATCAATTTCTTTTGCACCAGCATCTAATAAAATTTTTCGAACAGCGTAATTTCTTTTAGACTTTGTATATTTTAAATTTGAAGTTACCCAAATAATTGCTGGAGGATTATGACAACCCTTTCCCCATTCCTCTTTTTTAACTCCATAATTAACATCTGCTCCTTTTTCAATTAATAACTTTACAATTCTAACAGAAGAAAAAGCTGCAGCCCACATTAAGGGTGTTTGCCCATTAATAGCTTTCAAATTAACTTTTGCACCAAATTTCAATAAAAGGTCTACAATTTTTTCATTATAATCTGCAGGTTTATAATCACGAGGTCTAAATAAACTTTCAAACAAGGGTGTTCTACCGCCTATTTCACCTTTCAGATTGACATCTGCTCCTGACTTCAATAGTATTTTTGTGATTTCAACATTGCCCATTCCAGCACTATAGTGTAACGCAGCTTTCTTAGCTTCAGGATCTTGTAAGTTGATATCTTTAATCCCCTTAACTTCACCACGAACTTTCTTAACATCTTTTTTAAGTACACAATTAATTAATGAAACTGATGATGGACTAATACAACTAATAAGGATAGTAATGAAGAAAGTAATGAATATTTTCTTTTTCAGATTTTTAATAATAGTAACCATAATTCTCCATTAAACGTAAACTTAAATCAAAGCCTACAAATATAATACTACCAGGAACCGTATACGCATTTACAGACCCAGGCATATCACTACCAGGCAAACCTGCATATTCTGTTCCTACACTTACCCTATCAAGCCAGTCATCATCACCAAAAACACAAGCACGTCGTTCATAAGGGTAAGCTCTAGGGGCTGTATTGTCTTTGACACTATCTCTTGCTCTTTCAGAATTAGATTTTATTAATAATCTATATGGTGAAAGATCACTCATTTGTACAATCTAAATCGATTATCGAGTAATCTTTATTTATACCCTTTCCGCCCTTTTTAGCATCACTTCCCAAATACAAAACATCATACTTCATTTCACTTTCTTTGAAGTAATAAAAAGGGGTTTTATTATGATCTGTTATGTAGAAATTATTTAGTAAATCACCATCTGGGTATATTTTACATTTTTTCTTTTTCACACATCTAGTTAACTCAAATAAACCCATTTCTGTTGTTGGTAGTTTACCAAATTTTTTAACATGTAATTTCATACTTTTGACTATATATTTTTTTTTCAAGCAAAATAAAGTCTTAATAATTCTTGATTCACTATAACCACCAGTGTGTGAAAATTCAAAAAAGAAAAAAACATAGGTGACTAGTAGCAAAGCAATAATTATTAAAATTTTCTTAGTCATAAAATCAAAACCCTCTCAAAAACTCACGATACCATTGGTTAAGTTGTTGCAAAGTAACTACTTTATTATATTTCTTTCCAAACTTTCCCCTTGACCTTAAATAATACTCTTGCAAAGCAGTAGCTTGGCCTTCAACTGATAAATCTGATTCCGTAAAAAGACACACTACAGGTACCAAACACGAACAAAGATAGTTCTTTAGCTTCATAAGTTCCGTCGCCATTTGATAACAATAAAATATGAACATCAGAAACAATAACCCCTCCAAACATACCTGCACTCCATTTTTTTGCAAGAGCCAGCACGTCTGTCTTGCCATCACCCCCAAAACTAAGTCCAGCTCCAAGGGTAAACATTCCCTGGTTACGTCCATATGTTCCGTGATTAGGATTATATGTCCCATTAGCAATATGATCAAATCTATAACCCATATCCAAACCTATATCAACACCATCCCACGGACTAAAGCTTGCATGACCCAAAAAACCAACATAATGATGTGATTATGGGCAAAGGACAAGCAACCCACATACAACTAAAGAAGAAAACTACTTCCTCTAGAACCTAGCCATTCCCAACATAATATCACCGCGTAGCTCTTTATCAAAACGATAACCAGCTGACTTGGGGGTGGTCTCATAAACACCATTATAGGTGTTAATGGCTTTGTCTAAATAATATTGCCTATCTATACTATATGAAAACATATACAAAAGACCAGTTAAAGATACAATCATTCCACTTAATAATGTTAAGCCAAAAGTTTCCGGTGAAGAACTTACAAAAAAAATAGAGGAAGCAGATGTTAAAGTTCCCAACAATGAAATAATACCCCATCTACCTTGCCACTTAGCTTCGTTGTACGCTTTCTCTGCCAACATTAATGATTTGGGGTCATCTTTCACTAAGTCTCTTATATCATTATCAAAGGTTTTTTTTCCATTAACATGAAAAATATTCTCTGAAATGTTAAAAATAGAATTAGAATTTTCTATCCAAATTTTTGGCTTAGCATAAAGCTGCATATTCAACAAAACTGTAATTATTATTATTTTTTTCATACTTTTTTCCTATCAATACTTAAAAAGGCTTTCGTAACTCTTGCTTGTAAACTTTAAAAAAATGGAATTCTTTGGAAATAAGGGAGTACACTTTACTTGATTCAAAGGATGACATTTTGAGCCAATAATCACCAGTTTTTTCGGGCTCAAAAACTTAAAACTAACAATTCTTTTATTAGCTTTATCATTTACTTCGTAGTTCTCAAACTTTTTAACAACATTAACTTTCTCAAAAAAATAATTATAGCCACCGTATAACACATGCAAACCTAACTTACCTTTTTTTGATTTATAAATCCTCAAATAATAATCTGGCCACACTTTATATTTATTTAGTATTACCTTTACATTAACTGGTTTCCAACACCAAATACCAACAACACCGCTTTTAGGTAGTAAGGGCGTCACAATAAATATAAAGCTTAAAAAAGCTATAACTACTCTAATTTTCATTATTAATTACGAAATAAATTTGGTGTAAATGGATTAATTGGCAAATAGATACCATATGTTTTTCTTTGAACCATAAAATGTAAATGTGGACCTGATGAAAAACCAGAATTCCCAGAATAACCAACAACTTGGCCTTTGGATATGCTTTGACCTCGTCTAACTGATAATGCCGAAAGATGCTGATAATAAGACCTTAATCCATTCTTATGTTGAACCCAAACACGAGTACCTCCACCACCTCCACTATTATAAGTGTTTTCAGGACTCGAAATGGCATACATTACTACTCCATCTGCAACCGATCCTACAGGGGTACCAGTGGGAACAGAAATATCTATACCACTATGGAAATTCCTTTTACTAAGAATTACCCTCCAACCGTAATAAGAAGAAACTGCATCTGGATGATTTGTCGGAAATACTGCACCGAAACCCTCATAGAGGTCTGTGAACGAAGTAAGCTGTAAATCTCCAAGCGTATTTGGGTCAAAAAACATAGCTTTCTGACCAGCTGCAGTTACAGCATTTTTTTGTTCCCAATAAGCATCAGCAACCTTATCTGTCTCTGTAGTAGTAGAACTATTTGAATCACCATTTGCTTCTTTTGCTGAATCGCTAGACCCCCCACCAGATCCTCTAGTTGTAGATGAACTTGCTATTTCTAAACCATTTATCTCTATTTGCCCTGTCAAAGCAAGACCTGCGCCTAAAACAAGACCCCCACCACTGAAAATTGCTGCTCCAACAGCATACGTACTTATTGCCGCAGTACTCCCAACAGGTAATGCAACTCCTGCATATATTGCAATACCTACACCAATACCTACAGCTAAAGCTCCAGCAATAATAAGACCAACACCAATCCATTCTAATGTACTCCACTTATTGCCACCAATATCAACAAGATCTATTGGGTTACCTCTAGAGTACATGTATGCATTAAAACCTTGAATATCAGCACCTGCCTCTGGGACTATATTATCTGCTGTAATAAACCTTCCCAATGACTGATCATAATACCTAGCCCCGTAGTAACTCAGACTCGTCTCTGAATCATGTTCTTGTCCAGTATACTTATGCCTAAAGTTATCAGGCCCGTTGCTTTGCGTTTTGATCACTTCTCCATATGGTTTATACTCTACTCGGCTTATTACCAAGCCACTTGCGTTTGTAACAAGTCTTGTTGATCCGTTAACACTTGGAACAAAATTTAAACAATTTTCTATGTTTTGAAATTCCCCCTGTGCGGTATCTTCAGCTTCAACAAAATTTTCTAAGAAGAATTTTATTATAAATAGGTTTCGAATAAGATAAGAATAATATAAAAATAAGAACTGTCTATGTGCCAAAGTATTATTCATTTTAGAAAAAACTAAGGTTATTTAATAACAGAAATCTGAAAGGACAAGAACTATTTTCTCAGGCGAATCTTATTTCTATCAATAATTACAAAAGAACCTCGAATATCTTCCACACTAAACTCTGCAATTAATCTAGCTAGAGCTTTTTGTGTTTCTTCAATCGTTGTAGGCCAAACCTTTAAACGTATAATTCCTGCATGAATTGTTACTGGAAAACTACGTCTATCGGCAAAATCATCATCAAAAGTAATAATCGTGGCTTTCATTTTTTGTGCCCAAAGATAAATCTCTGAATCTTTTTCTGTAGCCATATTTATATCAGATGTGTGGATAATTTCCCAGTTTGGTTTCTCAGCTTTTAGCCAAGTCTTGATCTCATAAGAAATATTTTGATCTAAAAGAACTCTTAAACTCATGCGCGTAAAATCACTTTCTCTTCATCAACAACTTGCATTGTGTAATCTAAAGCTTCAACAACATCTTCTTTGGTCAACTCTGGGTATGCCTGAATAATACGATCAATTGTATAGTTACCAGCGATCATGCCCAAAATATTTTTAATCATAATTCTAGTACCTTTAATTGTAGGTTTACCGCTACATATCTCAGGATCAATTATAATTCGTTCAAACATGATATCTATATTATACATTATTTTTTCTCTAAAACCAACTATTATTTGCTAAATGGGTGTGTTTTTTTGTGTACTTCTTTAAGCCTAACAACACTAACTCTCGTATAAATTTGGGTGGCAAAAAGACTACTGTGGCCAAGTAACTCTTGAATATGTCGAATATCGCAACCATTATCTAGTAAATGGGTCGCTAGTGAATGCCTAAAGCTATGACAGCTTATTTTCTTTTTAATATTGGTTCTAGCTACTGCTCTTTTTATTATATTCGATAAACCTGTTGGAGAAATTCGATTATCTAAAGTTGACAAAAATAATGCATTAATATTTTCTAAATTATTTCTTATAACAAGATATTTGTTTAACCAGTTAATTGACCTTTTAGTTAAAGGTAACATTCTATCTTTTTTACCTTTGCCACAACGAACTAATAAACGTTGTTTATCAAAATCAATGTCGGCTATATCTAGGTTCATTAACTCTGCCTTACGAACTGCAGTTGCATAGAGTAGTTCTAGTATTGCACGGTCTCTTAAAAGTTTATTTGTTTTAGGCTCAGTGTTTCGTAGTATTCTTTTAATTTCAATTTGGGATAATATTTCAGAGGGTAATGATGCTGGCACTATAGGTAAATTTACTTTCTCTGTGGGGTTAATTAATATTTGGTTTTTCTCAGCTAAAAAAGAAAAGAAATCATGCACGCAACTTAAGTATCTTCTTTGATTATCAAAACCTTGGCAACTACCATCTTTTTTCTTAAGACCTAAAATCGTTTTGTGATATTTTTCAATAGTTTCTTTGGTAACATTACTAAACTCTAGAATATTTCTTTTGCTACACCAATCATAGAATGTTTTTAAGAAGTGCTTTCGTTTTGAAATTGTTTTCTTGGCATAATCCTTTAACCTTAAATACTTAAGATAGCTTTCTATACCTTCATTAAAATTGAATATTTTCATAGATATTAGCCCAAGGGGTGGTATTGATTAATTACTTTTTGTAAATGCCCTATCTCTACTTTAGTGTAGATTACAGTTGAATCTAAACAGCTATGACCCAGCATCTCTTGAATATAACGAATGTCAGCACCATTTTCTAACATATGCGTTACCATTGAATGACGAAATAAATGACATGCTCCATGTTTTTCTATACCTGCTCTTATCTTATAGATACGAATTAAATTTTTCATAGACTCTATGCGTAAAGCACCACCCCTAGTACTTAAAAATACAAAATTGTCATGACGATGATCAATTAAATTAACTCTAGCATGCTCTAAATATTTTTTAAGCCAGCTTAAGGCTCTTTGGCCTACAGGAATCAACCTGTCTTTTCTACCTTTGCCACTGCGAACAAAAATTAATGATTTAATAAAGTCAATATCAAATACTTTTAAGTGGCATAGCTCTGACCGACGCAAACCACACGAATAAAATAATTCTAAAATAGCACGATCTCTTAAACCTTTGTTTTTAGATAAATTGGGCAAGGCAATCATCGATTTAATTTCATCTAAAGAGAAAATATTTCTTGGAATTCTTTTCTCTCTTTTGGGAATATAAAGTAATTTTGAATAATTCATTAATAGAAAATTGTTTTCATAAAGAAAAAAACAAAGTTGCTTTACTACAACTAAATAATGTATCTTGGTAGTTACAGCCAAATATCTCTGCTTCACTTCTAATTGATATTGACTAATATTCTGTTCGTTTAAATCATCAACTAACTTTATATTTTCTATTTTACAATAAACCAAAAACCGTTTTAGCTCTTCGTTTCTTGATAAAATTGTAGCTTTAGTATAGTTCTTCAATTGTAAGCTTTCTATAAATTTTATTATTGCAGCCTCCATAGTCATAGTCCCCGCCCCTCCATTTTTACAAAATCTAAAAAAGATTTAATAGAAGTTCGCTCATGATCTAAAAAGACCTCTATTGTCTTTGTATCTACTTGGTCTATTTTTAACTGATAGTGATCACAAAACTCTTTGAAATTAACTAATATTTTATTTACTCTTCTAATTACTTTATTATCCCAATCCTTAGAAAGGTCATCTATAAATAAATTAATTTGATCTTGCATAACTATAACCCCCTATTAAAAAAAAATGCTCTAGCTGTACCCTTATTGTGGCACAAGATTAAGCAATATTTTTCACATAAACATGTAAAAAAAAGTGCTCTTATAACCTTAATAGTAGTAACCGTCAACTTTGGTACGTTTAGACCAAAAAACACTTTAGATATTAAGGAATACGAAAATTTATTTAATTTCTGGAGACCGTTACCTGACCGAAAGCAGGCCGTTAGCTCGCCGTCAACTAGTGACTTTAGACCGTCAACTTTCATATTAGGCCGTCAACTTTGCTTGGTTTAGATTTTTTCTTGTGAACTTTTGCTTTAATTTCTAATAGTTTTTGTGCACTGATTAAACCTAAATAGAAAGGCTCACCATCTTTACCTTGACCATCATAAGCTAATGTGTACAGCCTTTTTTGACCACGCTTAAACTTAGGGGAATCATTAATTACATACTCCATCTCTTCTAAACGTTCTAAGTGAATTCTTATTTGGGTATGACCTAAACCTAAAGCTTCTCTTGCATCTTTTCGGCTAAAGAAGAAATCCTCTTGGTCTATTTTCTTTGCATTGGCTGTTTCTTGCACCCACTTATTTAACCGAATTAGAAAACTACGGGTAGGCCCTGGTAACTCGTCAAGAGTTGTACCTAGAACAATGGCGGCTAAACGATTCGCTAGTAATATGTCATTGCTGTTGGTTTCAATATACTCTTTGGTTGTACCATGTTTGGTGATGATTTTTATTTCTCTTTGAAACTGATTTAAAAAGGTTACTGTTCTAATTAAAGTTAAATATTTTTCAAAGTCTCTTCTTGTTCTGTGGTTGTTATCTACAAAAGAAAGATATTTTGCATAAGGGTTAAATACATGGATGGGTCTTAATATTCTTTGAATGTTTTTGTGTAAAGTTCTTACTTTTTCGGCTTCATCTTTTAGGAATAGGCCATCGAGGCTTTGCTTTTTTCGTTGGATCTCGTGAATCTTTTTGGTTTGTTCTCGGCTTTCGTTAACAGTTAATATTAAACATCGGTTTTCTAGTTCGTCGTCAATGTTGTAATTAGTGGTACACATGATAATCATAACCGGGCCTTCAACAGTATATTCTTCAGTGATTAGTTTTCCTGTGTCTACATTTTTAGTAGTTGATGCGATTGAAATTTGACCTTCACTTTGTAATAATTTTAATGAATAAGTTACTCTTTCGGCTCCCTCTTCTTCAACGATTGCTAGAATCTTATTTTTTAGCGAACCCATGTAATATAAACTTTGACTAGTTAACGCACTAAATTTAACAATGTCTTCGTCGGGCATCATATCAAGTACGGCGTCCATTAAAGTTGTTTTACCTGCCCCCGATGAACTTTGAATAATTACAGCTAAGGGTTTATCATATTTTCTTGATGAAGCTGCAATATAACCAACTAGAGAATTTATACCTTCACCAACTAACCCTGTTTTTTCAATATCTTTAATAATTAACTCTTCAACAAAGTTCTTTTGTTTGGCATAGGCTTTGGCTTCTTCCATTTCGGCTATACCTAATTCTAATTTTTGTTTTATATTTTTATTAACCTCTTGATCGATTAAGTCGTCTTGAATCTCTTCTAAAATAAGAATAATTTTCTTTAAATCTTTATTGATTATTTCTGATTCTATATTTAATTCTTCAGAAGATTGTTTAATAAAACCTTTTCTATTTTTTGAACTAAATAAATCAATTTGATTATCACTAAAATAATTATCTTCAATAGTTAATCTTAGCCTTACTTTAAGTATTGCTTTTGATAAGTTCTTTTCTAAATCATAAAAAGTATAAACTCTATTACCAATTGTAAAAATATAACTACTGGCAGCATTGTAATTGGTTTTCTTTTCCCAAACTAAATCATTACTTTTTTCATTATTCAAATCAATAGCTAGTTTTTCTAATGACTTTAATTGATTCTCTGATTCAATAAATACCGCCCCCTGTAGTAATAATTCTAAGTCTTTAGTTGGGTGTTTTACTCTTTGAATGTATTCATTGGCATCAAGACCTGTTGGGAAATTTACCTTGAATGATTGAATGTTATTTTCGGCTAAAGAAGAAGAAATCTTTTTAATAGATTCTTGAACCGGGAGCCGGCTGCCTGCAGGTGATTCTTTACCCTCTTTAACTAAATCTTGGTCGAAGGCAATATAAACTTTCTCTACTTTAGAATCGACCAGGGCTTTTCTTAGTTCGTCAGTAAAACCATTAATACCAAAGGTACAAGTTACATTTCTAAAGCCATGAACCCAAAATGACAAGGCATCAATAACCGATTCACAAAGAATAATTTCACGACTAGTTTGTATGGCTTTTATGTTGAAAATACCGCTATGTTTTTTAGACAAGTATAAATGGTTAGAGTAACCACTTTTTTCCTTTAGCCGCCTTGCATAAATGTCAACTATATTACTATTCTCATCTAAAAAAGGAAATATCAAATAACCGTTAAATAGTAACCTTCCTTTTTCTGTAATGAAACCAATGTCTTTTAACATTTGGCGAACTTGCTTGCCCTCATTACCTGTAGGAAGTTTTTGCAAAAATGAATTATCTACATAACCTATTTGAAACTCTTCAATGATTTCTTGGTTTTGTAAACTACGGTTTGCCCAAAGATAAGTTACACATTCTAAATTGTTCTTTACAACCTTATTAAAATGCTCTATAGATCGTCTTAAGATTTGTTGGCAATTAATGTCACGAATTGGTGTGGCTTCTGTTTCGGTGTTTGATCGCGGTGAAACAGGAGCCTTTTCTTTTATGCCATCTGGCGGTGGCGACTCGAAAAGTTGTGGTGCCATTTTCTTAAGTACCTGGATTGCTTCGCCTTCTGAAATATTGTCTTTGTGTTTTACCCAATCAATTACACTACCTGCTTTACCACAACCTTTGCAGTGAAATACATTCTTAACAACATTAATATGTAGGCTTGGGTTCTTGTCTTCGTGAAATGGACAAAGCCCTGCATACTCTCCTGAACCTAATTTTTTTAATTTGATGCCTTCTGCTATTGCTAAATCAACTAACTTGATTTCCGATTTTAACCGGGAAAGCTCGTAATTATCTGTGTTTTTTTGCATTTTTTCTCCAATTCTCAAATGATCCAAAATTGTTATACATTGAAACACTTATGTTTCCTGCTGTCAAACGTTTTTGTTACAAAGAAAAACAAAAAAGCACTAAATTAACTGTACAGGCAGTAAAAATAGCTCATATTTGTTCCAATGAGCGACATTGTAGACAAAAATAGTACAACTTTCGGTGCAAGATTAAAAGACCTAAGAATACAAAAGCGATTATCACAAGCCGAACTAGGTTCTCGAATTGGCGTAAAAGCACCACACATCGGTAGGTATGAAAGAGGTAGTTCTAGACCATCTGCAAAATATTTAAAACTATTAGCTGATTGCCTAGATGTTTCGACTGACTATTTATATGACGGTAATGAAGAAGACGCTGCTGTTGCCGACCTGAAAGACCAAGAGCTCGTTACCCTCTTCAAAGAAGTAGACCAACTTTCTAATGAAGAAAAAGAACTAGTTAAAAAAATGGTGGGTCTTGTTGTGAAACAAAATAAATTACAACAGTTGGCTAGCTGAAAATTATGTTTTTTTTAACCAGCGAACCTGTAAGTAATTTATATATTTCTGCCAGCATTACAGCCATAGCATCAATAATAGTTTATACGTTTAGTCGCTTACATTCAAATAACTTATTCAAAAAGCAGAATTACCCTGACTTGGAAATCATAGATATTAAACCATGTACACAGTTTCTTATGCTTGACTACCGTTGTTTATCAGAAAAATTACCTTCTCGCATAATAGCAGAAGTAAAAATTAATAAAACTAAGAAAAAAAAAGAAATTAAAAACTTCTCAACAGGAAAAGAATATCTAAGAGCTGTATTACCAGAAATAAACGAAATGTTAATTAATGCTTACCCACAAGACTTTGAATCAATTACAGCGACTGACATTAATGGGTATGGAAAAAAAAACATGGTGCGTCAAAAAAGAAAAAGCTTAAACAAAATAATACTCTCTTTAACACTTCAATGGTATGCACCAATATACAAAAGTAAAAAACTATCTCGAAAGTACAAAATAGAACTAAGACCAGAAAAAGTCTCTGAAGGTGTAATTACTTGGTGGTCTATTACATGGTAACACCCCCCCATAAATCACACAAACAACTGAACTCTTTATAAAAGCCTCCCACTTTCCCAAGCCCTGTGCTAATTTCGACGGCGGCAGCCCAAAGAAAATAGCTTGATGCCAGTGCCAAAAGCACTGGTATGGGTGGGCGGGAAAATCATTTGCCACAGCCAATCCACCAATTATCAAAAATTTCATCTAAGCCAGCACAAACGACGTTCAGTGCTAATTGCGACGGTGGTAGCCCAAAGCAAATAGCTTGATGCCAGTACTGAACAGGTACTGGCATGGATGTGCCGAAGGCCTTGCGTGTGTGGTGCTTAGATGAAGTTTTCCAAGAAATACTAATCTGTGGCAAATGATAGGGAAAATAACGTAAGCGTCAAACTTGACCATCTTTACATTTTGAAATAATGTGTTATATTTCGTTCATGGCAAACCCAAGTATTGAAGAACGAAGAGCGATTCGT
>Ga0316204_10010298_pt1 | contig 12089 bp, 8 predicted proteins | sample 6monrhotite_MG_2_FD_205661 | JGI IMG/M metagenome (GOLD analysis project Ga0316204, IMG submission 205661) | Microbial mat bacterial communities from mineral coupon in-situ incubated in ocean water Damariscotta River, Maine, United States -... | ecosystem: Environmental > Aquatic > Marine >...
GCGAGCGCAACGCCGCGGCGGGCATCACGATCCACACGGTCGGCCTCTCCGGCGCGCAGGACGCCTACCTGATGCGCAGCCTCGCCGAGCAGAACGGCGGCATCTACGTCGCGCGCTGATGGCGCGCGGCCGCGACGCGCGGGCAGATCCAGGATTTGGTTGAACGCAGCGAGCTGAGACCCGTTCTCATCTGCGCGCGGCATCGCATCCCCGCGCTCCCTTCCCAGCCTCCCTCTCGGTTCCAGCCCCTCGAGTCTCCGCATGGCCCTGCCCTGTGCGCCCCTCGCGTTCCTCCTCTTCAGCTCCTCCCAGATCGCCGGCGACGGGGCCCCCCCGCAGGCGTCCGCGGTCCAGGAGCTCGAGGAGTCCGTGATCACGGCCACCCTCTCGGCGCGTCGCAGCCTCGACACGCCCTACTCGGAGGACGTGGTCAGTGAGGAGCAGCTGGAGCGCCGCGCCTATCGCACGGTGCCCCAGGCCCTGCGCGACACCCCGGGCATCTTCGTCCAGGAGACCGCGGTCGGGCAGGGCTCGCCCTTCATCCGCGGCTTCACCGCCTTTCGCAACCTGTTCCTGGTCGACGGGATCCGGCTGAACAACTCGGTCTTCCGCGAGGGGCCGAACCAGTACTGGAACACGGTCGACCCGTACACGATCGAGTCGCTCGAGATCGTCAAGGGCCCGAGCTCGGTGCTCTACGGCTCCGACGCGATCGGCGGCACGGTGAACGCTCGCACGCGGAATCCCTACGCCTTCGAGGGTGGGCGCACCTTCGGTGGCCAGCTCTTCTACCGGGGCTCCACCGCCGAGAGCTCGAACTGGGCGCGGGCCGAGGCCTCCTTCGTCGCGGGCAACACCGGCGTCCTGATGGGCATCGGCGGCAAGGACTTCGGCAGCCTCTACGCCGGCGGCTCCACGGGCAGACAGCCGAACACGGGCTACACGCAGGTCGACGGGGACCTCAAGGTCGAGACGTTCCTCGACCCCGACACGCGGATGGTGTTCGGCTTCCAGCACGTGGCGCAGAACGACGTCCCCCGCACGCACCGCACGATCTACGGCAAGTCGTTCCAGGGGACGACGGTCGGCAGCGAGCTGCGCCGCGACCTCGATCAGCGTCGTACGCTCGCCTACGGCCAGCTGCACGGTGACAACGTGGACTCCTGGTACGACCGCTACAGCGTCAGCCTCTCCTGGCACGAGCAGGAGGAGACGCGCCACAGGACGCGGACGAGCGGCAAGGACGAACAGGGCTTCGAGGTCGGGCAGCTGGGGCTGCTCGGCAACCTGTCGTCGGACACGAGCATCGGGCGCCTGACCTACGGCTTCGACTACTACCACGACGACGTCTCGTCGTTCAGCAGCAGCAACCCGATCCAGGGGCCTGTCGGAGACGACTCGACCTACGACCTGCTCGGGGTCTACGTGCAGGACGAGATCGAGGCCAGCGACCGGTTGGGGTTCGTGCTCGGCGCGCGATTCAACTACGCGGCGCTCGACTCGAACAGCGTCCAGGACCCGGTCTCCGGGGACGCGATCGCGCTCGACGACGACTGGAGCGCCTTCGTCGGTAGCGCGCGCGTGCTCTATCGCCTGGACGAGGACCGGGTGCACCTGTTCGGGGGCATCTCGCAGGGCTTCCGCGCGCCGAACCTCTCGGACGTGACGCGCCTCGACAGCGCGCGCTCGAACGAATTCGAGATCGCGTCTCCGGGGCTGGATCCGGAGTACTACACGCAGTACGAGGTCGGCGTGAAGACGCGGTCGGACGTCGCATCGTCGCAGGTCGCGCTGTTCTACACCGACATCAGCGATCAGATCGTTCGCTTCCCGACGGGGAACACCAACGGGTCGGGCGAGTTCGAGATCGTGAAGGACAACGTCGGGGACGGTTACGTCTACGGCGTGGAGGCGGGGGGCGCCCGGACCCTCGCGCGTGACTGGACGCTGTTCGGGAACGCCGCGTACCAGAAGGGCGAGGTCGATACCTACCCGACGTCGGCGCAGGTGCTCGAGCGGGAGTACCTCTCGCGGTTGATGCCCTTCACGGCCCAGCTCGGCGTCACGTGGGAGCGACCGGGCAGTGACTTCTGGGCCGAGGTGCAGCTCATCTACGCGGCGGACGCCGACCGGCTCAGCTCCCGCGATGAAGGGGATACGGACCGCATTCCGCCGGGCGGTACGAGGGAGTACCTGATCGCGAACCTGCGGGGCGGCTGGCGCGTCACGGACGGCGTGACCCTCGACCTCGCGCTGGAGAACCTCGCGGACGTGAACTACCGCGTGCACGGCTCGGGTCAGAACATGCCGGGTTTCAACGTGATCGTCGGGCTGCGCATGTCGCTCTGAGCGCGGCGCGCACCTGGCGTCTAGAGCGCGCAGGTCGGTCATGGGGCGGTTCGGGCCCTTCCCGTCCGCGCCCGAGGGACTCGACTGCCGCGAGAACCCTCCAACCCCGCCAACCCTTCAGTCCGCGACGTCGGGCCAAGCCCGGCGGGGCTCGCCCTGCTCGATCCAGTCGCGCAGCAGGACGAGAGCGCTCCAGGAGTCCTTGCGCGACTTGCGCGCCTCCCCGAAGTGTCCGGCCTCCTTGAGGAGCTCCTCGGCGGCCTTGGTCGAGAGGCGCTCGTCCTGCGGCAGGACCTCGACGCGGGGCAGGGCTTCCTGCACGCGTCGCATGAACGCCAGCACGTCCAGCGCCCGATAGCCGACGCTGCCGTCCATGTTGTAGGGCAGCCCGACGAGGACGACGCGAGCGTCGCGCTCCTCGACCAGCTCGCGCACGCGCTCCACCAGCGCATCGTCGTCGCCCGGCCCGTGCCAGACGTCCAGCGGTCGCGTTGCGATGCGCAGGGGGTCGCTGGATGCGAAGCCGGTGCGAGCCGTGCCGTGGTCGATCGCGAGGACGGCGCCGATCATGTTGTCCGCCGCGCGGCTAGAGGAACTCCGGGCCCTCGTCCCGGAGGCGCTCGACGATGCGCTTGACGTCCTGCGCCCGATCCTTCGGGCAGACGAGCACGGCGTCGCCGGCGCGGACCACGACCAGGTCGTCCACGCCGATCAGCGCGGTCAACTGACCGTCCTCGCCGTAGACGATGTTCCCGCTCGCGCCCTCGGTCATCAGTCGGCCACCACCCGCGGCGCAGTTGCCCGCAGCGTCGGCCGGCGTGACGTCCGGCAGGCTGGTCCAGGCGCCGACGTCGTTCCAGCCGTAGTCGATGGGGAGGACGCTGCGGTTCGTCGCCGACTCCATCACCGCGACGTCGACAGGCAGCGCCGGGAGCGTCGGGTAGAGGTCTTCGAGGCCCGTCGCGCGGCCGGCATCCGCGAGCGGCTGCACGATGCCCGGCGCGTGTTCACGCAGGGACGCCAGGACGGACTGCGTCTCCCAGATGAAGATGCCAGCGTTCCAGAGGAAGTTGCCGGAAGCGACGAAGGCCTCCGCGCGCTCGGCGTCGGGCTTCTCGACGAAGCGCTCGACGCGGTGGGCGGGCAGGTCGCCGTGGCGGGCGAGCTCCTCGCCGACCTCGATGTACCCGTAGCCCGTCGCGGGGAACGTCGGGCGCACACCGAGCGTGACGAGCCGCGAATCGCGGCGCGCCTCGTCCACGGCCGCGGCGAGGCTCTCGCGGAAGCGCGTGGCGGGCTCGATGACGTGATCCGCGGGGAGCACGAGGTGCACGCTGTTCGGGGAGCGGCGCTCGATCTCGAGCGCGGCGAGGGCCACGCAGGGAGCGGTGTTGCGGCCGATGGGCTCGACCAGGACGTTCTCCCGGGGCAGGTCGGGCAGGCACTCCGAGACCTGGCCGGCGAGCTCGCCGGAGGTCACGACGAGCACGCGATCCAGGTCGACGAGGCCCTCGAGTCGGTCACAGGTGGCGGCGATCATCGCGCGCTCGCCGGCGATCGGGAGGAACTGCTTCGGTCGCGCGACGCGGCTCGCAGGCCAGAAACGCGTGCCGGAGCCGCCCGCCATGATGACGGCGTACAGATCGTCGTTCGGCATGGGGCGAGTCTACGCTGCGGACCCGCGTGCACGGACCCCAAAAGCGACGCCGACCCCCGGCGGTCAGAAGCGGCTGGGGAGCGAGCTGAAGCCCGGATAGGGCAGAGCCCGCCAGTCGTCGTCCGCCCCGCGGAACGGGTTGCTGAACACGCCGCGGGTGACGACCTTCGGGCGCGACATGTCGCCGCGGATGGAGATGGCGAGCAGCGTGTTCTGCAGCCAGTAGACGAGGCTGCTGAAGGGCCCGAACTTGTCGACGAGGCTGTAGCGCACCTCGAGGTCGTGGCGCAGCGTCCCATCGAAGCGCAAGAGCCCCTGGCCGCGCAGGTTCAGGAGCGGGGAGTGGACGTAGATGCCCTCCATCGCGACCGCGCCGTTCGCGATGCGGAAGGCGGTCTCCATCTCGTCGAAGATCGCCGTCTCGTCGAAGCCCAGCTGACTGAAGAGGTCACGCACGACGGGGACCGACCAGAGCACGGTCTCGTTGACGGCGGCGTACCCGGAGCCTTCGATCTCGAGCAGATTCTCCAGCTCGCCCCGCAGGCTGAACTGCGCGTCCAGGTAGCCGCGGTCGGCGATGTCCGAGGCGAACACGCCCTCGAGCAGCTGGCGCACCTCGATGTCCTCCAGGCTGAGGCCCACCTGGAAGCGATATGGCGAGCGCAGCTCGACGGAGAACGCGGGCCCCGGTGCCCGGCCCGTCCCGTCCGCGCCGATACCCGTCAGGCGCCCGCGGCAGAACTGGCTGTTGAGCGTCTCCAGGGTGAGCTGCGTACCGTGGTAGGAGAGCCACAGCTCGGCCTGCTCGAGGTCGCGGCCGACGGCCTGTCCGTAGAGGTCCGTGATCCGGCCCCAGCCGCGCACCTCGTCGCCCTGGACGCGCAGCTCCTCGAGGTTCACGCGCGCGGAGCGGATGGAGACCGGCGCACCGATGGCGACGAAGGCGTCGCTGACCGTCGCCTCGCCGGAGAACACGAGCTCCGGTTCGCCGTCCTCGGTCGCCTTGACGCGCACGTGCCCGCGCTCGACGTCGATGGTCCCGCGCAGCCCGAACTCCTCCGACAAGAGCTCTGCGCTCTCCTCCTCGAGCATCTGTCCGAGGAGGGGGCCGCGCAGGGGAATGCCACGGGCCACCAGGTCGGCTTCGGCGACGAGCGCGTCCCCGACCCGCTCGGCCCGCAGGTCGAGCAGCTGGATGGGCGTCTCGCCGATCTGTGCATCGATCGTGTCGCCGGTCAGGGCGCCGTCGGCGAGCCGCAGCGTCCCGCGGAGTCGCTCCAGGTCGATCCCGATCTGCTGGTCGAGGCGGTTCTCGCGCAGACGGAACTCATAGGCCTGCTCGACGTCGCTGGCGTCTCCACTCGGATCGCCGCGGAAGGTGTACGAGAAGTCGGTGGCGCCCTGCAGGTCGACCTGCTCGAGGTCGGAGAACCACGACTCGGGATCCTGGTCGAGCGCGAGCAGCACTTCGCCGAGGAGCTCGCGATTGGACGGTGAGACCGCGGCGCCGAGGACGCGCCCCTCCGCCTCCTCGCCGAACGTCGCGCTCAGGCTGACGGGCACGCGACCCGGCCAGCGCCCCAGCAGGGGTGCGATGCGAGTGACGACGCGAGGGAGCGGCGGAGCCGCCGCCGGCGCGAGGTCATCGCTAGGCTCCGCCGGCTCGTCGGTCTCGGTCACCTTCGCGACGCGCGGCTCCAAGAGCTCGATGAGCACGCGCCCGCGGACGTCGGTCGCCTGCACCGGGAAGATCGAGGGGCGCAGCGTGACCTCTCCGCCCTCGGTACCGACCTCGATCCGTGTCAGGTAGTCGCCGCCGTCGAGGCTGTGGCGGGAGAGGCCTACCGAGGCGCGGCCCGTGGCGCCGTAGCCCTCGAGGGACTCGCGCAGCTCCGGGATCTGCTCACCGAGCAGCGCGACGTCCTCTCCCTGCAGGTCCAGACCCTCCAGCCCGAGCTGGAAGACGTCGAGCCGCGGCGCGCGTACCAGTGAGTCGGGGCTCACCTGCTCCATGCGTAGCCTCCCCGAGACGTCGAGGCGCTCGGCGCTCGGCAGGTCTCCCGTGAAGTCGTATGCGACGCTCGACTGGCCGAAGCCGCCCTCGAGGACAACGATGCGCCCCGCGAGGCCCGTCGTGCGAAGCGGGTACAGGTGGTAGGCGGCGGACACGTCACGCACCTCGACGTCGACGCGCACGGCTGGCGTGACCATTTCGCGCCGTCCACTGACGTGGACAGTCGCGTTGGCGGTGCCGGCCTCCAGGCCGTAGTCGTCGAACACGGTCGCGAGCTCAGGGATCTCCCAGAGCTCGGGGAGGTGACGCTCGACGTCCTCGTCGAGGGCAATGCGGGGGACACGAAGGAGCAGATCCGTCTCGTCCTTGCCGTAGCCGCGGGCGAAGGGCGGCATGTCCACGGGATTCGACCAGGCCTGGTACAGGCCGTCGACGGGGCCGGTCGGATGCTGGCCGTCCCAGAGCACGTCGAGGCGGTTGCGGCGCGGGAACCGCCGCGTGCGGGCGAACACCACGAGCACGTCGTCGCAGACGGCCTCCATGGCGAATCCCATCGGCTCGATGCCCGGGCGGAACGGGTTGGGCCACCCATGGTAGGCGCCCTGCAGTGCGCCGTCGTTCTCGACCCGCACGGTGAGCTCGAGCTTGGGCAGGATCGACTCGCCGGGGGAGACGGTCTCCTCGCAGGTGATGCCGACGCTGGCGTTCACGTGACCGCGCGGATCGACGGCGGCGAAGAGGGTACGAAGGAGCTCCGGTCCCTCCAGGGCCTTCAGCGCCGGCGCGTCGACGTGGAGGCCCGGGGCGTGGATCCAGCTCTCGAAGGCCAGCCCCGGTCGCGCATCCGCGCCGATGCGGACGCCGGACTGCAGCGTCTGCTCTGCCCAGGCGGCGTTCAACTTCCCGCTGCCGCGCCACGCGCGCGGCGTCCAGAAGTTCTGTCCTTCGCCCGGCTCGAAGCGACTCGCGAACTCGAACTGCAGGTCCTCGACGTCGTGGTCGAGCCCAGGCACGCGTAGCGCACCGTCACGGACTCGGAAGCTCAGCTCGCCGCGAGGGTCGAGCTCCCCGCGCAGGTAGACGCTCCCCCGCGTGAACAAGGTGATGCGGCCCCGCGGCGAGAGCTTGCGCAGGGTGTCGAAGGGCTCGATCCCGGGGAAGTCCCACTCCTCGAGGCGCACCTCGTCGGAGATCGTGTTGAGCTCGAGCAGCCCGGCGGGGGAGACCAGGCCCGCGATGTAGATCTCGGTGGCGTTCGTGGCTTGAGGCGTCTTCGGCAGGACGAAGCGCCCTCCGATCCGCGAGGGGGCGTTGCGCTCGCCGCGCATCGAGACGTCGAGCACGCCGAGTCGATGCTCGGCGCCCGCCGGGTCCCGAAAGTCCACCTGCAGGCCACGGACGTGGATCGAGGGCAGGTCGAGCGGGCCGGATTCCCCGCTCTCTCCATCCGGATCGTCGAGCAGGGCGCGCACGTCTGCGATCGCCGGCTCCGCGATCAGGACGCGCCCCTGGTCGACGTCGACGTGGCTGATCCGCAGGCTCCCGTTCGGTCGAAGGCTCGCGCCGACGTACACGCGCTCGAGGAACATGTGCTCATGGCCCTGCTTGTGCACGCGCAAGCCGTCGATGCGTAGGCCGGGGCCGAGCCAGTCGATGTGGACACCGTCGATGCTGACGGAGCTGCCGAGGGCGCCGAGTCTCTTGCCGAGTTCTCCCTCGAGCTCGTGGCGCCCGATGTCGCTCCCTGCGAGCGCGACGGCGAGCGCGAGCCAGGCCAGGGTGAGCCAACCGAGGATGCGCAAGGGCACGAGGAGCAGCGCTCGCGCCACTCTCTGCCCGCGCGGAGTCTTGGGCAGCGTCGTGATGTTCTTCGACCGACTCATCTCTTGCGCACCAGGGGCACCGAGTCGACGTGCCCGGGCATGCTGGCGCTCGCTGCAGGCGGCACGGCAGGAACGAGGATCACGTCCTCGCCGCCCACGTAGACACGCGGGACGCGCTTGCCGACCGAGCAGGTGATCTCGTAGGGGATGGTCTCCGCCCGACGCGCAACCTCCTCGACGTCGAGCGTGTGCTCCCCGTCCGTGCCGAACAGCAAGACGTCGTCTCCGACGGCGACGTCACGAATGCCGCCCACGTCGATGGTCGTGTAGTCCATCGACACGCGTCCGACGATCGGCGCGCGCTGCCCACGGACGAGCACCTCGCCGCGGTTGCCGAGGCGCCAGGCCACGCCGTCGTTGTAGCCGAGCGGCAGCGTGGCGATGCGCGTCGCGCGCGCTGCCGTCCAGGTCGAGTCGTAGCCCACGGGCGCGCCGGCGGGCAGGTCCTTCAGGAACACGACCTGCGTGCGCAGGCTCATCGCGGGGCGGAGGGCTGCGGAGCCCGAGAGCTGCCCGGGCATGATGCCGTAGGCGCTGATTCCGGGGCGGACGGTGTCGTAGCGCGGCGCGAGGTCGGTGAAGATGGCAGCGGAGTTCGCAGCGTGGATCCAGCCGCAGGGGATGCCGCGCGCGCAGGCCGCCGCTCGCACGCCTTCGAACGCACGCATCTGGCGCTCGGTCTCCGCGTCGCACGCGCCGCGCGATGAGCTGATGTGGGTCATCAGACCAGCGAGCTCGAGGTGTTCGGCGGCGTCGATCGCCTGCAGTAGATCGAGCGCGCGCTCGGGCAGGACGCCCAGGCGGCCCATGCCGGTGTCGATGTTCAGGTGGACCCGGGCGCGGCGCCCCATGCGGCGCGCGAGCTCCTCCAGCATGCGAGCGCGGTCCGCGGAGTGCAGGCCCACTTCGATCCCGTGCCGGAGCGTCGACTCCGCTTCCTCGTCGACGATGGTGCCGAGCACCAGGATCGGAAGACGCAGGCCGCTGGCGCGCAGCTCCAGGGCTTCCGCGGAGGTCCCGACCCCCAGCGCAGCAACGCCGAGCCGCACGGCGTGGTGGGCGACGGCGACCGCTCCATGACCGTAGGCGTCCGCCTTGACGACGAGCATGAGACGAACCCCGGTCCCCACCCGTCGTCGAATGATGGACAGGTTGCTGGTGATCGCATCGAGATCGACCTCGGCTCGAACGCGGGAGGTGTTCACCGCGCCAGACTAGCCCGTCCGAGAGGGGCGTTCCATCCCGCGTGGACTCGTGTCGGGCATCCCCGATACCCCTCGAATTCGAGCAGAATTCCCGGGTTTTGCGGGGAGCCGGTGCTTGACTCGCCTCTCCGCGCCCGCCACTCTCTTCTTCGCGTACCGGATCTCGTAGGTTCCGTCGAACCCCTCGAGAACCCGTCCCTCACAAGGGCACTCAACGATTCACCATGGCTAAGAAGAAAGCATCGCGTAAGAAGGCCTCCAAGAAGAAGGCAACGAAGAAGAAGGCCGCCAAGCGTGGGAAGGCCAAGAAGTCCGGTGACCTGATCATCAGCAAGAGCCGCACCAAGGCCGCTGCTTCGATCAACGTCTCGGGCGACTTCTACATCGCGCTGGACGAAGCCGTTCGCGGTCTCATCGCGGGCGCCGAGGCGCGCGCGGAGAGCAACAACCGCCGCACGCTGCGTCCCCACGACCTGTAGGCGCCCACGGTCACGCTCGGAGCTTCACGGCTCCGACGGATCGAGTGCTGCACGACCGTCGCCTCGCGCGTCGGTACTTCCGACCGGCTGGTCGCTCTCACGAGTGACTGGCCGGTCGAGCGATTTGGGCCGATCCAGCGCCGTTTCGAGCGAACGCCGGGCGGGGATCGCTCAGCGCCGCCGGACCTTGGCCGCGAAGGGGCGCAGGTAGAGCGGGAGGACCTCGTTGAACGGCTGCGCGCCGAGCGCGTCGAGTCGTGCGGCGCCGAGCTCCAGCAGGCTGACGGCGTCGGGAGGCGGCGCAGCGCGGAACCGCTCCCCGACGCTCTCGGCGAGTCCGGCCAGCTCGAGCGCAGGCGCGTCGCCGAAGATCAGCGCTTCGTTGTCCAGCCGCCCGGCGAGCTGGGCGTAGCGCAGGACGCAGGGAGGCTCGAGGACCTCGACGCCGTCCGTGGTCCGGCGGTAGTGGGCGAAGTAGAGCTCCTGCTGCCGCGCATCCAAGAGGTGCACGCCCGTTTGACCGGGCGCGAGCTCGCGCCAGGCGAGGCCCTCGCCAGAGGCTTCACCGCGCAGCGCCGCGTCGGCGCCGCGCGCGAGTCCGAGCGCCGTCGCCACGCCGATGCGGAGACCCGTGTACGAGCCGGGGCCGATCCCGACGAAGACCGCGTCGATCGCTCGCGGGGAGAGTCCGCGCTCCTCGAACCAATCGGCGAGGACGGGGAGGCAGTCGCTCGCGTGGGCGCGCTCCGGGTCGAGCGCGCTCGACAGGACCTCGTCCCCGTGGCGGAGCGCAATCGACGCGCGGCGGTGGCTGGTCTCGATGGCGACGTGCAGCATCGCGGTGGCGGTCAGGCGCTGGCGGCGATCTCTTCGACGAGCAGGTCGGCGATCTCGCGAGCTTGGGACTCGATGCGCGCGAGGTCAGGGCCCTCGACCATGACGCGCGCGAGCGACTCGGTCCCCGAGTAGCGCAGCAGGACGCGCCCCTCGTCCGCCAGCTCGGCCTCCACGCGCTGCACGAGGGCCGCCGTGCGGTCCAGGCCATCGAGCGGGGGCTTGTCGGCGACGGGGATGTTCAGGAGGACCTGGGGGAACGGGCTGTACGGCGCGACCAGCTCCGAGAGCGGCTTGCCCGTCGCTCGCAGGACGCCGAGCACGCGCAGCGCGGTGTACAGGCCGTCGCCGATGTAGTGGATGTCGTCGCCGAAGATCACGTGCCCGGACTGCTCGCCGCCGAGGGGCAGCGACTCGCGGCGGAGGGCCTCGACGACGTAGCGATCGCCGACGGCGCACTCGATGATCGAGACGCCGACCTCACGCAGGGCGCGGTGCAGTCCGCGATTGCTCATCACGGTCGCGACGATGCGGGGGTCCGTCCAGCGTTCGGTGCGAGCCGCCTCGCGCGCGATCACGGTGAGGATGCCGTCCCCGTGCACGATCTCGCCGCGCTCGTCGACCAGGAGGCAGCGGTCGGCGTCGCCGTCGAGCGCGATTCCGAGGTCAGCGCGGGTGCTGAGGACCGCCTGCTGGAGGGTCTCGGGGTGCGTGGAGCCGCAGCTCTGGTTGATGTTCTTCCCGTCGGGGGCGCAGTGCAGCGCATGGACGGACGCCCCGAGCTGCTCGAGCACGAGCGGAGCGAAGTGGCTCCCCGATCCGTTGGCGCAGTCGATCACGAGGCGAAGGCCCCTCAGGTCGAGGCCCTGCGCGGCGTGCTCGATCAGGTAGTCGACGTAGTGGCGTTCGAGCTCGGGGTCGACCGACAGGTCGATCGCCGACAGCTCGGGTTCGGGCTCGGCGCGCAGGACGGCCTCGATCGCGAGCTCCTCCTCGTCGGACAGCTTGGTCCCCGCGTGCGAGAAGACCTTGATGCCGTTGTCCTCCGCCGGGTTGTGGGAGGCCGAGAGCATCGCGCCGAGTCCGAACGGCAGCATGCGCGTGAGCAGCGCGATGCCGGGGCTCGAGATCAGGCCTGCGCTGACGACGTCGAAGCCCGCGGCGTGGAAGCCGCGCGCGAGGGCCGCTTGCAGGATGGGGCCCGATTCGCGCCCGTCATGGCCGAGCACGGCTCGCGGGCGTGAGAGGCCAGGGGGCGTCTCCGCGTGCGGCCGGTGGGTCTTGCCGATCGCGCGGCCGAGGGCCGAGACGGACTCCTCGGTGAGCCAGCCTTGTCCGGCCCGTCCACGGACACCGTCCGTTCCGAAGATGCGCTCCACTGCCATGGGCTCAGTCTACCGCCGCGGCGCGACGGTCCTACTTGGGCGTCAGCAGAACCGTCTGCTCGCCTTTCAGCACCACGTCCAGGCGGGCGGCGGCGTCGAGGTCGCTCCCCGGGAACAGCTGCTCCCGCCAGTCGTCGGGGAAGTCCCAGTAGATCGCCGCCACGCCGCCGGCCTCCGTCAGCTCGGAGACGTCGACGTAGGCTTTCAGGTGCTCGGCGGCGAACTCCCGGATCTGGCGCCGCGTCTGCGAGTAGGCGTCGCTGCCGGCGGGGGAGTCGAACAC
>Ga0316204_10010299_pt1 | contig 12089 bp, 10 predicted proteins | sample 6monrhotite_MG_2_FD_205661 | JGI IMG/M metagenome (GOLD analysis project Ga0316204, IMG submission 205661) | Microbial mat bacterial communities from mineral coupon in-situ incubated in ocean water Damariscotta River, Maine, United States -... | ecosystem: Environmental > Aquatic > Marine >...
GGCGGCTTCAGGGCAAAAGGGGCGATTCTTCTGGTACTCAAAATTGTTCATGCGTAAACAAACGAATGGTCAGTGGTATCCGGAACCGTAAGAACGCGTAATAAGAGCCTATTCGAATTTGTTAAAGCGAATAACCGAGCGTAACTCATCAATATAGACCTGACCTCGTTCAGAATATTTTTGTAAGCCACCAACCATTTCCAGTCCAGAAAGTGGTCTTCCAGCAGCACGTGCCTGTGCCCGAATCGTACGCACTTTCTGATAGGCAGAATGGCTATTAATATTTTGAAAATAGCTATAGAGTGCTTCTTTGATACTGTCGAACTCCTGGACTTCATGGCTTGCACCTTTCGTTCTGGCATTCGGTATCATGCCGCAGCCTTTAGTAAAACACCATTGTCCAAAAAGATTATAGCCCTCTCTAACAAAGCGTGAAGTTCCCCACGCGGATTCAACCGCGGCCTGGGCGAGCACCATGGAAACGGGAATTTCATCAAGATTAAATAACAATTTTTTTGCATTCACGATCAGCTTGTCTGGCTGGTAATTTATCTCATATCGTTCTGACCAGGATTCCAGTTTGCGGCGTTCAAGATAACTCAGGATTTTATTTGATTTTAGCTCTGCATATAAACGTTGTAATTCCATGCGTTCTGTTGCACGTTGTTTGTTGATGTCAATAATGGCTGGCGTCAGATAGTCAACAAAGGCCTTTTTTCTGTCTTTAACTTCTTCGATGGCGGCAAAGTTTGGAGGGCTGTAGATATAATCCAAAAACAGGCTTATGGTGAGCAGAACAAGCAGAATTGAAGCGAGTTTTATTTCTTGTTTTCTTAACATCATAATATAGGGCAGTTTAATATTTTATTAATAATATTTCGGTAGTGGCCAAAAGCGTTATTAATCTTCTGTGCACCACTGGCATTGTCATACTTCTAAACCATCAGCATGATACCTAAATGGAAAATGCCACATATTTTACCATGCAATAGTCTTGTTCGAGAGAATATTTTTGAAATCTGAATAGGATTCAGGGTTGGCCAAAGTGAAAATTAAATACTAGCAGACATGAATTACCATCAGGAAGGTGGGGATAGGATCGCTTTTCAGGTAATCCAGCTTTTAGTAGAATTTGATGATGAATCTGTCGTGCTGGTTTACATGTTACCATCTTTCATTTCGTAGGCCGTGACTCGACTGCTTTCTTCGGCATATTGATCCTGATTCGCTTCCCGCGATTGTGACTCACTGCTCTGATAGGATTCTTTTACTTTTTCGGATTCTTCTTCACTTTTCCCCTCGTAAGTATAGATTTCACGTACTTCGCTGGTTTTGGTGGCGGGGTAAAGTTCATGAACAGAAAGAGCTCGGGACGCTGGACTGATATCACTCATTCAATAAGACTCTTGTTCTAAAAAAATATAAAAAATATCACCCTTGATGCGAACAGGTTAAGTATTCGATCCGATTTCCATGTGAACGTCTGATTGGCGAAGAAAGGCCGGGGGACGGGTGTAATCCTGTGGTAGCAATACTCAATAAAATGAGCAGAGCGTAAAATACAGCATTCTCAAGTTGGAGACAATATCGAGATGTTAAAGATTGTTACAAGTGAGGGATTTAAGCAAATACGGCCAGGACTTCACTGGCATGATTCCGCTTTTGGCCTTTACAGCTAATAAAGCGTCGTACATCGAAGAATTTCTTTTTACCGGCGGTTTTATAAATCTTTCGTGTTAGCTTGGTGTCATGATTAGAAATTAATACCGGAACACCTCGTTGCTGACACTCATTCGCCAGTTCGGCGAGACGGTGCTGTTGCACCAGATCAAAGCCCCCTGCACTGTATGCGGTAAAGTTCGCAGAGTCGGTCAGCGGCACATAAGGCGGATCGCAATAAATAACATCGCCCTGTTTAGTCGCTGTTACCAGTTTTTCAAAGTCCTGATGCTTGAATGTCGCTTTTTTGGCTTTTTGATGAAAGTACAACATTTCATCGACCGGGAAGTAAGGTTTTTTATAACGACCAAAGGGAACATTAAAACCGCCTTTTTTATTGTAGCGGCATAAGCCGTTGTAGCCATGACGATTAAAATAAATAAACAGGGCCGATTTGCGTCTAACATCTTCGGTGCTATTAAATTCTTCACGAAACTGATAATAACTTTCTGGATTATTGTATTCGCCGGTGAATAAGTTTTGACAATACTGAATAAACGCTGGGCCTTCTTTTTTTAGCAGGTTATACAGGTTAATCAGATCAAGATTACTATCCGCGAGTAAGTAACGTTTATACTCACTATTTAAAAACAGTGCACCAGATCCAACAAAGGGCTCAACCAGGCGTTGTCCTTCAGGCAGATGCTGCTGGATACGGTGTAAAATTTGATATTTATTACCAGCCCATTTTAAAAATGGTCGCACTGGCTTTGTAGCCGCTGTTATTTTTGTCTTTGCCATGTGATTTATAGTTCGCAAACAAAAACTTTTGATTTTCGTTGATAGTTATACATGGCCTGTCGCTTCACCGGCAGTTGTTTAATATCCGCAGGTTTAAAGCCGCGCTCACGAAACCAGTGTGCCGTTTTGGTGGTAAGGACAAACAGCTTTTGAATGCCGAGTTTTTCTGCCTGTATGGTTATATATTGAAACAGTGCATCGCCACGACCGGCATCACGATACTGCGGGTGTACGGCCAGGCAGGCCAGTTCACCTACGCCTTCTTCGACATAAGGGTAAAGTGCCGCGCAGGCGACAATCAGACCATCGCGCTCAACGACGGTGAAGTAGTCGATCTCCATTTCCAGATTTTCCCGTGAACGCCGGACCAGTGTACCGTTCGTTTCCAGCGGTTTCAGTAATTCCAGAATACCACCTACATCTTCAATACTGGCCTGACGTGTATCTTCAAAAGTTTCTGGTGTGATCAGGGTGCCACAGCCATCACGGGTGAAGAGCTCCAGTAACAGGCCACCATCAATATCCCGGCCAATCAAGTGTGCACGGGGAACACCGCGCTGGCAGGCATGCGCACTACTACCAATGGTTTTGGTGGCAGACTCGGATAACTTGCGTTTACCCTGTAATAAATCTTCAGCCTGTTTTACCGTCAGTTCACGAATAATACGTTTGCGACCATCAGTAATGCCTTTACCGTCAGTGAGATAAATCAGCTTGTCTGCTGCCAGTTCAATGGCGGCGGCAGTCGCGACATCTTCCATGGCCAGGTTAAAGGTCTCGCCAGTAGGTGAATAACCAAGGGACGGAAGCAGGACAATGGCATCACTGTCCAGATGCCAGTGGATGGCCTCGGTATCGATCTTGCGCACTTCGCCGGTGTGTTGATAATCAACGCCATCAATAACGCCTAGCGGTTGGGCTGTCAGAAGGTTGCCGGAAACGACGCGAATTTGCGCCTTTTCCATAGGCGTATTGGCCAGTCCCATGGACAGCAGGGCCTCAATTTCACTACGCACACTGCCGACAGCATCTTTTACGCAGGTCAGGGCCTTGTCATCGGTAATGCGCAGACCGTTAACGTATTCCATGTCCGCGCCCTGTGATTTCAGGCGTTTGACGATCTGTGGCCGCGCACCATGAACTAATACCAGCCGTACGCCCAGGCTATTTAGCAGGGCAATGTCATGCACCAGGGTCGAAAACTGCGCATCTGCCAGGACTTCACCACCAAAGGCGATCACAAAGGTCCGACCACGAAAGGCATTGATGTACGGTGCCGAATCGCGAAACCATTGGACGTAATTTGCTGTAGTGAGCTGGGACTGTTTCATGTTGTTATCATTAATGCTTTATATATGTACAGACTATAGCCTGAATTAATGGAAAAGGTAAATGTTTTATTAATTAAATCAATGAGCTACTGCGATCTGATAATCAAATTTCGAGAATATGAAGAAATTTGAAGTAGAGCCTGGCTATTGAGGGCTTACGCAGTAGCGCTGAATGGCATTTTTGAGAAAGGCCACGGTTGGCTCCAGGCTAGCATGCTCAATATATTCATTGGGCTGATGGGCCTGATCAATGCTGCCCGGTCCCAGAATGATCGTCTGCATCCCCAGTTGTTGAAAGTAGGGAGCCTCGGTGCAAAAGGCGACAGTTTCTGCGGTGTGGCCAGTCATGGATTCTGCATATTGGATCAACTCGGCATCAGCTGGTGTTTCCATGGCTTCGGTACCTTTAAATAGTGAGGTGACATTGGCAGAGAGCTGATACTGATCGGCAATGAGGTTGACCCGTTGACTTAATTCCTGCCGCAATTCATCTAGTGGCATACCGGGGAGAGGGCGCAGGTCGATATGCAATTCACAGTCACCACAGATCCGGTTAGGGTTATCACCGCCATGAATGTGTCCGAGATTGAGCGTGGGATGTGGAATGACAAAGGCATTATGTTGATGCTTTTGTTGTAACTCGTCACGCCAGTGAAGAATTTCACCCATGACCGCATGCATACCCTCCAGTGCACTGTTACCCAGGTCTGGATTGCTGGAGTGTCCGGCCTGTCCTTGTAAATGAATGGCTTCCATCATCATGCCTTTGTGTGCACGTATGGGATGCATGTCAGTGGGTTCGCCGACAATGGCATAACGCGCTTTGGGTTGGCCATGCATGACTAATTCTTCTGCACCGTTCATGCTGCTTTCTTCATCAGCTGTGGCCAGAATGATTAAGGGTTGTTGTAGATCTTCTTTTTTGAAACATTTCGCCGCTTCAATGGCTAGAGCAAGAAAACTTTTCATGTCGGCTGTGCCCAGACCATAAAAGCGATTATCTGTATCAGTCAGTTCAAAGGGATCAGATCCCCAGCGGCCTTCATCATAAGGAACGGTATCGGTATGACCAGCAAGTACCAGTCCCCCAGGCCCTGTTCCGAGGGTGGCAATGAGGTTAGCTTTATTGGGTTGTGATTTTAACGGTAAGATTTCTACGCTAAAGCCGAGGTCTTGCAACCAAAGAGCAAGCAAATGGATAACTTCCATATTGCTTTGATCAAAGCCGGGACTAACGCTACTAACGGACGGCGTGGCAATGATGCCTTGCAGCATTTGAATTAATGTCGGTGATGTTTTCATTATCATGTCTTTTTGTCTGTCCTAAAACGACGATACCGCCAGTGAATGGCGGTATCAATACATAAACTAAAAATAATGTTCCGCGTTTAAAAGTCCCAGCTATCCTTTTTGCCACGTCGCAGTTTTGGTGCCAGTAGTCCCAGCAGAATACCGCCCAGTAACACACCTGCACCGGCAATAAACCAGTCTCGATCAGAGCGATCATTGAGCAACTGGTTTTCCTGTTGCAATAACTGTAACTGGTTTCCCAGGGACGTTGATTTTTCCTTGAGCTCACGATTTTCTCTATCCAGCAGGATAGGCTTGGCGGCAATCTCATTGAGTCTGTTGAGATCAACTTCAGCTTGTTTGTGTTGTTTATTTAATGTACTCAATTTACCACTGAGTTGGCTGTTGTCCTGTTGCATGGTCTTGAGGCGTGAGGAGATAGTGGTATTTTTTTTCTGCAGCTTTTCAAGTTTTGCCAGTGCCGTTGCGAGTTGTTCACGGGCAGTGGGTTCGTCAGACAGATATTGAGTCCGGACCCAACCCTCGGTGCCATCGGGAGTGCGGACGAGTGTGTAACCGGATTCGGTTTCTTCTACCACTTGCATGCTTTCACCACTGACCATGGTTTTGATAATTTGAAAAGTATTGCCCTGGCCAGTACGCAGGGTAATGATCAGTTGGTCGCTGACATACTTGGTTTTGGCCATCGCGGGACTCAAGACCAGCAAGAGGGCGCATAAAATACTTAATTGTCTGAATTGCATCGGGTTTTCTCTCTAATTTCGATCGTACATATATATAGTATATTTAGTATGAATTCTATAGTGAATTGTCATTAAATGGATGCGGGCTTTATCACAAAATACTGTATTGTTGGAGGATAAGTGTGGGCCACTGTCATGAGACTGTCATATATTTCGTCTCTAATATGCATATTATGAGTCATGCTGAAATGTATATAGGTAAAAATGAGTTCTGCCAATATTAAAATACTTCTCGTTGAAGACGAAGAAGCCATTCGTGAAATGGTTAAGTTCGCACTGACACGCGTCGGATTCGACGTGACGGAAGCGGAGGATGCCAGTAGCGCACAGAAACTGATTGGTCAGCAGCTCCCGGATATCGTTTTGCTGGACTGGATGCTGCCGGGTATTAGCGGTATCGAGTTGGCGCGTCGCTGGCGACAGGATAACCGCACCCAAAATGTTCCCATCATAATGCTTACTGCCAGAGGCGAGGAAGAAGACAAATTGCGCGGCTTCGATATAGGTGTGGATGATTATATGACCAAGCCGTTTTCGACTCAGGAATTGATTGCACGCATCAAGGCAATCTTGCGTCGACATAACAGTCAGGACGATGACTCGGTACTGGTTGCGCGCTCACTTAAACTGGACACCGTGGGTCATCGAGTAAGCTTTAACGGTGAATCACTCGCCCTCGGACCAACCGAATATCGCCTGTTACAATTTTTTATGTCGCATGCTGAACGTGTGTTTACGCGCAGTCAGTTGCTGGATCAGGTATGGGGGGATGACGTTTATATTGAAGAGCGTACGGTAGATGTTCATATCCGACGTTTACGTAAGTTACTCGAACCCTATGGCTGTGCCGAATTAGTACAAACGGTCCGTGGTGCGGGCTATCGTTTTTCTCAACAGGTCTAAGACACCTTGCAAAATGCGCTTCGTATAGAAATTGGCCGACTGCTGGCAATTGCGGCTATTGCCTTTTTGCTAGGTCTGTTTTTTGGACAGGCTGAAACCTTTGTTTTATTCGCTTTGCTTGGTTACGTGCTATGGCATATTTATCATGTATGGTTATTAGCGCGCTGGTTATCAAAAGATAAAAAATATACACCTCCTCTTGCTACCGGAATTTGGGGTGCAATTTTTGATGAAATTTATCGTTTGTTAAAACGGCAACGGAAACGTAATAAACGTTTTACCGATTTATTGCATCGATTTCGGGAAAGCACCAACGCCATGCCGGATGGTGTGGTTATCCTGCAATGGGATGGCGAGATTGAATGGTGGAATACAAATGGTGGCGAATGGTTGGGTTTAGTTTATCCACAGGATATTGATCAGCGCATCACGAACTTGATTCGCCTGCCAGACTTCACAAAGTTTTGGGATGAAGCCAAGGAAGATGATTCAATAGAAATTAATGGACCCATTAACTCTCAACAACGTTTACGTGTACGTTTAATCCCCTACGGTAAAAAACAAAAATTATTATTGCTGAGCGATATTACGGTCTTTTCCAGTGTCGAGAATATGCGACGTGATTTTATTGCCAATATATCTCACGAATTGCGCACACCGTTAACTGTGATCAATGGTTATCTGGAAAGTATGACGGCTGAACCTCCGCAGCAAGCGGCTGATGAAAAAGATCTATGGGAATTGTCGACACAGCGTATGCAGCAACAGGTACAACGTATGTCACGTTTGGTTGAAGATCTGCTGGTATTGTCCCGGCTCGAGACACCTGGAGGCAATAAACCCGAAAAAATTGTTGAGGTGCCACAATTATTATTTGCCTTGGAAGATGAGGCAAAATTGATCAGTCATGGCCGCCACCAGATTATTACGGATATTGATAGAAATCTCATGCTGCGGGGTTCTTCAAGGGACCTGGATTCTTTGTTTCGGAACCTGGTCATTAATGCGATTAATTATACTCCTTCAAGTGGCGCTATTCGTATTCGCTGGTATCTGGATGGGGAACAGCCCTGTTTTGAAGTGGATGATACGGGTGTTGGTATTGCACAGCATCATATTCCGCGTTTAACGGAGCGCTTTTATCGCATTGATGCAGCACGTTCTCGTGAGACCGGTGGTTCAGGACTTGGATTGGCCATCGTAAAACACGTATTACAGCGCCATAACGCCACGTTACAAATTGACAGTGAGGTAGGACGCGGTTCTACCTTTCGCTGTTTGTTTCCAAAAGAGACTCTGGTTCAGTCAGATAATTAACCAATAATACCTGTCATGTAATTGTCATGTACAAGTCACATGATGGTCACAGCTCTAAAGCATATTACATAAAAGCATTTTCTGATTAGGAGAAAAATTATGAACAAGAAAATATTATTTAGTGCGGTTGTTGCATGTACTTCAATGCTTGCACTCAATGCTCAGGCAGCCGTTAAGGTTGATGCAAAGTTGCCAAACTATAAAACGAGTAGCGGTGTATCGGGTAATCTCAGTAGCGTGGGTTCTGACACGTTGGCTAATCTAATGACACTATGGGCAGAAGAATTTAAACGCCAGTATCCTAATGTCAATATTCAGATTCAGGCAGCGGGTTCTTCAACGGCACCACCGGCGCTGACAAATAGTACCTCTAACATTGGTCCAATGAGTCGTAAGATGAAGAGTAAAGAAATACAGGCATTTGAATCTTACAAGGGTGCGGATGGGAAAGTGCGTGGTTATAAGCCAACAGCCATTCCTGTCGCCATTGATGCATTGGCGGTATACGTTAATAAAGATAATCCTGTTAAAGGGTTAACGATTCCTCAAGTGGATGCCATTTTTTCGGTAACCCATAAATGTGGTAATCGTCAGAATATGAGTAACTGGGGTGATACGGGTTTGACGGGTGCCTGGAAGAGCCGTGCTATTCAAATCTATGGTCGTAACTCTGTCTCTGGGACCTATGGTTATTTTAAGAAAAAGGCTTTGTGTAAAGGCGATTTCAAAAATACTGTGAATGAGCAGCCTGGCTCCGCCTCGGTCGTACAATCTGTTGGTGCTTCGTTAAATGGTATCGGTTATTCAGGTATTGGTTATCGGACTTCCAGTGTTCGTGCATTACCGCTAAGCAAGAAAGCAGGTAAACCTTTTGTTGCGGCTTCTGCTGAGAACTCAATCAATGGTTCTTATCCACTGGCACGTTTTCTCTATGTTTATGTTAACAAGCATCCCAACAAACCATTACCACCGCTGGAACGTGAATTTCTGAAGCTGGTACTTTCCAAACAGGGGCAGGAAGTTGTGGTGAAAGATGGCTACATACCTTTACCTTATAAAGTAGTGGCAAAAGAACTGGCCAAGCTTCATTAAGTCGGTATAAGGTCTGTAATGAAACCCCGCCATGGCGGGGTTTTTTTTGAGATAATGTTTTTTATTCAACATGTTACGATGATATGACGGTTTGTCACATTAGTGTCATATTTGCATCGTATTCTTGCGCCATGTCACGATTCGTCTCATCTATTTCTTCAGATTCTCCCGGTGCCAGTTGGGTTCTTCGCTGGCGTATGCTCAAAGATCGTCTGGTGCAACATGCGGTAGCCATTGGCGGCATTAGCATTATCATGATGATTGTGCTGATATTTTTTTATTTACTCTTTGTTGTGTTTCCTCTTTTTACCAGGGCAGAAGTCAGTTCGGTGCAGCAATATGCCTTACCGGGCAGTTCGGAACCCAGCCTGTGGCTGGCCATGGAGGAACAACATGAGGTGGGATTTCGGCTGACGACTTCGGGCAAAGTGATATTTTTTGCAACGGTATCGGGAGAGTCTATCAAAGAAATTCAGTTACCGATTCCGAAAACAGCCAGCATCACCAGTATGGCGGCAACCGATCCAAACCGTGCCATGATGGCATTGGGGTTATCCAATGGCGAGGTGCTGATTTTCCGTCACATCTACAAGACAAGTTACCCGGATGATATACGGACCATTACGCCTGAAATTGAATGGCCTCTGGGAAAAGAAGCCATAAAAGTCGGGACAAAAAAGAACCTTATTAAGCAGTTATCGATACAACAATCAGAAGAGGCACTGGTTCTGGCGGCGGCGCTGGATAGCGGTATCATCAAACTGATTCACTTTGAACAGGAAAGTTCTTTAATGGGTGATGATGCGAGTTATGAAAAACAGATAACGGATATCAGCCCACCAGGAGAACAGGTCACAGCGGTAAGGCTGGACAAAGATCTGCAAGAGTTATATTTACTGACAAAAAATGGTCAGTTAAGTTTTTATGATATTACTGATTTCGAAGCACCAGAGTTAGTTGAGCATATATCGATTGCAGGCACGGGCACTGAAATTCAGGATATACGTTTTCTCGCCGGTGGTATTTCACTATTAATCAGCGATAGTCAGGGCACCGTACGGCAGATGTTTCCAGTACGCAGTAAAGATGGAAAACTCGGTATACAAACAATTCGCGAGTTTCATCAGCCAGCCAGCCAGAGTCTTATGATTACTCCTGAGTTTAATCGCAAGGGCTTTATTACCACGAATGCGAACGGTGAAATGTTGATATTTCACACAACGGCAAACCGACAAGTTGCAAAACATAAAATTACCGATACGGCGATCCTGCGTCATGCGATTTCGCCGCGTGCCAATGCCTATCTGGCAGAGAGTGAGCAAGGACAAATACATTTTGGTTTGATTCATAATGAACACCCCGAGGTCTCATGGAATTCATTGTGGGGCAAGGTCTGGTACGAAAGCTATGCCGAACCCGAATATCTCTGGCAATCATCATCATCCAGTAATGATTTTGAACCAAAACTGAGTTTGATGCCGATCACCTTTGGTACCTTGAAGGCCGCCTTTTACGCGATGATGATTGCGATACCGCTGTCTATTATGGGTGCCATTTTTACAGCGCAGTTTATGTCGCCTCAAATGCGTCGAGTGGTAAAACCGAGTATTGAAATTATGGAGGCACTGCCAACGGTCATTCTGGGCTTTCTTGCAGGCCTTTGGTTGGCCCCCTTTGTTGAAGGCCATCTGCCTGGAGTTGTGACTTTATTGTTAGTCATGCCGCCCGGTATATTATTGGTTGCCTATGGCTGGCAATTTATACCAGAAACGATTCGTTATCGAATTCCGGCCGGTTGGGAAGCCGCCTTGTTATTGCCTGTGATAATGTTGATTGGCTGGTTTGCACTTTCCATGAGCCCCGTTATTGAAAGCCAGTTATTCGGTGGAGACATACGTGTCTGGATGGCCAGTGAATTTGGTGTCGACTTTGATCAACGTAATGCCATTATCGTGGGACTCGCGATGGGCTTTGCGGTTATTCCTACTATTTTTTCCATTGCTGAGGATGCGTTGTTTGCTGTGCCTAAACATCTGGTACAGGGTTCATTAGCCTTGGGCGCCACACCCTGGCAAACATTAATCCGTGTCGTGATATTAACGGCGAGTCCGGGTATTTTCTCTGCCATTATGATCGGCTTTGGACGGGCTGTTGGTGAAACCATGATTGTGTTGATGGCAACGGGCAATACACCGGTGATGGACTTTAGTATTTTTCAGGGTATGCGGACACTGTCGGCCAATATTGCAGTGGAAATGCCAGAGGCCGAGGTGGACAGTACACACTTCCGGGTTCTGTTTCTGGCGGCATTGGTCTTGTTCGTGTTTACCTTTTTGTTTAACACGCTGGGTGAAGTGGTTCGTCAACGCCTGCGTCGCAAATACAGTAGTCTGTAAATATGTCACACACATCATTAAAAACCTGGTTCAAGTCTGGTTCACCGTGGATATGGATGAATGCTGCTGCGGTTTCCGTGAGTTTAATAATGGTCTTTGGTTTGCTGGCATTGATTGCCGTGCGTGGTCTGGGACATTACTGGCCCGCCGACATCGTGCAATGGCAGATAAAAGAAGCCGATGGCAAACAGGTCGCGATTATTGGTGAGGTCTGGAGTGATACGCTAGTTTCTGTCACAACGTTAAAAGAAGCCGGTATTCAGGTGCCCGATGACAAAGAATATATTACCCGTTATCTGATCAAAGTAGGCAACCGAGATTTATTGGGCAGTGATTTCCGACAGGTACTGGAATCGCATGTCGAGTCGCAGAGTAAACCGGATGAACTCGTTGTGATTGAGCGCCGTGAGTGGGGTAATGCCTATGGCCGGTTGATAAACGTTCTCGAAAAAGGTCAGGTCGTAAATCATGAGGGCTCGTTATCTGAGTTAGTTGAAACGCGTGTGGACCGCGCGGTTAACTTGTATGAGCAAATT
>Ga0316204_10010300_pt1 | contig 12087 bp, 6 predicted proteins | sample 6monrhotite_MG_2_FD_205661 | JGI IMG/M metagenome (GOLD analysis project Ga0316204, IMG submission 205661) | Microbial mat bacterial communities from mineral coupon in-situ incubated in ocean water Damariscotta River, Maine, United States -... | ecosystem: Environmental > Aquatic > Marine >...
TCGGCAGCATTCGCATTCTCGCCAGATTGGATTGCCCAGATAACCAAGAGTGAGACAGGCATCAAGCGATGAGACCGTTGTAGCATTAGAATAGCGGCCGCATTCGGGCAATGCCTTCGCGAATGTCTCTCTCATTGTAATGCGCGAAACAGAGCCGCAAGCAATTGTGCTGCTTGCCCTGCGTAGAAAAGACAGCGCCGTTCTGGAACCCGGTTTCGAGAGCAGGCGCCTGGTCTCTGAGTGCTGCGGTATCGACTGACTCGTCAAACGTCAGCCAGAAGAAATAGCCACCGGTGGGTTTCGTCCAGGTCGCGATGTCGGCGAAATGCTCGAGAAGCGCCGCATGCATTGCTTCGAGGCGCGAGCGAAAAGTACGGCGCAACAATTCAATATGTGCCGTAAGCGCACCACTCGCAATTGCTTGCCGAACAATATGTGCGCTGATGTGATTGATACAACCGCCGCTGTTGACGAAGCCGTTAGCAACGATTTTCTTAAGTAAATTATCCGACGTCTGAATCCATCCGAGGCGCATAGCCGGTGCGAGGATCTTCGAAAAAGAGCCAAGCGATAACACGCGTTCGCTGGCGGTCATCGTGCCGTATGCGGGTGGCGGGCGATCGCTGTAGTACAGCATCTGGTAGACCTCATCCGCTACGATGAGAAAGTCATGCTCTACCGCCAGCTCGACAACTTGCCGGCGCCGTTCGGCCGTAGTGCTTTGCCCGCCGGGGTTGTGAAAGCTTGGAATCGTGTACAGGAACGCGGGTTTGTGAGACTGCAGAGCATCGCGTAGCGCGGCCACACAAAGACCGTCGTCATCGATCGGTATGCCGACGATATTCAGGCCATGATCACGAAAAATATTGAAGGCAAGAAAGTAGCTTGGCTCTTCGACGAACACAGTGTCGCCGGCGTTCGCATAGATAGTCGAAACGAGATCAAGCGCTTGCGAATTGCCGCCCGTGACAAATAGTTGCGGCGCCAGGACCGGCGCGTCGTACTGTGTGCTTAGAAAAGCGGCGAGCGAGCTAAGGAAGCGCTCGTCACCGCGCAGCACTCCGTAGTTGAGTTCCAACGGCTGAGCTGTCTCGAAAAACAGTTCGCTGGCCTTATGCACAAGATCAACCGGCAATAAATCTGCAGACGGTTGGCCGATTCCCAGATTGATCGTTCCTGGTGGTGGGGCGCCGTCGAAGGTTACAGTTTCGCTCAATTGGTTTACCAGCGCTTAAGTGGATAGTCCATGACCGGGGCAGGCGGCCAATTCAAGCCGCTTTCCTCAAGTTTGGCGGCGAATTTTGGTACAGCACTGAGATCGAAGGGTGCGCCACAGGCACACCATTGGCTCAGCAGCGTCAGGGTTACGTAGCCGAAACTATGTGCATCGATCTTTGCGGCGAGGCGATTCGCTTCGTCTCGATCACCACCCCAGGCGGCGATCATGAGTGGCCAGTAATAATCACCAATACTGTTCTGTGCCTGAAAGTCTTTGGAAAGCTGAGCATGTAGCTCGCGATCACCTTCATGCGCTGCGACCAGAGTGGAGAAGCCTATCGAACCGATCCGGTCACGGAGCCAACCGGCAATTACTTCGCGTGCCTCGTCGTGCTGACCGTCAGAGACCAGCGCCCTTACCAGCGCCGTTTCCAGCCAGCCACCCGGTGCGACGCGGATGCCCTCGCGTGAGTAGCGCAAGGAATCCTCTATTTCACCCATTCTGAGGGCAGAGCGGGCTGCATTGAACCAGGATATCGAGACGCGGGGGTCGCATTCGATCATGCGTAGCGAGCGCTTAAAAAGATCCGCAGAATAGCCAAAGACATCACCCAATATAGGTAGCCAGTTGCTCTGATAGCAGCCTGGCTCATCCAGTGCCCGCTCTATGCGCCGCCCCAGTCCCTGCCAGTCGCCACTCACAAACGCCAGGTCGAGATCGGTTGCACTGCGTCGCTCCGTGCTCGTTGCGTGCTGCTCTGCGGCTTCGTAGTCGGCGATTATGGTGGCGTACGCTTCATCGACTTCGGTCGCCGTCAACGTGTCCTGGTATAAACCGGAGGCATGATCGGATAACAGGTGAACGTACATGTCAGAGTGTTCCAGGTAGGCCTGAGAAAAGGTCGGTACTCTCTCTATAACTTGCTCGAAAAATACGTTCGCCTCGACCAGCCCCTGCACGGTGTCGACTTCTCCATGCGCCAGGTCGTAGGCCTCCAGGCCTTTCTGATACAGAGTGAACGCTTCGACATCGCGCAGGCCAGCGGCCCGCATATCGGCGCGCTTCTGCTCATCGAGGACGACGTCCATCACCGATGCAATCTGCTCGGCGATATTTTCCTGTACCGAAATTGTATCCGTTGATGTGCTGTCGTAATTTTCAGACCAAAGGTGAAAGCCATCTTCGGCACGAATCAGCTGTGCAGTCACACGCAGACGTTCCCCGGATCGCCGTACAGAGCCCTCGACAATATGTCTGACGCCAAGTGCAGTCGCGATTTCCTGTATCGGCAAGTCCTGGCCTTTAAAAGAAAACGCAGATGTGCGCGCCGTTACAAAAAGCTCCGGCAACTGTGCGAGCGAATTGAGAATCTCCTCGGTGAGTCCGTCAGCGAAGTACTCGTCATCAGGACCGCTGCTCATGGCGACAAAAGGCAGTACGGCAACAGATTTTTCCTGCCTGGCGTCGTTGCCTGCTATCTGCTCTGTTGGCGTGGGAATTTGCTCAATGCCAGCGTTCGTGTAGAACTTATCGAACGCAAACCAACCCAGCGCGATAAGCAAAACGCCGATGATCATGCGGTCAAGTTTATGGCCCGTTGTTGCAACAATCGACTTGCTGCGATCAACTTCAACTTCGCGCTTGATGCCCTCCGGCGTCATTTCAAATGCCCATGCGAAGAACAGGGCCAGCGGCAGGCCGAGCAATAGAATGACCACCACCGATTTCAGTACCCAGTCCGGTGCGCCGAAATTCTCGAATGCGAACTCGGCGATTTGGGCAATGACCCAACTGACAATCGCGTAGGCGACCCCCACACGGATGACGTTGCGACGTTTTAGCTCAGCGAATAGCGACATTGCTTATTGTTGTTCTAACTAAAGTAGCCGCAGTATACCGGGATCCTGTGGCGATCGGGATCGTCATGCGGCCTCGATCCGGAAACTCCGGGTCTGCCGGCTTGCCCGGCTACAAAAAAAAGGGCCCTTGGAAAAGGGCCCTTCTCTATTCATTGCTTCTAAGCCAGCTTAGAAGTTGTACCTGAAGGTAGCACCAATTTGTCGACGACCGGTACTGCCTACAGCACGTGCACGTACCGCTTCAGTGGCGGGGTCGCCCGGGCCATTGAGGTAGACGTAGCCGAACGGAGGACCGTAGTTAACGTAGTCTGGATCGTCATCAAGGTTTCTACCCCAAAGCGACAAACTCATATTGCCTTCGGCGGAAGTCCATTCGACCATTGCGCCAATTTTGTTGATCTCTGGTTTCAGATACATGAAACCATCGTCGTTCAGGTTGCGACCGCCACGGTTTCTTGCACCGTTCTGACCCCAGGTCGAACTTCGGTTCCTGATATCGGCGCGCAGCCTGATGCTCGAACCACCCGATAGTGCCCAGTCGTAGCTGGCAAAAATGTTGAAAGCACTTTCAATGTTGTAGGAAGGCACGGTTCCGGAGACATCTTCACCACCGGTGATTTCTCCTGTGATCGCATTAAATGTGCCGTTGATGACACTGCCACTTGAAAATTCCGGACTATATTCAGCAATGAAACCGCCAAGCGTGAAACTGTCCGTGACCGCCCAGGTGGCTTCAATTTCCAGACCCGTATTCTCAACACCCTTGGCATTAACCAGCAAGTTGGCTTGTGAAGAGCCGATAGCCACGAGGTTGCCCGTGTGAACATCGGTTTGTTCCTGCTTGAACAGGGTCACTGCAAATACCAGGTTGTCGTACGAACCCTTCCAGCCCAATTCCATATTGGTCGCGCCTTCGGGGTCAAGAATAACATCGAGGTTGGAATAGGTCCGCGCATCCTGCTGGAATCCACCAGCTTTAAAGCCTTCCGAGTAAAGGGCGTAGATGTTGTTATTTTCGTTGACCGACCAGGTCAAACTGATCTTGGGAGAAACGTCATCCCATGTCTCACTTTTCTTGTCCTCAAAGCCGACCGGGTTTGCTTCGGTGCCACAAGTCGTCTGCCCCGGGTTATCAATGATCACCTGGTTACAGTCCTTGGTCGGATCGGGGTTATCAAGACCGATGCCAGCCAAGCCGCCGGCAGCTCCCCAGCCATACGTTTCGAAATCCAGATCGCGTTTATCGTGGGAATAACGAGCACCAACCGCAAGCGTAAGCGCATCCGTGAGATCGAATGTTAATTCACCAAAAATGCCATAGGCATCAGTGGTGTTAGTGGCATCCGTCCACAAAATGGAGTTTCTTGGGCAGGCAGCAGGGTTGGTGAAATTACAATTGCCGCGCAATGGTTCCGACTCGTTTTTCTCTTCGCGATGCTCTTCATCTGCGAGGTAAGAAACACCGACCAACCAACGGAAGCGGTTGCCGCTCGCCTGGTTGTCCAGTCGAATTTCCTGTGAGAACTCGGTGGCATCGTTCCAGACCAGCTGATCGCGGATGTCATAGGGCGTACCGAAAGCATCTGAATTGGAATAGTGATCGCCATCCAGGTAGCCGGTAATCGAGGTAAGTCCGATATCGTTACCCAGCGACCAGGTTAACTCGGCGGTAAGGACAAACATCTCGCGTTCAACGACCCACGGAGATCCAGGCGGAGCAGGACTGAGGGTTGCTTTCCAGGGGTCGATATTATTCTGATAACTGGCATAGTTGGGGTTCAACCATACGGCACCAACATCACCGCCGCGTCGAACGGTCGGAAATTCCTCATCTTCAATGTATTCAGCCTTTAGATAGGCGCTGAAGGTGTCAGAGGGCTCGATCAACAAAGAGCCACGTAAGGAAAGATTTTCAGAATAATCCAAAGGATCGCCGGTCGTTTCATCATCCATCGGACCGGATTGATCCAGATAATTAAACGCAATACGTCCGGAAGTCTTGTCAGTCAAAGCCCCGCTGTAATGACCGTTAAGGCCGAGCAAGTCGCGCTCACCAGCAGTGGCTTCTAAAGACGCTGAGCCCTCCTGACTTGGGCGTGCAGAGATAAAATGCATCATGCCCAGCGTGGCGTTACGACCGAAGGTTGTACCCTGCGGCCCACGTAGAACTTCCACACGCTGCAGATCGTAGACAGGCAGCGTCATCATGAAGGCTTTGGTGACTGGAACACCGTCATAAACCACCGAAACGGCGTGTTCAAGACTGGCATTGCCGAACGAACCGCCCCGAATGCCGCGTAGTGTCAGCCCTGGCTGAGCCTTGGCAAACTGGTCCCAATCGGCTCCCGGTGTCAGCTCCAGGATGTCCTGAACACTATCGACACGATTTTCTCGGAGAAAGTCCGCGGACATTACCGCAACCGCCAAAGGTGCATCGGTGATGCGTTCTTCGTAGCGTCTGGATGTAACGGTTATTTCTTCGATTTGAGCTGTCGCTTCCTGGATAGGAAGGTAGACCAGCATCAGGCTGGTTGTGCTGAGAAGTAGTTTCTTAAACATGATTGCCCCCCGACAATGCGTAAAGAATTTTTTGACTAACTGGGCGAGTATTTCACCTTGAGCGTCATGCTAGCAAGTTTTATCGATTATTTCACCTCCTAGGATTAGATTTCGATTCTTTTATGCTTTAATTAAATTTTGTCGATTCGTAGCCAGCATGAGTATCGCGATGAGTTTCCACCCATCGGGTCAATTGCAGCTGCCGTGCCGAGAGCAAATCAGGGCCAAAGAGAGGATTCAAGATGCTCGACCGTCACTTCTTACATCGCTTGGTGGCCATCATTCTGGTCCTTGTTTTGGCGCAGTCCTGTCAACCAAAGCCGGTTGCAGACACCGTTCTTGTCGATGGAAAAATACTCACTGTCGACGAAAATTTCTCGCAAGCTGAAGCAGTCGCGGTGCGCGGCAATATCATAATCGCAGTTGGCTCGACGGCAGATGTCAGCAAACTGATTGGTGACAAAACGCGAGTCATCGATTTGCAGGGCAAGACTCTGATCCCGGGGCTGATCGATAATCATAATCACCTCATATTCAATGCGCCGACCTGGCCCAATGGCGTCCGCCTTGGTGGCGTTCGTACGCGTAGCGCAGCGCTGCAGAAAATTGCGGCCAAGGCAAAAGAGCTGGGTCCAGGCGATGGCGCCGAACACATCGTTTTTGCATTGGGTGGCTGGCATCCGGTGCAGTTTACTGATGATCAGAGCTACTTCACTCGCGAAGAACTCAACGCTATTGCGCCCAATAATCCCGTCTATACGCAGGTTAGTTGGCTCACCGCGGTGCTTAACGACAAAGCGATGGCGATTGGCGGTATTACCGAGGACATGCCCGACCCGGCCCCTGATACGGGCGGCAAGATCTGGCGCGATGCTGACGGTAAACTCACCGGCAAGTTCACCGGCCCGATTTACCTGAAGTGGCAACTACGCCCGTTGTTTCCGCCAGTAAGCGGAGCAACCGTCGTCGCTGGGCTCAAGGCCGAGATCGCCGACTATGTGAAGCTGGGCGTGACCACATCGATGACGTTCAATGGGCCCGAGTTTCCTGAGGACGCCCTTCGCTATGTTCAGGAATATTTGGCGGATACCGGTCAGTTGGATATGCGTGTCTACTATCCGCCGCACTTCGACCGCAACGTCAGTGCGTGGACACCAGAGGAGGTACCTGGAGTGGTCGCGGCGCTCGGCGAACTTAAACCATTCTCTGGCACCGAGATGTACCAGATGCTGCACTTTGGTGAGCATATGTATCTGCCGGTTTCAGACAGCTTTCGCAGGATGGGCAAGCCCTATGCCGAAGAGCAGCTGCAGCATTTTCGCAGTGTAGTTACGGCCGCGGCGCAAAACGGTTGGCAGATAGCCGAGCATGTCAGCCAGGACGTTGTCGCCAATCAGATGCTGGATATTTTTGAGCAGCTTAATGAGACTTATCCGATTACTGACCTGCGCTGGCGTTTCGAGCATGCACAGGGACTCAAGCAGAATACGATCGAACGCGCGAAGGCGCTGGGAATGGGCATTGGTGTGCACAGTTCTGCGGCGATGAGTTCACCGAAAGTGCGGGCGATGAATGGCGCCTTCCCCGACGTTGCCGCCGAGCAGGATGCGCCGCCCCTGCGCTGGTATCAGGACAGTGGCATCGCGTTCGGGCTCGGTTCCGACGCGCAGGTCGTTGCTCACGATTCGCCATTTTTCACGCTGTACTGGGTCGTTAGCGGCAAGGACACGTCTGGCCAGCCGTATTTTAAACACGGAACCCTGACGCGTGCAGAAGCGCTAATTGCGCATACGCGATCGAATGCCTATCTAATGCACAAAGAAGAGATACTGGGGTCTTTGGAGGTTGGTAAGCTGGCCGACCTTGTCGTTATCGATCGGGACTACATGACCGTGCCGGTTGATGAGATCCGTAATCTGAAGTCGCTACTGACAATGGTGGACGGGCGAGTGGTCTATGACGCGATGTAAACAACTATCTGTGCTGTTCGGCGCGGCGCTGCTTTCCATTGCTGCTGTGGCCGCAGCGCAGGGAGTGCAGAGTGACGACGCTCGCTCGGGCCGCGACAAGACCCTTGAAGTGGTACGAACCAGTACGCCACCGACCATTGATGGTGTGATGGATGAGGTGTGGAGCACAGCCGCGCTCATAGACGACTTTCATCAAACCGATCCCATCGAGTACGCAGAGCCGTCCGAAAAAACTGTGGTCCGGATACTGTATGACAAGGACTTTCTGTATTTCTCGGCAATGATGTACTACAAGGATCCGAGCAAGATCGTCGCCAACAAAATGATCCAGGGCGCCAACCTGCGTACCGAGGACAAGTTCCGCGTTTACATCAATCCTTTTAACGACGGACGCAATGGCTACATTTTTCAGACCAACGCTAACGGCATACGCACGGATGGCATTCTGGAAAATGTCACCGACAATAATTTTGACTGGAGCGGTATCTGGCTTGCCGCGGCGCAGTACACCGACTATGGCTGGTTCGCCGAGATCGCAATCCCTTACAAGACACTATCGTTTGACCCGAACTCCGACAACTGGGGAATGAGCATACTGCGCAGTATCGAAAGCAATACTGAAGACATGGCCTGGACCTCCTACAACCGCAGCGTCAACCCGAGCAATTTTGGAACGATTACTGGACTGACCGGTCTGGAGCAGGGCATGGGGCTGGACGTGATTCCAGGTGTGAGTGCGATCCATCGCCGCCAGTATGACCCGTCAAGTAGTGATTCAGATCTCGAGCCGACCCTGGACGCTTTTTACAAATTTACGCCCAACCTGACCGGCGCCCTGACCTTCAACAGCGACTTCTCAGCGACCGATGTTGACGCTCGGCAGGTTCAGCTGTCGCGGTTTAGCCTGTTCTTCCCCGAGCAGCGTGCGTTCTTTCTTCAGGAAGCCGATATTTTCGAGTTTGGCGGGTTGCAGACGAACGGCAAGCCATTCTTTTCGCGGCGCATCGGCATCGGGCCGGGTGGTCAGCAACTGGATCTGGAGGCGGGCGGCAAACTCACCGGACGAATCGGGCGGTGGAACATCGGCGCACTTGCTGTGCAGCAGGGCGGCAATGCCGGCAAAGTGCCAAACGGAGGGCCTCTAATTGGCGATAGCGAGCTTTTCGTCGGTCGTGTATCCGCGAACGTCTTAGGCCAGTCAACGATTGGCGGCATCATGACCTACGGCAATCCGACCGGCGATCTGGACAACAGCCTCGTCGGTGTGGACTTCAACTATCTCAATACCCGGAGTTTCGGCAACAAAACCGTCGACGGCCAGCTTTGGTATCAGGAGTCGGACACAGAAGGTCTTGATGGCGATCAATCGGCATGGGGTGTGAAGCTGCGCTCGCCGAATCAAACCGGCTGGAAGGCACGGATTCAGTATCAGAGCATTGGCGAAGATTTCTTCCCGGCGCTCGGTTTCGTCAACCGACGCGGCATCAAGCAGAACGATGCGTATGCAGGCTACACAAAACGATTTGGCCCGGGCTCAATGTTGAGAGCAATTGAAAGTGGTATCGACTGGTTGCGCGTTACGGATAGCGACGGCAATCTCGAAACTGAAACGTTTGATGTAACGCTTGCAAGCATGAACAACCAATCGGGCGATAATCTTGCTTTGTACTATCTCGATACGCGCGAAGTATTGACCACGCCCTTCGAAATTATTGACGGCGTCATTATTCCGATCGGAGACTATGCCAACGATCGCTACGGTGTGAGCTTGGAAACAGGCGGACAGCGGAAGTTTATTTTCACTTTGCTTCTCGAAGACGGCGGTTTCTTCAGTGGCGATCGCTCAACTGTTAACACCAAAATCGAATGGCAGCAAAGCAAACACTTTACCGGCGTACTTGAGTATGAGTACAACGATATCAAGCTACTTGAAGGCGCCTTTGACACACAACTGATTCGTTTGCGCACGGATGTGGCATTCAACGCGGAGTGGGCCTGGATAACCACCGCGCAGTATGACAATCAGTCGGACTTGCTGAGTGTTAACAGCCGCCTGCAATGGATTCCGCAGGCCGGCAGGGAACTGTACTTTATCTATAACGGTGGTTGGCTGGAGGAAGACACGCGAGGTTTTCAGAAAATCGGCGAGTCGGCGACAGTAAAGCTCAACTACACATTTAGATTCTAGAAATATTCAGGGCATATACGAAAATGAAGAAACTATCGGCACTGCTTATCACTTTACTTATAGGCTTTTCAAACAGCGCAATTGCCGAACCGCAAATGCTGCGTTCCGTTCACGAGCTTGGTGATCCAAGCGGTTACTGTCTGGACATTCCCGGCTTCGGGCCGAGGATGCGAAAAGACGGACCCATTGGTACGCATACCTGCAAGTACGGCCGCCCCGGGTTTTCGGTTGACGAAGAATTTGAGGTTACCGACGCGCAGCAGTTTCGATTGCCGGAATATGACCTGTGTCTATCGGCAGGAGAGCTGCAAGCAGGTTCCGATGTATTCACGATCGACTGTGCTCTGGAAAATGCCCATGCCTGGACACTGCATGATAGTGGCCACGTTACCCCATCGAATGCGCACGACCTGTGCCTGACGCTGGCGACGGAACGGCGTTTCGTAAATTCCGCAGTCGCTAATCTGACGCCAAATTCATCGCGCAAGGTAACGCTGGAGAAGTGCGCCAAGAGTCGCGAGTACCATCAGAGCTGGCGTTGGTCGAGCACAACGGAATTGGAAACGCTGAGCGCAAACACACTGCGCGCTGGCGTCAATGCCGACATCGCTGCCGAAATTCGTGGCTTTGGTTACACAGTGCGAGCGCCTGAAACGGCACGGTTATTTGCCGCCGAACCGCGCATGTATTCCGAAGCTGATGTTTCTATCTCGGAGGAGATCGCGTACGGCCCTGAGCAGAGGCATCGTCTCAAAGTGTATTCCGGGCTGAATCGGAACAATCCACAGAACAAAGCGCCCGTGGTTCTGCTGGTACATGGCGGTGGTTTTGCTCGTGGCGGCTTCGAAAATTTTGCTGGCGCCGCAACGCACCTCGCGGCACTTGGCTACGTAGCGGTCAACATGACCTATCCATTAACGCCCGAAGCAAGCTGGCCGAGTGGCGCACAAAGCGTGGCGGAGGCTGTTCGCTGGATCAGGAAAAACGCAGTCAAGCTGAAAGCAGATCCAGACAGGATTTTCGTGTTGGGACAATCTGCTGGTGCCGTCAACGTTGCCGACTTCGCGTTTCGTCCAAGCCTGGTTGATGGCGATGACCCAATGATCGCGGGTGTGATTCTGGCGTCCCCTCAGGTTGATCTGACGAGTGGCGGTGAGCCGAATACAGACTACTTTGGTGAGGATCCGGTGGCGTGGGAGTCCCAGCAAGTGCTCGGCAATATCGAGAGGACATCAATCCCGGTGCTGATACTCGTTGCGGAATACGATCCGGAAGCAATTCGCATTGCGACCGCCAAGCTATTTCACGAATTGGTCGTCGACAAGGGTGTCGCGGCCCGCTTCAGGCAACTGCAGGGCCACAACCACACCTCCTACATCGGCACGATGGGAATCGCCGATACCCGCGCGGCCGAAGAAGTACTGGATTTCATGGCGACCGCCCAATAGGTCCTATTCCGGTCGGTCAGAATTGGTATCATCTGGCATGCTTTGATCACGGATAGAGCCTTTGAACATATTTGGGGAGCTGCAGCGCCGTAACGTCATACGCGTAGCCATCGCCTACGCGGTGGCATCGTGGGTGCTGTTGCAGATCGTCGACGTGATTACGCCGATATTCGAGCTGCCGGATTGGGCGCCCAAGCTCATTTTCGTCATTCTTGCCATCGGTCTGGTGCCGGCGCTGATTTTCTCCTGGGCCTTCGAAATTACGCCTGAGGGCCTGAAGAAAGACTCCGAGGTTGATCGGGGGCATTCGATCGCCGGCAAGACTGGTAAGAAGCTCGACCACATCATCATTGGCTCTCTGGCATTTGCTGTCATCCTGCTGCTGGTTGACCGGCAGTTCGGCGACCGTCAGGTCGACCAGTCCATGGACGGGCCTGCGGTGGCAGAAGCAACCGCGATCGTCGATGATTCACAAAAGTCGATTGCCGTTTTACCGTTTGTGAACATGAGTTCTGATGAGGAGCAGGAATACTTTTCGGACGGCATCACCGAAGAAATTCTCAACTCGCTGGCCGGGGTTAAGGACCTCAAGGTTGCCGGGCGCACCTCGTCGTTTGCGTTCAAAGGCCAGAACGATGATCTGCGACGCATCGGTGATGCACTGGGTGTCAGTCACATCCTTGAGGGTTCGGTTCGTAAAGCTGGCGCGCAGGTGCGAATTACCGCGCAGCTGATCCAGGTCGACAACGGCTTTCATCTCTGGTCAGAGACCTACGATCGCGAGCTGGACGATGTATTCGCCATTCAGGACGAAATCGCCAACGAAATCCTGAAACAGCTGCGC
>Ga0316204_10010301_pt1 | contig 12087 bp, 15 predicted proteins | sample 6monrhotite_MG_2_FD_205661 | JGI IMG/M metagenome (GOLD analysis project Ga0316204, IMG submission 205661) | Microbial mat bacterial communities from mineral coupon in-situ incubated in ocean water Damariscotta River, Maine, United States -... | ecosystem: Environmental > Aquatic > Marine >...
ATTGATCTTACGCTGGAACGTTCTAGCTCCTGCTGCATCCAACCTAGAGAACTCAAAGGCTGTCTTCTCTCCTGGGGTACGTACACCCATTGCTTCCTTAGGTGCACCAGCCATCATCTCCATCTCATCCTCTAGCTCCCTGATCTCTAGGTTAGCCTGTAGGACACCAGTCTCTGGCCTCAAGAACTCAACGTCACCATCTTCACCAGTGTAGATACGTTCACCGGGAGCGAAGTCGAAGTCCTCTACGAACCCTTTGATCTTCACTAGAGGCAATGCAATCTGATCGAAGGCATCAGCTTTAAGGTTCTCTAAATGGTCTATCCTGTACTGTAGACCGACAAGGTTATCCAAGGGCCCCATAGCATAGAGGTTATCAGGGCGGTTACGCCAACCGACATGCCTAATGAGGTTCTTACGCCATGTAGGATTGGGGACAACACGGAGTATATGAAGCCTATCGATGACAGTAATAATATGATTAGTGTAAAGCTTATCATTGTGAACATCATAGATATCTCCAATGAACTCTAGAAGTTCAACACTGTTGCTGCTGTAATAGTGGTGCATGTCCGAGAAGCCATCCATGACGAACCCTTCAGACATGATACGATCATCACGGGAGACAGCCTTGAGCTTCTCTCTGTTCTGCTTAACTAGGTCTAGGATATCTCTCTGGTACTCTAGTGCAGGACGCTCTTCTAGGTCCTTGTAGACTTCACCGATGGACTTAACTGACCTAAGGATCTTAGGGGAGCTATCCCATGTGGGTGCAGCTGGGTTGAACACAATCCTAAGAGGAGAGATACGAACAGGCATAGGGCCAACGTAGCCCGGTACATCCTCTTCTTGATCTCCGTTTTGTTCTGCTTCTACCTCAGCTGTCAACGGTACGATACGCCGTGTCTCATTGACGTACTCGGTAGTAGCAAAGGCGTTACCGTAGTCAATGAAGTCCAACACTAAACTATGCATGATCTCCCTGAAGGGGCTCACAGTAGGCCTAGTCTTAGAACGCATGTAGCTCTGGATGAGATCTACCTTTTCCTTCTTAGCGCTATCTTGATCATCTGCGATCCACGTTAGCCAATCATCATTAGGAAACAGAGCAGACATGTAGTTGGACTCTAGGTTATCCCTGATCTGTGTCAGCTTAGGCCGCGTAGTACTGTTGCGCCACGGGAGTGTCTTGTTTGCGGTAGTGGTGGTATCAGTTGCAAACAGGTAGTTCCGTAGTTCACGCTTCTCATCCAACCATGAGTCACGCAGGTTCTGCCAGTCCTGATACTGATTAGCGATCTGCTGTGCGAATGAGTCGACACCTTCGATCTTATCCATCACATCAATAGTTCGTCCTGCCATTACGCTGCTACTCCTCCAAATCTGCTATGGTATTTAATCTTTTCTTTGTGTCTACGGTTAGCTGAAGCACCCATGTTCGAAGGAGGTACAGCTATCTCTACTGCTGCTGTTAGAGCATCCTTGATATCATCATGAGGAGGGCGCTCAACTACTAACTCATCTTCTAGGAGAGAACAGTTACCACCTCTGTAGTGCCAGATGGAGTTATTCTCGTAGCGTGGATTCAACATTGCAGCTATACGTTCTTCCTTGGCACCAGAGGCTCTATTGGGACTATGGCTATCCAAGGCTAGAGCTAACCCGTTGGGCCTAATGTAGGACCTCTTGAGTTCCTCTACGATCATCTTCTGTGCTGCTACAGTCTCAACTCTGAGCTTCCTGTATCCCCACTTGACATGGGACCTAAGGATGGTGTTAAAGTAATCTGTTATGTTGTCAGTCTTGAATCTATCAATATCTAACACATAGATAAAACCATCTGAGTCTATCCCTACAACTACGAGAGCAGTGAAGTCAGCTTTCTTGGTAAGGGAGAATGCAAAGTCAATAGCTGCTACAACGTTGAGTCTCTTGTTCTGGTAATGCCAGTTACCCATCTCTTGCTTCAAGAAGGCTTTATCGTAGTACTGGAAGTACTCTTTGGATACACCAGAGCCTTCAGGGTTATTGGGGTTGTTGTAATACTGAGCGTAGTACTGAGTCCTATTGAGATACTTGGCTCTCTTCCTAGCTAGGATACGTTGATCAAAGCCAAACCATTTGCCATCGTAGCGTTGCTGCCTAGGCCACAGGAACTCACCAGTACCTATACCTGAGTCCTCTACTTGCTTCTCGAACTTCTCATAGACAGGCTCAGTTCCTACGACTTCACCGTTGGCATCGAAGATCTCCTCTTGCATCTCCATCATATCATTGTAGAGATCACGAGGATCATAGCGTGTGCCTACCACCCACTCCTTTGCTTCACCAGATTCAATAGAGCTAAGTAGGCTATACTGAGTCTTGACCTTATCTCTGCCATCCCTAGTGTAGGCATTCTCTTGGACAACCACATCATCCAGTGCTGCAACATCGCAATGAAGTCCTGTAATGCTAGTAGTAAGACCACCAGTGATAATGGAAGGATCTCTAACACCCTCAATCTTGCGTAAAGGGTGGTCAATGGAGACCTCTGTTGCTGTCCACTTCTCACGTTTGTCCTCCTGCTTGTGGACGTACTCAGGCCAGTACCTACGGAATATGTTAGACTCTAAGATGTCCTTCATAAACTTAAGTTGCTTCTCAGCTAGGCCTGAGGTGCTACTCAGGTAGAGAACACGATGATCAGGGTAGAGCACTAGATGCCTAATAACCCTGTATGCTAGCAGTCTTGACTTCTGATGGTCTCTAGGTAGTAGTACAAGTTGCTGGTCTTTAGCTGTAGGACGTTCCCACCAAGAGATGCAGTCTTCGTGTACTGCACCCAACACGGTAAGAGGATGTACTAGCTTAATGAAGGTGGCTAGGTCTGACTCTGCTGCCTCTCTGATGGCTAGCATCTGATCAGACATAGGAGGCCTGTAGTCGTCTTTGTTCATCCTACGTTGTCTACTATCAAACCTATTCTGGCAGCATCTTCTTCAGTTCTCTCTTGTAACTGTGAAGCAATCAAGTCTTCCTTCTGTTGCATATCCTTGGTTGGCCTACCTCTACGTGCTTCCTTGTATCCAGCTTCTGCTAGCCACTTAGCTGCAGCATATTTAGATCTACCTGACTTAGCTACTTCATCGATGATAACGTTGATACCTTTAGAGCGCATAGCTACTTCTAGTTCGATGTTCCAGAGGTCTACGTGTTCACAGAACCATTTAGTACCCTTAAGCTTCTGCCATAGCTTCCAACTACCGAAGGCTCTCATGGCACAGGCGTACTCTGTAGGGTCCATACATTCGATATAGAGACGCTTCAAGGATGGGACAATGTTGACTTCGTTGCCATCCTCGTCCCAATGACGACCTTGTTCATCAGTGTGCTTCACTTGAATCCAATAGGGGTCACTATCTGAGAGACACCAGAGGGGTTCGACACCAGTCTTTATGTGCAAATACTTCTCTCGGAAGAGGCTCTGAGTAAGGAAGATCCCAGTGTGAGTCTTGTGTTTACCTAGGTGTTCTGGATACTCTAGCTCGAATTGCACTCTATGTGCTCCCTATTGAAGTTGCATTGTACCCTTAGTATAGCACACCCAACACTAGATGTCAACCCCCTAAAATAAAGTTGCCTATAGGGGTTGAAAGTGAACACCAACATCCTATATACACTATAGTACCTTCTATAGAGGATACTAGGTTGTTGTAATACACTATGTGTACACTACTGCCTAAGTTGCCTATGTTGTTCTTCTGTAGTGCACTATAGGGGGCATCACTACTCACTGGTGTACTCCCGTAGATATTACACTAATACCTATATGGGACTACAGAGGATTATGGTGAGATAATGTAGGCATCAGTAAAACACACACTGTAGACCCCCTAGCCCCCTTACCCACCCCTGTTCACTATAGTCAACTATGCATATATAATAAACTACACTGGCTCCGGTGTTCTACCTTGGCATCCGTGTTCATCCGGTGAACATGATTGTTACGATAGCGTAACGATGTGTTGCAAATATGCCCCACCATAACCACCGTAGACATTGCTGGCACTAGTGTCCTCAATAATACATGTAAATATACATGCACTATTGCCTACAACATTGCCTCTATATTATTTCTACTTTATTGCTCTTTTATGCTTGACTATGGGACTCCGATGCCCTACATTAACACTATAGAAGATCAAGCAAGGAACAAACAGGATGGCTAGACTAGGCAAAAGAGAAAGACAAGCCAAGAGAGCAGCAATGCTGTCTAGCGTTGTCTCCAAAGGGCGCAACGCTGGCACCCTAAGTTGCCATCCTAGCTTGACTTCCTACATGGGACGTGATATAGGTCAAATAGGCTTAGTTGCAACGTCTCACAAATGGGAATACAACGGGAAGACTGCCGCAAGGATACATCGTAAGGCACGGTAGCGGCAACGTGCCATCATCATAGGGTTAGCGTGACCAACGCGGCCCATCGTTGAAACAGTAGAGACATCTTAGCACCTAATAAGTGCTAAGTAGCCTACACTGTTACAGCGTAGGAGATCATATCGTAAGCGTTGGTGTGACCGTAGGTAAGTGAAATGCCTAGGTCTATAAACCCAAGCAATGAAGTCCAAGCCTTAGTTGCATGGCTAGTAAGTGTAAACGTGCTAGGTGACAGCGTGCATCATAGGCCCAAGGACGCAAGGAAACTAGGGTGAGCTTAGTTTAGTGGGCCTCTACGGACCTACGTCATGGTGACGCAGCTAACAAGCTAAGTGTGTCTAGCATGTGCCAACTGTGAACAACGTAGAGTTACCTGCTTTAGGGTGTGAACCTAGTGCGCTTATGGGTTTAACTTTGTGGTTGTGCTCTCGTGTGTGCATCGTAGTCCCTCAATTGTATTGACACTGGTCAATAGTGGCCAGTGTAGAGGCAACAAGGAAGGACTATAACAAATGTCAACACGTGAAAAGCAAGTAGTCGCACTGGTCACTAGGGCTGAAGGTCAGCTCGCTAACGCACGCAAGAACTATGTCAAGGCAAGTCACTTGGCTATGGTTGAGTTTGCTGAAAGCGGCAACCTTGGTCCGTGCCAGCGTATCCTTGATAGCTTGAATGACAAGTCACGCAGTGGTGTGGTGAAGCGTTCAGGTTATCTCACTTATCTCACTGCTTTCGCACCGATCACGCATCCTAAGAATGATAGTGGTGTGCTCGATGTGAAGAAACTAGTCAAAGACAAGAGTAAGAACGCAGTCGAATTGGACTTGGAAGGTGCCTTGAAGGCTGACTTCTTTGACCTGTCTGCGAACAACGATGAAGAGCATGTCTTCCAGTCGGATGATATGTGGAAGGCTATCCTTCGGGTGGTCAACAAATATTCTAGTGATAAAGAGAAACCGGCAGACAACGCTGCAACTGAGGCCCTTAGTAAAGCTAAGAAGTTCATTAAAACTAACCGGCCTGACTTAGAAGTAGCATAGTATATCAGTGACTACGGTGCACACTCGTGAACGCAACCCAGAAGGAGACTAGTATGTCACACTTGACACTGCGTAACCCTGAGTGGAAAATGGTGAAGGTCAATGATGCCAGTGGTAGCACGATGGCTACGTATCAGTTCAACTGTAACAACCATTCACATATCATGCACCTCTATGGTAGTCATGACTTGGCTGTCATGGTGTTGTCATTCTTGAAAAATGAAGTGCAAAAGTTTGAGTATGATGGAGACAGTGAGGAGTAGAACGTATGAAGAAGACACGTATGTTAGTCATGGTTGACGCACCGTTAAGTAACATGTGTACCTCTGCTTATTGGCAGCATTGGCTACAAGGCACGCTTGGTGGTAGGTGTGGTGAGGTTCAGGTGTTGAAGCGTTGGATAATTGATGAGCCTGCAAAGGAGAATGAATGATGATTGTGAATGGATACACGATAAAGCCTGGAGCTAATCTACGTGTAGCTGATCTACGTGGAGTTGATCTATATTCAGCTGATCTACGTGGAGCTGATCTAAGTGCAGCTGATCTAAGTACAACTAATCTAAGTTGGGCTAATCTAATTGGAGCTGATCTAAGTGCAGCTGATCTACGTGGAGTTGATCTATATTCAGCTGATCTACGTGGAGCTGATCTAAGTGCAGCTGATCTACGTGGAGCTGATCTGAGTTGGGCTGATCTACGTGGAGCTGATCTACGTGTAGCTGATCTACGTGTAGCTGATCTAAGTGCAGCTAATGGAATCTTCTCAGTAGGTTACGATAGTAGGGACTACGAGTTCTTTGTAGTGCAACATAGAGATGGCATAAGGATTAAAGCTGGATGCCGTTGGTTTACTATGAAAGAGGCTCAAGAGCATTGGCTCAGTAGTTCCTACGAAGGGCCACCTACAATTAAGGCAAGGTTGGAATTCATTATTCAAGAGGTACAACATAGAGGTTGGAAGTTGTAATCTAATAGAGAAAAGAAAGGATGTAAGTGATGTACTTTCTTAATGCACTGATAAGTTCAACAGTGTTACTGTGTACACTAGTAGCGGGGGTGCACTATGTTGTGCTATAGAGACATGACATTCTGTAGTAGTTCACCCATTTGTGGCAGGACTGCTTGTAGTAGACACTTCGGTGAGCAACAGAGAGCAGGTTACAATTCTTGGATAGAGCAGTTCAAAGGCCAATATGTATCAGCCTCGCTACCCGGTGTTGCATGGTCTGACTTCAGGTCTGATACATGTGGATTCATTTGGTCTAAGGAGAATAAAGATGCATGAACAAGTAGACTTTGTTATGTCAATCATTGAACGTGAGATGTATGCTACTCTTGCTGCCTCTTATGTTTACAACAGTGATGACATAGATACTGAGGTTGTCATGTATGACATCGACTCAGTTACTGATGCAATGTTGGAGGACATCGACTATGAACAGCACCGTTAAGTTCTGGGTTATCTTTGGTAACCAACACGATAAGCCTTACACTCAGCTGCACAAGCACCGCAGCTATGATAGGGCAGTCACTGAAGCTCAGCGTCTGGCACGTGAGTACCCGACTGTTACCTTCGTAGTCATGGAAGCAGTCAGTACTGTGTCTGTGGCTGAGGTGCCAATCAAAGTAGAGAGGTTGCAGTAATGGCTAAGTTGTTAGCAACGTTGGCTACACTGGCAGTGATGTACACTGGTGTAGCACAAGCACAAGAGGCAACACCACCAGTGTCTGTGTTCACATTCAAGGCACCATGTTGGCCCATCGCTAGGGTGCAAGGTATTCTCGGAGGAGTGCACAAGGAAGCACCAGTAGTGCAAGGTTTGACTGATGGTGGTGCACTCATTGAAGTGTACGCTAGTAAGAAAGGTGAGTCATTCACTATGGTTGTTACACACATAGACAAGGGAGTTACATGCTTGATGGCATCAGGTAAGAACCTCCATAGCCTACGTTACATCATGCCTAAACCTAAGATGCAAGGAGATCTCTAAGATGTCGTGTTCAAATGGTTTACTTGTGACAATCTGTTGTGTGTTGGGTTTCTCCTTAGGTTTATTTACAGTCTGGGGTGTGACACAAGACTATTATAAAAGGGCAGCAATAGAGGCAGGAGTAGCACACTATGTATGTGATTCTACCACTTCTATATGTGAGTTCACCTACAAGGTATGTAAAAAATGAAACCCGATGATAGAGTATGCTGGTCCCCTTTTGAACGGTGTATGAGTTGCCCTCACTACCACAGGAAGGAACAACACTGTATGTTTAGACCCCAAAAGAAATGGATGAGGTTTATATGTTTCCTTAAACGTAAAGTGGCATGGAAGAATGTCTAAGCTAGGACACACGTGGGGCAAGGGTGAAGTACCCCCTCTAATGTACCAACATAGACAAGAAAGGATCAAACATAACATATCTATGGAGGACATAGCTGCCTATACTGGATACAACTACAAGACAATACAGGCATGGGAGAAGGGTAGAACTATGCCTACTGCATTCAAACTACAGTGTTACACTGATGCAATCAAACAAATCTTAGATGACAAGAGAGGCTACGGCCAGTGATTCAACCTACTTTGTATGAAATGTATGAGACCATAGCATTCAATGCTAGATACGCGCACTCTAACCCTGCTAAAGAAGTTAAAGAAACGCTAGATAGATATGGGTATAAACTGGTTAAAGATACAACTAAAGAGGACTAAGTAAGATGAAACTACATGTACAAGCTAAGTGCAGTGATATGTTTTCATGTACACTAACTAATGGTGATAAGAGCGTTGACTATCATGGCTATGTACCTAGTTGGATGCCTGGAAATCACTATGGTGACTACGTGTCTTTGGAAATAGATGCAGACACAGGGCATATACTTAATTGGAAAAGTGTAAGCTTTGAAGATGTAACAGAAGAAGGGTAAGGATGAAATGAAACTACATGTACAAGAGAGGGACATCCATTCATCTGGGATGGACAACGTTAAGCAGACGTTTGGTATCCGACAGAATGCAAAGATGTTCAGGATTCTAAGTGACCAACTGTACTCTAACAAGCCTGATGCTGTCATCAGAGAGCTAGGTTGTAACGCCTATGATGCTCATGTTGCAGCAGGCAAGCAAGACGTACCCTTTAGATGTCACCTACCTACTATGATTGAACCTTGGCTGGAGATCCAAGACTATGGCATTGGTCTCAGCCATGAGGATATCATGTCACTCTACACTACATATGGCGACAGTACCAAGGGTAACAGTAACCTATTCATTGGGGCCTTGGGCTTAGGAAGTAAGTCACCCTTTGCATACACTGATAACTTTACTGTTACATCAGTGTTCAATGGTGAGCAGCGTATCTATAATGCTTACATCAATGAGACAGGTGAACCAACTATCACTATGGTTGGTAGTGCCATGCCAACAGTTGACTGCAATGGTATCACTATTCACATGCCAGTTGACAGCGATGACTTCACTTCATTCCACAAGAGTGCAGTTAAGTACTACAAATACCTACCTACTATTCCTAATGTCAACGTTGGTGATGGTGAGATAGTTAAGCCCATTAGTGTACTAAGTGGGAGCAATTGGGAGCTAATGAGTTACGAAGCTACTCGAAGCAGGTTACACTACTACTACGGTGAGACTAGTAATAAAGAAGATACAATAGCTTTGATGGGCAACGTGCCCTATCCTATTGATTTCTCTAGCATTCAGAAGGGATGTGATACAGTCTTATACTCTGAGTTTGTATCTTCTTTGTCTTACTACTCATTCATCCTTAAGTTTGAACTCGGAGACTTAGACATCGCTGCCTCTCGTGAGGCTCTATCTTATGATGATGTTACTATCAATAACATCGTAGCTGTATTCAAAACTATACGAGAAGAGTTGGCTACTCAATTGGATACACAGTTAGTAGGTTGCAAGACACTATGGGAAGCCAGCGTTAAACATCAGAGCCAAAAGGATATAATTAAACTACTAGGTTCTGATGCATCACAGAACTTTACTTGGCAAGGTAAAGAACACAATCAAACAATGCAGTTCAAGTGGAATAAGGAAGACTACCCTGATCTTGAGATTCATATGTTAGAACAACGTAAGTTCTCAAGGCATACTATTGGTAACTATAAGGCGAATAAGTTAAACTCAAATATAAAATACAAAAGGGATAGTAATGGCCTTAAGATACCTATCAAGGATGCGAACGGAAAAGTAATAGGGTATGAGACTTCAAAGATTAGTCAACTAAACGTAAGGCCCTTCATTGAGACCAATGAGGAGGGCTACTATATACGCCATTACCCTACCTTGTTTGTATGGTATGATACATCAGTACAGAAACAATATCGTATCCCTAGTAGACTGCACTTGTATGTCAACAACAACTACGAAGATCACAATGTTGTAGTCATTAACACTGATGACCCTACCTTGCTAGCTAAGATATATGAGGAACTAGGTAGTCCTCCGTTAGATAAACGTAAGGTATTTCATACTGACATCCCTGATAACCCAAGGCAGGTACGTTCAACCACAATAGCAGGAGGTGGCACATCTAAGAAGACTACTGCTACAAAGGCAATGTTGCACATCTTAGATTACAACAGCAGCAGCTACTATGCCAATCCTCAAGATAACTTTAGTAATCTTGAGGAGGTTGACCTGACTGTAACCACCTCTGGTTTCTGGGTTGACATCCTTAAGTACAAGTACACACACAAGGAGTATGATAGTAAAGGGGATGAAATCCCTAACACTTGCGGTGGTGACATTAGCCTAAGAGACCTTAATACGTTAGCACAGAAGGCCCATAGCAATGGGATCATCAGTGATCCTAAGGTGTACTGCTGCAGTGGGTCATACAAGAACAGGGTAGCAGCACAACCCGGTTGGCACCACGTAGGGCAATACATCTACTATGCAACAGTGCAAATCATGAACAGCCAAGCCTTCAAGGATAAGACAGCACTGATGTATAGGCAGCAGGCACTAGAGCCTTATCGTTCTGTTATAACACAGTTGCATAATGAAGGCACCGCTGTCTATCTACAGCAACGTTACAATGATATTGTTGACATGTACACTAATGTCTTTAGTGAACCTAGAGCAATGGAGTATGTCAATGATATTGAATGGCTCAATAGGGCTGCAGCAGAAGCTGTAGGTAAGTCAACGATTGAGCTTGACAAGGATACATATTCGGTGTACAATGAATGTGTATTAAAAGATTGCCCTCTGTTGATGGCAATTGATACCAGTGTTACTCCCTATAGCTCAGCACTGGTAGACTACGTTAACAAAGTGTAACACCTAGTACTAGTACAACTTAGATCTATAAAATAGGAGTAATAAGATATGATTGAATGTAACTACGCGTACATCGTTAACAACAAGACCATCACTATCTATGGCTGCGAGGACGGTGTTGTCACCGTTGATCGTACTCATGGCTATGCTGATAGCATCATTGGCTTCCTTAAAGAGGGTAGCTATGCTGAAGCACTGGAACTTGCTGATGTAGCTACTGCCCTTGTTGCCTACGGTAGTGGTAAGATCACTGTTGACAACGGTTCACTGTTGCTCAATGGTGCCATCGTTAACAATGTGCTCTCTGAGCGCATCGTTGAGATGTGGAAGAACGGTGATGACATCAGCGCTATGGTGGCATTCATGAACAACCTTCATGATAACCCATCGGCTCGTGCTACTCAGGAACTCTATCGTTTCCTCGAAGCTAACAGCCTGCCTATCACCAACGATGGACACTTCTTGGCATACAAGAATGTCAATGAGAACTATCGTGATCGGCATAGCAACACGTTTGACAATAGCGTGGGCTCTGTATGTGAGATGGTACGCAACCAAGTTCAAGATGATCCTGATGTTACGTGCTCTACTGGCCTTCACTTCTGTTCCATGCACTACCTCACTAACATGTGGGGCACTAGTGGACACACGATGATCGTTAAGATTAACCCTCGTGATGTGGTGTCTATCCCCACTGACTACCAAGACAGTAAGGGTCGGTGTTGCCGCTATGAGGTCATCGATGAGCACAAGACTGCCTCCTCTGGCCTCGACCATGAGTCCTTTGAGCAGCCTGTCGTGTACACTAAGGAAGAGCAGGAGCTGTACTCTGAAGCGTACGATCAAGGGTACAACGATGGCTACGGTGATGCTGATGGTAGTGGTGCCAGTGATAACTACTACGATGATGATGACTGGCAGTTCTAAGTAGCGTATCTTCTAATAAGAAGAACAAGAAAGGAGGCAGGGGAGGCAGAGATGTCTCCCCTGTTCTGCATATATGGATACATCAAAGGAAGTAAAGCATCTGATGCGCAAGAGTGGTCCACTACAGGGCAGCATAGATGCAGCATGGAACCATGATGGTCGTACCTTGAAGAAGTTGGCTGTCATGTTAGTTGCAGAGTTAGAGGAACATACAAGTACAAAGGAGAATAACGATGAGTAACTTTGAACCATTCCCTAAGGTGCCTCAAGGTAAGAAACGCCGTGGCATAGTAAGTAGAGGGACAACTTAGCATGAGGTGCCATATCTGTGACCATAAAATGGAACCATCAGAGATCATAGAGGACAGCCGTGAACACGGTGGGTTT
>Ga0316204_10010302_pt1 | contig 12085 bp, 11 predicted proteins | sample 6monrhotite_MG_2_FD_205661 | JGI IMG/M metagenome (GOLD analysis project Ga0316204, IMG submission 205661) | Microbial mat bacterial communities from mineral coupon in-situ incubated in ocean water Damariscotta River, Maine, United States -... | ecosystem: Environmental > Aquatic > Marine >...
TCTGTGATAATGTCGACCAACTTGTATCAAAAATACTGGACTTTGGGGGAGCACATGAAGGAGGAGATAGTGGTGACTGGGGCTCTATTGCATATTGTGTAGACCCATTTGGCAATGGTTTTTGTGTGATTAACGAATAAAATAAACAATAATCATAGTCGGTTTTCAAGAATCTCAGTGGTTACCGCCCCCTTCTTGAATTCCAACTCCAGAAATAACAGGGACAGTCATCATAAATTTCATGAAAAAGAAAATCGAACAGAAGTTAGCAAATATTGTACACATAGAACAACTGAAGTTTTGTTAACAGGAACATTAAAAAATATTATAGATTGGCCCACATTGATTTATGTGGGCCTTCTTTTTAAATGGCTTACTTAAGGAAATACCGCAAGCAGTAAACATTGACGTCAGTATTTTACCTCGAATCTTCAAACAGACTTTATCGTTATTTTTCCAGATTCTCTTCCAGGAACTGCTGATATTTTTTTGAACTTACAAAATGTGTGCCATCACAATTAAACTGTAGCCTTATACTGTCCTGGATAACACTGATACAAAAATTTCGCAAATAAAACCGCTGAATACCCCTTAAAGTACTCAGCTGTGACATTACCCTGCTAATTTCCTGTGGCTGTATAGGTTGCCAGCTAGATTGCAACTTATTAAACACATTTTTCATATACGAGGGGAATCGCTTATACATTTCATCGACAGATATAAAATTAAACGTCCGTTTTATAAAATCAGATTTTTCATTATACGAAATCGAATGAAAGTGCCGTTCTATATATGATTTATCCAGCAGCTTGTTTGCCGTATGTATTTCCTCGTTAAAGGGATTAAACACTGAGCTGGTTCTAATCTCGCCGCTATTAAAATTAATAAATACTCTGTAAACACAACGATTCAGTAAAAGGCTTTCAAGTACGATCTCTAGTTCTGGCAGAAGTTTATCAACGACACTTTCATAACGCTCTCGATAAAACGCAGACTCTCTCAAAGAAGGGTCACCCTTTATGCTTACATGTAATCTATTAGCACTCATACCAGTAATACTAACTAAACTTTCCCTGACTAAAAGCTCTTCATTTCTTTTTATCTGCGTCGCATTAATTTTTTTAGATAATTCAGGATGTGACCTGACAAATGATAAAAAATAATCTTTATCAACCCTGAGCAAAACTATGTCATCATAAGCCATAGCTGATGCAGTTCGCCTGTCATTATTAAAGAAAGCCATCTCACCAAAGTAGTCATCTTTTTCAAGCACTTTTATTGGCTCATCAACTCCACATTTTTCTACATAAATACAAACCTTACCTGATTCAATAATATAGAAAGAATCAAAGATATCACCCTCTGAAAAAATAAGTTCATTTTTACTGTGCTCTGTTATATGTGAATGAGCCTTTATTTCAGATATTTCTAAATCTGTTAAGTTCTGAAAAAACGAATATGAACTGGACATTCTGCTTCCCCGTTACTCAAAATATTGACGCATACTTTAAGCGTTAATTGCCGCACAAACCCCCTAAATCCTCACATATTAAAAAGATAAGACCCATATATTTGTGATTGAATAGACTTTTTTAAAACAAGGGGGTTTTTGGGTGGGGGCAAGGCTCAGGATGAGCTTTATAGTCCATCGACTTTTCTTTTGAGTTTGGCCTTGCCTTTACCCTGGATACCGGCGTGGGCAGGTATCCAGGGACTTTGACCTTGCCTATCAGTTAATATGATGAGCTATTCCTTCACATTAGGCCTATAGTGGTGTAACACGCCTTCGTCACATTTTTTACATGAGCCCAAATTGCGCATTATGACTACCGGCCCTATGACAGGGAACTATGTCAAGAACCAATTGGATCATTGCTCTTTGATGGATGGCAATCTGAGCATTTATTTCGAGACAGAAGAAAGTTGTAAGCAGCACCAGAACATAGAGTTTAATCATCCAAACCTGAATCTGCCTTACTACGCGACTAATGATGATGATCGTGAAGGCTAAAAGACATCCGCTTATGGCTTTTAAATAGCTCTAAGCTGTGCAGCTTAGTAACTTTATAAAACCCGTGAGCCAGGTCTCATTAGCCTTTATAAGACATTTATATATTTTTTACCAAATTTGCGATACCAACATAATGGAACCAAATACTCATAGCCTGTCATCTTTATTCGATCAATTAGGCTTAGATAGCAAAACTGCATCGATAGAGCAGTTTATTGCTCTGCATAAACCAATCTCTAGCAACATAGAGCTGCATAAAGCAACTTTCTGGAACGCATCACAGGCATCTTTTTTAAAACAGATGAAAGATGAAGACGCTGACTGGTCTGGGATTATTGATCAGCTAGACGTAATGTTTCGCAAATCCAATATTCAACATTCTGTCAATTATAATTTGAAACCGCATTTAATGAGAAATTGAAATGAAAGATAAATCTAACATCTGTAAAAATAGTGTTTAACCCAATGATTCAGTATTAAATAAAAACAAGTCAAACAACCCATAGAGAACAATCAAAGGGTAATCCATTAACAAACACAGGTAAGGCCAACACCATGACACAATATAAAATTAATGCACAAGACGCAGAAACATTCAGTTTGGATATTGATGAGCGTAGATCTGAGCTGGTTAAACAAAACTGGAATCGTGAAAAATCTCAAAAACTAGCAACATCTGAAGGCTTAACTTTACATGATGAGCACTGGGCAGTGATTAATTACCTACGTAATAGCTACCTGGAGCAGGGTGTACCAAGATATGCGCGATCGCTTGCCAGAGATCTAAAGCAACAGTTTTCTAAACAGGGCGGAAATAAATATCTACGCAACCTGTTTTCTGGTGGTCCCGTTACACAGGGTTGTCGCCTTGCTAACTTGCGCACACCGGCAAACGCCATAGACATTTCGTTTGGAACCAGTTATTAAAACATAAATGTTTTATTAAAAAACGATCGGATCGTGATATTTGCCTATATTGGTAAATATTTCTCTCATCTAGAATCCAATAAAGGGCTTAATTATTTAAATAATATTTAAGCTCTTGAGTTATGGTTATTTATGAAAGATATCGCAATTACACCAATATTTCGCAGGAACTAATTATGAGCAAGACAGATAAAGAACTAATGACAGAATACAGTATTACACACAAGACAAAAACAGTTTATTCCTACAAACAACACAATTTTGAACAACTCAACGATGCCATTCGATACGCCGAGATTGATATTAATCGTAGTAGAAAGGCTAGCTCATATTTACCCAAAGTGAGTGACATTGTTTCAAGCAAAATTCGTGACTGTTAATGATGAATGAGACGGCGGTCGTTGCACTGGCCACTTTCTTCGCAACAATTGGCCCAATTGATATTGCTGCGATATTTGCTGCCCTGACGGCAGAGAACACCAAACAATATCGACGTTTGATGGCAATACAGGGCACCGTTATAGCTACGGTGATTCTTTTGATTTTTGCCATATTTGGAAACGCGCTATTATCGAGTATGGGAATATCGCTGGCGGCATTAAGTGCAGCGGGTGGTATTCTGTTATTTCTCATTGGTATTGAAATGGTATTTGCGCGAGAGCATAGCGGCACCAGACCAACCAGCGAAGAAGAACTTGAAGCGGCATCTAAACAGGACATTTCAGTTTTTCCAATCGCAACACCTCTTATAGCCGGCCCAGGTACTATGGGCGCAGTCATTTTGTTAATGGCAAATGCAGAAGGTGATCTGGCTCGCCAGGGAATCGTTATTGGATCGTTGCTGATAATTTTACTCGTGACTTTTTTATCGCTGTTGTTGGCAAGCCGAATACAAGGACTTTTTGGTGTGACAGGTATGCGCGTTATCAGTCGAGTGATGGGGATTTTATTATGCGCCCTGGCGGTTCAATTTTTATTTGATGGTATAGCACTCAGTGGTTTACTTAAAGCTTGAGTGATATTGGTTAATTCTTAATTGGTTTAACATCACATCCACGTGTTAGCTTTTTCCATACCATATTTTGTATGCAATATTATTTTCTTAGTATTTTTTTTACGCTATACATTAGTTCATCGGTTATTATTATGACTTCAATATGTCTTCAACTGAAGTTTATATTGTGACAGTTTCAATACTGCAAGTCACTTTCCATTCTTTCAAGCCAAAATTTCGACATACATATATTCTGTCTTGTGAAGTATTTTATAAAATTCTACTACCGACAATTTAACAACTTATCGTATTGTTAAGGCTAATTTAGGCGCATACTACATATTCATTGAATTTAATACATTAACTAATTTCATGCCCTAACCAATAAAGATAAAGCTTATGGCTAATTCTCGCAAAACAGACATAGATGCAGACCACCAAGGCCTTAAATCAATCGTTCTCATTGGCAACTACCTGCCAAGACGATGCGGTATTGCAACTTTTACTACACATCTTCTTGAGTCAATCGTGCCGAATGCGCCGGGCGTAGACTGCTGGGCAGTGGCGATGAACGATCAGCCTGAAGGTTATGCCTATCCGCCACAGGTTCGACTTGAGATTAATCAGAATCAACTCAGCGAATACAACCTGGTGGCAGAACAGCTTAACCTTGATCAAGTGAGTGTGGTCTGTGTTCAACATGAATATGGCATATTCGGCGGTTTACGAGGTAACTTCATAATCGAATTATTGAGTGAGCTCAAAATGCCGATTGTGACCACTCTGCACACCTTGCTCGAAAACCCGTCTGATAGAGAACGACAGATCATTATGCAGCTGGCTGCACTTTCCGACCGGTTTGTGGTGATGAGCGAACGCTCAGTTGATATTTTGCGTAACATTTACAGGGTTGAGTCGGAAAAAATTGTGCTGATTCACCATGGCATTCCTGATGTTCCCCTGGTTGAATCCTCCACTTACAAGACTAAGTTTGACGTATCCGACAAAAAGGTTTTGCTCACATTTGGCCTGCTTTCACCGGGCAAAGGCATAGAGACGGTGATTGATGCACTGCCTGAAATAGTGAAGTCTCATCCGGATGTTATTTACATGGTCGTCGGCGCGACTCATCCACACCTCAAAGCAGAACAGGGAGAAGAATACAGAATCAGTCTTCACCTGCGCGCAAAAACAAACGGTGTTGAAGATAATGTCGTTTTCTATAATAACTTTGTGGCAGACGAGGATTTGCTGGAGTTTATTGGCGCGGCTGATATTTATGTCACACCTTACCTGAATGAAGCGCAAATTATTTCCGGTACGCTCGCTTACGCATTAGGCATGGGTAAAGCGGTTATCTCTACGCCTTTCTTACATGCCAGGGAATTACTCGCTGAGGGTCGAGGCAGGTTGTTTCCAATTGGTGATCATGCTCAGCTTGCCATTGAGGTTACAGACCTGCTGGATAATCCCGACACACTCCGCGCTATTCAGCATAAAGCTTATGAGTACGGACGCCAGATGATCTGGAGCCATGTGGGCCAACGTTATGTTGAGACTTTCGAGCATGCTCAGCAGCATCGTTTACGCAAATCTGTGCCTGTGCGCATGTACCCTCTTGGCATGCGTCAGCAACCGCTACCCGAAATCAAGTTTGACCATTTACTGCGTATGACCGATGGGGTTGGCATGTTGCAGCATGCCAGGTACACCGTGCCAAACAGGGAGCATGGTTATTGCGTGGACGATAATGCGCGGGCATTAATTGTCACGGTTAGCACACAGCATTTTCAGCCCTTGAATACATCACTGAATGATTATGCTTCGGTTTACCTGAGTTTTATCGACCATGCATTCAATCGTGACATCGGCCTGTTTCGCAACTTTATGTCTTATGAACGTAGCTGGCTGGAAGAAAAAGGTTCGGAAGACTCTCATGGCCGTGCGCTGTGGAGCCTGGGTGTAGTGGTGGCTCTGGACAGAAATGAAGGTCAGGTAAGTCATGCCACCGATTTATTTTTACTTGCCTTGCCTGCGGTCGAACACTTTAGCTCACCGCGGACCATCGCTTTCGTCATCATTGGAATTCATGCCTTCCTGTCTCGCGGCCGTAAAAACGCTCAGATTGAAACCATGTACAAAACACTTTCAAACAGGTTGCTGCAATGGTTCAAAAACTCCGCAAGTGAAGACTGGCCATGGGGTGAAGAAACCTTAACCTACGACAATGCCCGTTTGCCACAGGCTCTGCTGCTATCGGGTCAGTGGCTGGATAATGATGAAATGAAACAGACCGCTCTGCATGCACTCAACTGGTTGCAAACCATTCAGAACGATGAGTCAGGCCATTATTTCGCCGCCATCGGCAATCAGGGCTGGTATACCAGAGGGGGTAATAAGGCACAATTTGATCAGCAACCCATTGAAGCTGCCGCGATGCTCGATGCCTGTATTGATGCATTTAATATTACACAGGATGAAAAATGGATTACCTATGCCTACCGCTGTCTTAACTGGTATCTGGGTGATAATGAACTGCATCTACCCCTCTACGATCACACAACCGGGGGTTGCCGGGATGGACTGGAAGCACAGAATGTAAATGAAAATCAGGGAGCAGAATCTACCCTGTGCTGGCTCATGTCCATACTTGCCATTTACAAACACCGTGGTCTTAGCGAGATAAAACAGAACGATGAAAAACAGCCTGATAAGGCAGACGAAGTAACTTAATTATTAGCCACTTTGTTACTTAGGCGCTTTAGTGTTATCAAACCGCCTGTTATCAAGCAACCTCGCCATCAATTCTGGCATTTTTAGTGCTGCAATGCCGCAACGCTGATCAGCCGAGGCATAAGGGATGATCAATTCATCATGGCAGATCATAGCGCCACAACTGTAAATAACATTGGGCACATAACCATCACGGTCATGCTCATTGGGCATCAGTATCGGCTCATCAACGCGGCTGATAATTAGGCTCGGGTCATCCAGATCCAGCAGTTCAACGCCCAGGCTATAGGTTCGCATCGCCCCAACACCGTGGGTGATAACAAGCCAGCCTTCGGCTGTCTCGATCGGTGAGCCACCATTGCCCATCTGAAAAAACTCGTGTGGAAACTCAGGCTCCTGAAAAATTTTGGCCTGCTGCCAGAAGTGCAGATTGTGCGAAAACATGATGAAGTTATTCTCACCATCCTGACGCGACAACATAACGTATTTTCCTCCAATCTTTCTTGGGAACAGGGCCATGCCTTTGCCCTGTGCCTGCTCTCCATTCAAGGTACTGATCTTAAACGAGAGAAAATCGCGGGTCTCCAGAAGCTGTGGCAAAATGCTATGACCATTGTATGCGGTATAGGTGGCGTAATAAATCACCGTGCCGTCGTCTTCCACGAAACGCACGAAACGCGCATCCTCAATGCCACAACTTTCGGACTCTGACACAGGAAAGATCACCCGCTCAGATATCTGGTGATCAGGCAAAAACAAAATCTCATAATTGGATCGCGCCAGCCACAATACTTTTTCAATGGCCTGTTCTTTATCACTTTCTCGAATATGATTGCCGCTATAGTGCTCGTCAATTCTTTTCTGTAACTCATTGAATGTAAATTTTTCTGGCAAATCGCTAAGCAGCCATTGCGATACCTTGTTGCTTGCCCCCATCTCCTGTAGTTTTAGCTGGAACAAATGTCGGTCGTAACCTGGATTAGGGTGAATTTTCGGGGTACGCACGTAGCTGCTCAGGGGATCAAAATACAGGTCATTATTGTTATCGATAATCCCGCTACGAAATTCGATGGACGAGATGTGGCCTTCACCGACAGCACGAAAGCTCATAATGAAACGAGATGATCCTTCGGGATCCGTTTGCAGACCTGGCACCGGAATAATGGAGGGATTGAACAGGGCCGCTGCTTCCACAGAGTATTCGGCGGTAAAATATGAGCCAATCAGAAGCTGTGTTTGTTTGGATAATGTTTTGCCATCAGGTACGAAGTTAGCCACCCTGTTAAAATTTCGTTCCAGTGTTTCTCTGAAATATCGGTGACGGTGAGAGAAGTTGTGCAGAACGGTTTCCAGTAACTTATCTGTCTCCTGCTCGCCCAGGCTCAGCACGCGGTTAATAATGTTGCTGATACGCTCTTCAGTACTGGGAATATATGGACGTGTAATAACGCGACTGAGATTCGCATTTATTACAATAGGCTTGCGCCGTGCCTGCGCAATTGAAGAAATAGAATCGGTGTGTACCATCAGTATGTCCAAATAGCTTGCATAAAAAAAGTATGCTGTAACTACAATAGCTTACTTACTCATAAGATATATCCTTTTTTCTCTTAACTCAGCATTGTTTTTACTAGCGATGGTAATTGCGCGATGTTAACTGCCGCATTTCTTCATCCGAGATCATATCAACCAGGCAATTTACCGGTGCGATATCTGGACTGTATTTATTTGCTGTTGCTCTGGTTTATTTGCAGCAGCTTAGGCGAATCGTGTTACTGTGGTATAGCGTTTAAATCCATATCCATAATCACCATGCTCAGCGTAAAGCATGCAGGCAGATTAGTTATGAAAATTGCAATGTTAAGTCCCCTGTCCTGGCGCACACCACCACGACATTACGGGCCATGGGAAAACGTGGTCAGCCTTCTCACTGAACAACTTGTCGCAATGGGCATAGAGGTCACGTTATTTGCCACCGGTGACTCAATCACTAAAGCTGAACTCGCCTGGGTCTGCGAACGACCTTACTCGGAGGACAACACTCTGGATGCTAAAGCATGGGAGTGTCTGCATATCGCAGAGTTGTTTAAACGCGCAGATGAATTCGATCTGATTCACAACCATTACGATTTTTTACCCCTTAGTTACAGCGCTTTTACACACACACCGCTGGTCACCACAATTCACGGATTTTCTTCCCCCGCCATATTACCCGTATATAAAAAATACAACGACAGCACCCATTATGTCGCGATTAGTGAGTCCGACAAAAGCGCCGAACTCGATTACATTGACACTGTTCATCATGGCATTAACCTTGAACAGTTTCCCTTCTGTGAAACCGCGGGAGACTACCTGCTGTTTTTTGGACGCATCCACCCAGATAAAGGTGTCAGTGATGCGATTGAGGTTGCTGCTAAAGCCGGCAAACCTCTTGTCATTGCCGGCATCGTGCAAGATGAACATTATTTCAAAGAACAGGTTGAACCCTTTATTGATGGTTCAATGGTGACCTATATTGGTTCTGTCGGGCCGGAAAAAAGGCAGCAGGTTCTGGGTGGTGCACTGGCCATGTTGCATCTTATTCATTTCGATGAACCCTTTGGTTTAAGTGTGGTTGAGTCCATGGCCTGTGGCACACCGGTAATTGCATTTAACCGGGGCTCTATGCCGGAAATTATTCGACACGGTTACACAGGTTTTATTGTTGAAGATGTGAACGCAGCCGTGATGGCTGTGGAACAGATCAAAACAATCAACCGCTCTGAATGCCGTCACGAAGTAGAGCAGCGTTTCACAAATAAACACATGGCAAAGAAATATGTGGAGGTGTATCACAGAATACTCGAGGCTCGGGAGAACTACCGTCCGTGGGGGCACTATGAAGATTTGCTCGAACGAGCAGATCATAAGATCAAAGAACTTATCGTTAACCCGGGAGAACGACTGAGCCTGCAAAAACACCAGCGCCGTGCCGAGCACTGGACTCTGGTGAGTGGTGAGGCGCTGGTGACAGTGGCGAAGAAGGAAATCCTGCTCAAACCGGGAGAGTCTATAGATGTACCACGAGGCGCGATTCACCGAATCATGAACCCGGGTTTAATCCCGGCTATTCTGGTCGAAGTCCAGATGGGCGATTATTTCGGCGAAGACGACATCATTAGACTGGAGGATGATTATGACCGTGTTGCCCAAAGCATCACCCGTGATTGAACGTTACCCGGAGAACCCGATTCTGACCCGTGACGACATTCCCTATGCAGTAGAGACTGTACATAATGCGGGTGTGACACGCTATGACGGGCGCACCATTATGCTGTTTCGATCCCACCTGCATAATGGTCGATCGATAATTGGCATTGCGAGCAGTGAAGACGGATTTAAATTCACCGTCGGCGCAAAACCTTTTATGGTGCCGTCACAGCAAGGCGTGTTTGCCGAGTACGAAGCTTACGGTGTTGAAGACCCCAGAATCTGCTGCATCGATGGTGAATACCTGATTACTTACAGCGCATATTCCCGCCACGGCGTGCGTATTGGCCTGGCAAAAACCCGCGACTTTCGCACTGTCGAACGGGTTTCGCTAATCACCCAGGCAGACATGCGAAATGTGGTTATTTTTCCCGAGCGTTTCAACGGTCGATATGCCCGCCTGGATCGCCCGCATTCAGAAATCAGTCCATGGTCAATATGGTTATCCTGGTCACCCGATTTAATACACTGGGGTGATTCAGAAGTGGTGATGAAACCGGTGCAATATCACTGGGACGAAACCAAAATCGGCCCCGGCGCCACACCAATTCGCACAAGCCGTGGCTGGCTCAGCATTTACCACGGCGTATTTGAAACCATGGACGGCGCAGTTTATCGTCTTGGCGTAGCATTGCATGAGCTAAGCAACCCGGCAAAGATTATTGGTGTTTCGGATGATTGGGTATTAGCCCCACAAGACCCCTGGGAAATTACCGGTTATGTTCACAATGTAGTTTTTACCTGCGGTGCGGTAGAAGATGACGAAGGCGGCGTAAAAATTTACTGGGGCGGAGCCGATAGCGTAATGTGTGCCGGCACCGCACGCCTTGATGATCTGGTTGATATGTGCCTTAACAATAACCGCCCGCCTTTTTAAAAATTACTTTTACTCCCGACCTGAAAGAGTAACTAACATGCTTTGAGTCAAATTTATCCTAAGCTTATTTTATATTTTGTCAGATCAGATTTAAGCCACTACACATTAGCTGTAGTAGCTTAAATCTGATCTGACACCAACAAATTCTCGTTTTAATATAATTAGTCAGCCATTCTTAAATATTGCCGCAGAGGCACAGAGAACACAGAGTGTTCATTTAAAATTCAGTGACAAAATTCGAGTAAGGCAAAATTGATATAAAACAGGCGCTTGTTCAAGCGCCTGCTCTTTTCTCTGAGGACTCTGCGTCTCTGTGGCAAAGAGCCAGGTTCATTATGGTGCTAACACTACTGAATCTGTGTTGTAAGGATAGGTCAGAACCCATTTTCTGGTATGTAAGATTTAGTTCAGGCTTATACACATTAGCGTTATCATTTGTCATCGCTCCTTAAATTTTCTATATTAATTTTTTACCGTCAAAACACATTGATTCTGCTTTCTGGTGTAAGGATTGTTACATTCCCAAGCTTTTCCAGAATAACCAATGTGAGCGTTCTCTGGTATTTTCAAAGCAATGCAAACCCCATTATCCGCTCGATATCCACGCAAGCACTTCCAGCCAGGGCCATAAGAAGAAACGTCCAGAAATCCGTTCGCAGGAACTTTGATAAGCTCGCAGGTTTTATTAACCATTAAATAGCCTCGATCACATTTCACTTTATTTCCAGAGTAATCCAGGTAGGCATTTTCAGGCACTTTAATAAAGTTACAGCTGTTATTAACTTCTAGAAAGCTTCGTTTACATTCCCAACCTTTTCCATAGGTCTTATTTGTAGCATAAGCATTGGCAGGCACTATAACAGCAGCACAGGCGCCTTCGCTCTCTCGATAACCTTTATTACAGTTCCACCCGCTTCCATAACTCCTCGCAGATGCATTCTCAGGTATGCCATTAAGCACCTCATTAGAGTTGCCCTTGGCAAAAACAGAGCTGGGTGTGGCACCCCATAGCGCTAAAAAAATCAGCATATAGGCAGATATAACACAGCTGCGTTGCAATTTATTTAATGTTATTTCATAAGCGTTTAAACTAATGGGAGATTTTGAAAAAAAATATAATGTTGTTAACTGTATACTTAACAACCGCTTAGCGATTTTGAATAGTTGTTGCATCATGAAGCTTCTTATTAGTTAGCCGATTAATATAAAGGCCGCAGAGGATTAGCTTTCGAATATGGCTTTTATCCCTGGTCGGTCAGTTTCATTGCTGTTTTACAGCACTTACCAAACA
>Ga0316204_10010303_pt1 | contig 12085 bp, 7 predicted proteins | sample 6monrhotite_MG_2_FD_205661 | JGI IMG/M metagenome (GOLD analysis project Ga0316204, IMG submission 205661) | Microbial mat bacterial communities from mineral coupon in-situ incubated in ocean water Damariscotta River, Maine, United States -... | ecosystem: Environmental > Aquatic > Marine >...
ATGGCAATTCATCGCTGGAGCACAATCTTCCGGTCGAAATGATCTATGAAGACGTGCTTCAAATGTATTCGCAGACCCAAGTCGCCTACAATCCGACGCTGGTTGTGACATATGGCGGTCTGGCGGGTGACCCGTATTGGAGGTCGCGTACAAATATCTGGGAGCACCCAATCCTCTCTCGCCATGCGCCGCAGGACTATCTGCGTGGTTCGATCCGCCGCCCAACAGCACCGGAACACGACTACGTTGATGATGACAGCGCCGTCACGGCTCTCATGCTGGCAGATCGCGGCGTGACCATGGCCATCGGCGCACATGGTCAGGAGCAGGGCATTGCGGCTCATTGGGAAATGTGGTCGCTGGGCCGTGGAGGCGCAACGCCGGTTCAGGCGCTGCGGGCGGCAACCATCGACCCGGCCATCCATCTTGGATTTGGGCAAGACCTTGGATCCATTGAAGTCGGGAAACTGGCTGACATGGTTATTCTCGACGGCGATATTCTCGCCGACATCGAGAATTCCGATCAGGTCGACATGATCATGCTCAATGGTCGTCTCTACGAAGCTGAAACGCTGAACGAGACAATCACCGGTGATCGCGAACGCGGCGCTTACTTCTGGGAGTAGGCTCGCTTAACTAACCTTTGAAAGCCAGGCCGCGAAGCGTTCAATCACCGCTTCGCGGCCGTTTTCATTGAGCGTTTCATGGCGAAAACCATCAAGGATTTCTTGCGTCGCACCATAGCCGGCTGCGCGCAAACGCTCGCCCTGTTTTTCAATGGCCTTGGCGTTATTGGAAACTGGATCTTCGGTTCCGCCTACGAGGTGGAAGGGCAAAGTTTTCCGCACTTGTTTTAGGTTTTTATCGTCTGCCGCATAGGCAATGCCCCCGGCAAAATCTCGCCACAGCGACCAACTGGCTGTCCAGCCACATAGGGGGTCGGCAACATATTTATCGACCTCTGTCAGGTCGTGTGACAGCCAACCCGATTGTGGGCGCTCATTTTTGAATTTCTTGTCCCATGCCTTGAACGTCAGTGTATCGATCAGCCCGGCCGGCTTCTCCGGCTTGGAAAACACCAGACCGATCCCGGTGACGAATTTGATGAGACCCGCTGCGCCCTTGTCGATATTGGCATTCCATATGGCGCATCCATCAATCGTATCCGGATAGCGCATGGCATAATTCATCGATATGACGCCGCCCATGGAGTGACCAAAAACAACAACCGGAATATCGGGATGTGTTTTGCGTGCTTCGGCATTCACCGCAGCGGCGTCGTCCATCAGCTTTGTCCAGCCATCTTCATAGGCATAAAGGCGTGGCTCGCCGTCTGACGCTGTGGTTTGTCCATGCCCGCGATGATCCTGTGCAATCGTCGCCCAGCCTTTTTGGGCCAACGCATCGGCAAAGCCTTCATAGCGTGAGGCATGCTCGGCCAGCCCGTGATTGATATGCAATACGCCTCGCGGTTCGCCCACTGCCGCGCGTTCATAAATCGCGAGATGCGCGCCGGTCGGGCTTTCCAGTGTTCGCTTGGTAAAGGCCATGATCATCCCCCTCTTTGTTCTAACGCTAACGAAGTCTGTTCGCGCGCGCCAGCCAAGTTATAGTCATCGACAACAGGAATCGGGGAGAGATGATGTTCAGCGACAAAACCGCCATTCTAGCTATTGATCAGGGCACCACATCATCGCGCGCCATTGTGTTTTCCAAAAAGGGCGAGGTCATATCCATCGCGCAGCAGGAATTTGCGCAGATATATCCGAAACCGGGTTGGGTTGAACACGATCCCGAAGTGATTTGGGCAACCGTCATCGCCACCTCGCGAAGGGCGCTGAAGGAGTCAAAGGCCAAGGGCTGGAAAACCGCCTGCATCGGTATCACCAATCAGCGCGAGACGGCGATCATCTGGGATAGAGAAACCGGCGACCCCATCCATAACGCCATAGTTTGGCAGGACCGCCGGACAGCAAAAATATGCCAGAAGCTTGTGGCGGACGGACATGAAGACACCATCCGTGAAAAGACCGGCCTTGTGCTTGATCCGTATTTTTCGGCGACAAAGTTCGCTTGGATTCTGGATGAAGTGGAGGGCGCGCGAGAACGCGCGGCAAACGGAGAGTTGGCCTTCGGGACAGTTGAAAGTTTTCTTCTTTGGCGGTTGACGGGCGGCGCATCGCATAAAACCGATGCCAGCAATGCCAGTCGTACCTCGCTCTTCGACCTTAAAGCCAATCAGTGGGATGGCGCGCTTTGTGAGCTCTTCAACGTGCCAATGTCGGGTTTGCCGGAGGTTAGTGACAATGCCGCTGAATTTGGAACCAGTCTAAAAGCCACGATCGGAGAGGCTTTGCCCATCACCGGTATGGCGGGGGATCAACAGTCCGCCGCCATCGGTCAAGCTTGCTTCAAACCGGGTGAAGTGAAGTCGACATATGGAACCGGCGCTTTTCTCATCATGAATACGGGCAGTGATATGGCGGTGTCAGAAAACCGCCTCCTGTCCACGATTGGATGGCGTCTGGAGGGGCAGACAACCTTCGCGCTTGAAGGCTCCATCCTTTCTGCGGGCGCGACCGTTCAATGGCTCCGTGATGGCTTGGGGCTGTTTTCCAAAGCGTCGGAGATCGAGGCGCTGGCTGCTTCCGCTGACCCGGATAGCGGCGTCTATCTGGTGCCGGCTTTTGCCGGTCTGGGCGCACCGCACTGGGCCGCTGATGCCCGCGGCACCATTGTTGGACTAACGCGTGGAGCAGGGCGCGCCGAAATTGCGCAAGCCGCGCTGGATGCAGCCGCGCATCAAACGGCGGATTTGCTGGAGGCCATGACCCGAGATGGAGTGCCGACAACCAAGCTAAAAGTTGATGGCGGGATGGCCAATAATGATCGCTTTCTCTCTCGCCTGGCGGATTTCTGCGACATTGCGGTGGTGCGCCCGGTCAACACAGAGACAACCGCTTGGGGGGCAGCATTCCTTGCTGGAATGGGTTTAGGCCTCTTTGGTGGGCTCGAAGAAGGCCGTAAACTCTGGAAGGCTGATCAGGCGTTTGAACCGAGGATAAAGACGGCAGATCGCGATGCCCAACGGGTGGGCTGGCAAGTTGCCGTCAGACAAACGCTCGCCGGGATTTGACGCGAGCTTGAATTGCGCCACATTAGGTAGACAATCGGGGGAAATATAATGCGCTTTATTCCAGTCGTTTTAATGATGGTGCTTGCCGGCTGTGCGGCTCGCGAGGAAGTCACGAGTTCCGATCCGGCTACGCGCCTGGATACAGCGCAAGGCCAGGTAATTGGTTATGTTGCGACAAGCGGTGCCCATGTCTGGCGCGCTATTCCCTATGCTGCACCTCCCGTAAATGACTTGCGATGGAGAGCCCCGCGACCCGCCAATGCCTGGGCCGGAGAACGCGAAGCCATCACCTCCCCTGAGTTTTGCCCGCAATTGGCCAATGGATTGAGCGCGGATCTGGCGGGTGCGGATGAGGGTGACCTGATCGGCAGCGAAGACTGCCTCTATGTTGATGTTTACGCTCCGCCAAACGCTTCAAATCTGCCTGTAATGATGTGGATTCATGGTGGCAGTAATACTTGGGGCTGGGCCGATCAATATGATGGTTCCCAGCTGGCGATGGATCAGAATGTCGTCATTGTGGTCGTTCAATATCGTATGGGGCCGCTCGGCTTTTTCTCACACTCTGCTCTGCGGGAAGACGCTCAGATGGATGCAGACGGCGCGGCCAATTTCGCGACTCTGGACCAGATCGCCGCATTGGAATGGATAGGCGACAATATTGGCGCCTATGGCGGTGATGCTGATCTCGTCACGATATTCGGTGAAAGTGCGGGCGGAACAAATGTTGCCGCTCTTCTGGCTTCACCCATGGCCTCGGGCTTGTTCCATCGCGCCATTATTCAATCTGGCTCAGCCAATGCCATCTCGGCCGACGAGGCGGAAGGTATTGTGGGTGATGAGCTCAACGGATCAATCGAAACCGCAACGCGCTTTACAGAAGGCGATGTATCGGCGTCAAGTTTGCGCGCGACACCCTTGAGCGCTATTTACTCGGCATACCGGGTACAGGACGGCGCCTATAGCGACGAGGGCGGCAGCATTGATCTTCCGACCGTCATTGCCGATGGCGTAACCATTCCTGCGGGCGGGATCATGCAAGCTTTCTCCAGCCCTGAGACCTTTAATGCGGTGCCCGTGATTACCGGCACCAATCGTGATGAGGTCAAGCTCTATAATGGTCTGAATGACGATCTGGTCGCGCGCCATCTTGGTTTGTTTTTCCGCATTCGGGATGAAGACCTCTACGCAGCGGTTTCTGAATATCAAAGCCGTATCTGGGCGATCAATGCCGTCGACGAAATTGCGGCCACCATGACGGCTGGTGGGCATAATGATGTCTGGGCCTATCGCTTTGATTGGGATGAAGGCGGATCAAATGTTTTCCTCGACTCAGCAAGCATATTTGGTGCGATGCACTCGATGGAAATACCTTTTGTCTTTAACAAATTCGAGTTCTTCGGTTCACGCCTCGACCCGATTGTGTTTGACGCCGGCAATGAAGAAGGCCGCGTTGCGCTTGCTCTCGAAATGGGCGGCCACTGGTCACGCTTTGCCCGTCAGGGCACACCAGGAAGTGGATGGGCAAGCTGGACAGACGGTCCAGCACGCATGCGGTTCGATACGTTTGCGGACGGCGGTTCGGTCATGTTGGCCGGAGAATTCACCCTTGAGGGTTTAGCAAGCGACATCAGTTCAGATCAGCGATTGACCGACGAAGAACGATGTCTGTTGGTTGAGTCCATGCAGGGGCGATATTTCGATGATACCGCCGCGCTTGGCCCGCTGACGGGCTGCTAAGGCGGTAGCATAAGCAACTTGCCAGGATTGCTGACAGCGCCTCTGGCATATGCGTATCTTGTGGTATTGAAAAATTCTATCATTTCCAAGATAAGAATTGATTGGATATATATTCATTCCCGTTCCAACGTGATTCCAACATGAACCTTTGCGCATCGCAAAGTGTACGATTCAGTTGGAGACAAATCTATGGATAGTTCGGGAAAATGCCCCTTCGCAGCACCTGAAAATCGGCACACCGCCGCAGGTGCGCATTCGAATGCAGACTGGTGGCCCAACCAACTCAACTTGAAAATTCTTCATCAGAATCCACAAATTTCAAATCCTCTGGATCAGACCTTCGATTATGCCAAAGCTTTCAAGGCGCTCGATCTCGATGCGGTCAAACAAGACCTCACAAGCTTGATGACCCACTCGCAGGACTGGTGGCCGGCCGACTATGGACATTACGGCCCGCTCTTCATTCGTATGGCCTGGCACAGCGCCGGCACGTATCGAGTTCAGGACGGTCGCGGCGGAGCCTCGTCCGGCTCACAGCGATTTGCGCCGCTTAATAGTTGGCCGGATAATGGAAATCTCGATAAGGCGCGCCGCTTGCTTTGGCCGATCAAGCAGAAATACGGCGCCAGCCTGTCTTGGGCTGACCTGATGATTCTGGCAGGAAATGTGGCACTTGAATCCATGGGTTTCCAGACTTTTGGTTTTGCGGGCGGTCGGGAAGATGTCTTTGAACCGGAAAGCGATATCTATTGGGGTCCGGAGGCCGAATGGATGGGCGATGAGCGCTATTCTGCAGAACGCGAACTGGACGACCCGCTGGGTGCTGTCCAGATGGGTTTGATTTACGTCAATCCCGAAGGACCAAATGGCAATCCGGATCCAGCTTTGTCAGGTCGCGATATTCGCGACACCTTCTCCCGCATGGCCATGAATGACGAAGAAACTGTCGCGCTGGTCGCCGGAGGTCATACCTTCGGAAAGATGCACGGCGCAGGTGACCCCGCTCATGTCGGTGCCGAACCGGAAAGCGCATCCATTGAGGAGATGGGCTTTGGCTGGAAAAACACTCTCGGGTCCGGCAAAGGCGTTGACACGATTACTTCCGGCCTCGAGGGAGCTTGGACACCCACGCCCATCAGTTGGGATAACAGCTATTTTGATACGCTATTTGGCAATGAGTGGGAGCTGACCAAAAGCCCGGCTGGCGCTCTGCAATGGGTGCCCGCTGGCGGTGCAGAGGCCAATGCGGTGCCCGATGCGCATGATGCCAGTTTGCGCCATGCTCCGGTGATGTCGACGGCCGACATGGCAATGCGCATGGACCCGGCCTACGAGAAAATATCGCGCCGCTTTCATGCCAATCCTGCCGAGTTTGCCGATGCTTTCGCACGTGCCTGGTTCAAGCTGACCCACCGCGATATGGGGCCGCTGTCTCGATACGTCGGCAAAGAGATCCCCGACGAAGAATTGATCTGGCAGGATCCAGTCCCGGCCGTCGATCATGACCTCGTTGATGCCTCCGATATCGCGGAGCTGAAGAATGCAATCCTGGCTTCGGGACTATCTGTTTCTGATTTGGTAAAAACGGCCTGGGCCTCCGCATCCACATTCCGCGGGTCGGATAAGCGTGGTGGCGCCAATGGAGCGCGAATTCGCCTCGAACCACAGAAAAGTTGGGCCGTTAATGAGCCATCCGAACTGGAAAGGATTTTGGCGGTACTGGAGGGCATTAAGAACGAATTTGACGCCTCCGGAACTTCCAAGAAAGTCTCGTTGGCGGACTTGATTGTCTTGGCCGGTGGGGCCGGTGTCGAGACTGCCGCGAAAGCTTCGGGCCACGATGTCACGGTTCCCTTTGCGCCGGGTCGAACGGACGCGACGCAGGACAAGACCGAAATCGAATCCATTGCCCATCTTGAACCAAGATCGGACGGCTTCCGGAATTTCCAGCAATCGGGTCAAGATCGGCCAGCAGAGGAACTCCTGCTGGACAAGGCGCAACTCCTGACACTGTCGGCCCCGGAAATGACGGTGTTGCTAGGCGGTTTGAGAGCCATCGGAGCAAATTTTGGTGGAACAAATTGTGGGGTTCTAACCGATCGCAAGGGCCAGCTCACAAATGACTTCTTCGCCAACATTCTGGACATCCGGACGGAGTGGACGCCAATCGGCGCAGATGGCGAACTCTTCGAAGGCCGGGATCGCTCGAATGGCAGCTTGAGATGGACCGGTACGCGGGTCGATTTGATCTTCGGTTCCAACTCTCAACTTCGAGCTATCGCAGAGGTCTATGGTTCAGCAAATTCACAAGGGAAGTTCGTATCTGACTTCGTGTCCGCCTGGACAAAAGTCATGGAGCTCGATCGCTTCGATCTCGACGGATAGTTGAAAGCGTTGCCAGCAAGTAGGGGCGGGTCTGTGACTCCCCCCTATATGTTCTCATCACTGGCATAGGGCCCGGCAGCCTGTCGCCAGGGATTGGTGTTCATTTCTTTCTGCATGGACGGGAAGGCGCGATGGGCGCAGGCCTCTCGCTCGCACAGGCGGCACGTTAGACCGATCGGCGTTGGTGGTGTGTGGGATAAGGCCTCGGCGTAAACAGTTTCGGGCGCGCGCTCCCACTCGCAACCCACTGCCACGACGTGGCGCACCGGGGGCTCATTCTCACCGCCGGGTCGGATGACGGCCTGCGCAATCGAGAGATATTCAGAATTGTCCGGCAGAGCAAAACGTTGGGTAATCAATGCTTCTGGAGCGCGGAAGGCGTCAAACAACGTCCATTTCGGGCAAGACCCTCCAGAACGGGCAAAGGGAATGACAGACCCACCAAAGCGTTTTGACACATTTCCTGCCGGGTCCATGCGGACCATGAAAAAAGGAACGCCCTCTGCATCCGGTTTGTGAAGCGTCGTCAGTCGGTGGCAAACGGCTTCGAAACCGAGACCGAAACGTCTTTGCAGGCGCTCAATATCATAACGGCTCTTTTGAGCGAGGGTCAGAAAGGCCTCATAAGGCGCCAGAAGCGCACCGGCGAAATAGCGCGCCAGACCAGACCGATAAAGCGCCTCCTCGGTTTTTACGTTGAGCTTTGCCGCGGCGACCTCCTCATCCAGCAAATCGCCAAACTCAAGCATTGCCAACGTCGTCGCGATCTGCATGGGGCGGGCATTGGCAGACAATCTGTCGGAGAGCATCAGCCGCCGCGTGTGAAAATCCATACGCTGCCGAGCGCCGCCCATGATGTCGTCTTCGAAGGTACGAACAATAATGCCGTGTTCGTCTTTCAGGCGCGCTTCCAGAACGGTGACACGATTATCGACGGTCAGTTTGAGCTCGCGGCCATAGTCCTCCGCGGCGGCTTCTAATTTCGGGAAAAAATTACTTCTTTTATCAATCGCGTTTCGCACCGCCTCGGTCTGATTGAGGCGACCTGCTATATCGCCGCCTTCCAGCTGGGCCGCGAGATCGGCGGATGAATCGGCAGCATTCCGATAGGCTTGATGCAGAAGTGTCATGGCTTCCGCCGCGCGCGGTTGGGTCTCTGCCAGTTCGGTCAACTCGGTTCGGTCGAGCGCCAGAACAGCAAGCGCCGGGTCAGCCGCAGCGGATTCAAGGTCCGTCACCAATTGGCGGTCGGAGCCTTCGGCCAGCCCGCGCACATCAATGTCGAATGTCGCGGCTATGGCCAGAAGAACCCGCGCGGTTAACGGTCGCTGATTGCGTTCCAGCAAGTTGAGATAGCTGGGCGATAGCCCCAGCATGTCGGCTGCATCAGCCTGTGTGAGGCTGCGTTCGCGGCGTAAGCGACGAAGCCGGGCGCCGGCGAATATCTTCTCATTCTGCAAATCCATAATGTAAATTATTCACAATATTACATATTGACAAGTAATTTATGAATACATCTTCGCTTCATTCGCAAATTGTCTGCATAGACAAGTCATAACGTCATCGTCAGGGTCAAATTTGAAATTGCCGCTTATCTGGCACACAAACTTGAGGATCGCACAATGACCACTTTCAACGATCTCGTCCCGGCCGCAACAACCGACCGATTTTCTGGTATCGAGCGTGATTATTCCGCCGAGGACGTCCTGAAGCTTCGCGGCTCTGTTCAGATCCAGCACACGCTTGCAGAGCGCGGCGCGACAAAGCTATGGTCGCTCCTGAAAACGGAGCCCTATATCAATGCGCTCGGCGCGCTCACGGGTGGTCAAGCGATGCAAATGGTACGGGCCGGCTTGAAGGCCATCTATTTGTCCGGCTGGCAAGTTGCTGCCGACGCGAATGGCGCCGGCGCTATGTATCCTGACCAATCGCTCTACCCGGCCGACTCCGGGCCTGAATTGGCGAAGCGGATCAACCGAACGCTCCAGCGCGCCGATCAGATCGAAGTGTCCGAGGGAAATGTGACGCGTGATTGGTTCGCACCCATTGTCGCCGATGCCGAGGCTGGATTTGGCGGCCCACTCAATTGCTACGAAATTATGCGCGCCTATATCGAAGCAGGTGCTGCGGGTGTTCACTTCGAAGATCAGGTCGCGGCCGAAAAGAAATGCGGGCATCTCGGTGGTAAAGTTCTGATCGCGACCAAAGCGCATCAACGCAATCTCAATGCCGCACGCTTGGCCGCTGACGTTCTCGGAGTTCCTACACTGACCGTCGCGCGCACGGATGCTGAATCGGCCACGCTGATCAATTCCGACATTGACGAGCGCGACCATGAATTTATCGATTACGATGCCGGTCGCACCGCAGAGGGCTTCTACCGTTTGAAGAAGGGCATGGGAGTAGATCACTGCATCAAGCGGGGCCTTGCCTATGCGAAATATGCCGACCTGCTTTGGTGGGAAACCTCCAAGCCAAATCTCGACGAGGCGCGCCGTTTTGCGGAAGCCATCCAGAAGGAATTCCCAGGCAAGATGATGGCGTATAACTGTTCGCCATCTTTCAATTGGGAAGCCAACCTCGACAAGGCCACCATCGAAACATACCAGCGCGAACTCGGCGCCATGGGGTACAAATTCCAGTTCGTTACACTCGCTGGATTCCACCAGTTGAACTTCGGCATGTTCAATCTGGCATCAGGTTATCGTGACCGTGGCATGGGGGCTTATTCCGAGCTTCAACAGGCCGAGTTCGCATCCGAGAAAGACGGTTACACCGCAACGCGTCACCAGCGCGAAGTCGGCACCGGCTATTTCGATCTGGTCAATCAAACGCTGTCCGGTGGCCAATCATCGACATCAGCCATGAGCGAATCCACCGAGTCCGCTCAATTCACCGTCGCTGCCGAGTAATCGAATTCCAAGGAGGTTGTCATGAATAAAGCGAACCCGAATGGTGTCGACCTGCTCGGCACACTGGAACCAGGCTATCGGGGTATTCTTGCCCCACATGCCCTCGCATTTCTAGTGGGATTGCATCGGCGCTTTGATAGTCGTCGTAAGGCCCTTCTGGAAGATCGGCAAAAACGTCAGGCTGAATTTGATGCAGGTGCTCTACCGGATTTTCCCGAAGAGACCGCCGATATTCGGGCTTCCGAATGGACGGTGCGGCCAGCACCTTCCGATTTGCGCGACCGTCGCGTGGAAATCACAGGCCCCGTAGATCGCAAAATGGTCGTCAATGCCCTCAATTCCGGCGCGCGATGTTTCATGGCGGATTTCGAGGATGCCACATCCCCGAAGTGGAACAATATCGTTGATGGTCAAATCAATCTACGCGAAGCCATCCGTCGCCAGATCGACTTTACAGACGAAAAGAATGGCAAGCGCTACCGGGTCTCTTCAGATGCGGCAACATTGATAGTACGCCCTCGCGGTCTGCATCTCGATGAACGCCATATGCAGGTCAATGGGCAAGCCATATCTGCATCGCTCTTCGATTTCGGTCTCTATCTCTATCACAATCACGATGCGCTCAATGTTCGCGGCACCGGACCATATTTCTATCTGCCAAAGCTCGAAAGCCGCTTTGAAGCCCGTTTCTGGGCGCTGGTCTTCAGCCATGCCGAGGAAGTGCTGGGGCTCGAACGCGGAACAATTCGCTGTACGGTTTTGATCGAGACACTGCCGGCGACATTTGAGCTTGATGAGATCCTCTACGAATTACGCGACTACGCGGTTGGCCTGAATTGCGGTCGCTGGGATTACATTTTCTCCTACATCAAGCGTCTGCGCGGACATAAGGACTGCGTCCTGCCGGATCGTTCTCAGATCACGATGGCGACCCCTTTTATGCGCGCTTACTCCAAACGTGTTATCGCGGTCTGCCATCGTCGCGGTGCCCATGCCATGGGCGGAATGTCGGCCTTCATTCCGGTGAAGGGCGATGAGACCGCAAACGAATTGGCTTTTGAGCAGGTCAAAGCGGACAAAACCCGTGAGGCAAATGATGGCCATGACGGTTGCTGGGTAGCGCATCCCGACCTTGTTCCCGTGGCCATCGCCGCATTCGACGATGTCATGCCGGGACCAAACCAAATCGACCGCAAATTCGCTATTGCAGGTTCGGCAGCGGATCTTGTTGCCGCACCCGTAGGCACCATCACTGAAGCCGGCGCGCGAGAGAATGTAAATGTCGCTATACGCTACATGGCGGGTTGGCTCGCTGGACGCGGCGCTGCTCCGATCCGTAATATGATGGAAGATGCAGCGACAGCTGAAATCGCGCGCGCCCAGCTATGGCAATGGCGGGTCTCCGGCACAAAAACCGAAAACGGCACCGAGTTGAATTCCGACTGGATGGAAGAAGCCATCAACATCGCCGAAGCCGAAATCCTGGAAGACGGCACCTATCGCCTGTCTGGACCGGAGGAAGTGAAGGCAGCCGCCGGTTTGATGCGGGAATTGGTGCTCTCCGACACGTTCGATGAATTTCTGACTCTGAAGGCCTACGATCAGTTGACCAACGGTTTGCAGGTTTCGATGCGCCTCACCGAATTCGACTGACGTATATGAAATGCTAACCGGCGGGACCGGGAGGCAGGCGCGGTGGACCCTTTGCAATCCGGGTCTGCCGCGCCATTTATTACCGGCATTCGAACGACTTCATTTCCGCGTCGGTAACCCCAATTTATAGCTTCCTCAAGATCGTTCGAATTTGAACGAAGCGCTTAAATACCCCTTATCTGCTGATGTGGTGGGCTAGTCACCAGACAGCCGGAAAACCGGCGATGATGGTGTGAGGGTCAATATGGCGAACCGGGCG
>Ga0316204_10010305_pt1 | contig 12084 bp, 13 predicted proteins | sample 6monrhotite_MG_2_FD_205661 | JGI IMG/M metagenome (GOLD analysis project Ga0316204, IMG submission 205661) | Microbial mat bacterial communities from mineral coupon in-situ incubated in ocean water Damariscotta River, Maine, United States -... | ecosystem: Environmental > Aquatic > Marine >...
AGCAGAGAGAAGCGATAAATTTGAAAAATTGACGCTAACAAGGGGGAGAATTGCTACTTCGATGCATAAATTCCTGCATCAGATGTCGGCACGGCTCATTTTAAAAATAGTTTTGCAAGAAGCTCATAGGTCTGTTAGTTTGCTATCTCGAAGCATTTGTAAAACATGCGGTATGGATTTATCACCTGCAACTTGCAGCAGCACTGCCTTGTATTTGAGTTCATGCATTTTGGGTAGCCCATTAACCATGTTATGTTTAAGTTAATATACTTGATGCAGGATTATCTGGCAATGGATGGTAAAAGGCATGGGTGCAGACGCTATTGATTTCGCGGATTTTTACGGAGGAATCTATAAGGTTGCACTATTCAGGCTCATCTCCTCACAATAAAAAAGGGCAAGCTTTGCAATAGTTTTACATTAAAGTTGCCCCTGCCTCCAAAAAAAGCCCTTTGCAACCAAGCAAAGGGCTTTTTATATTCAACACACCGGCCGTTAAGTCTCCTCAGGCGGCACAGCTGGTTTACGCAGTTTCCATATCCACATGATGTAGCCGGAAAGTGCATAACCAAGGAACAGGAAGAACAACACGCCGGGTGGGTAGCTGGAGATCAGGACGAAGAACAAGGCCAGCAGAAAGATGGCGATGAAGGGCACGCTCTTGCGCATATTTAGGTCTTTGAAGCTGTAGTAAGGCACGTTGCTCACCATGGTGAGTCCGGCGAATACGGTCATGCTTGCGGCGTACCAACGTAGCTGGTGACCTGAAAAATCAAAATCGTGCATTACCCATACGAATCCCGCTACCATCGCGGCGGCGGCTGGGCTGGGTAGTCCTTGGAAATAGCGTTTGTCCACTATGTCGATATTGGTGTTGAAACGTGCCAGACGTAGCGCGGTGCCTGCACAGTAGATGAAGGCCGCGAACCAGCCGATTTTCCCTAGGTCGCGAAATGCCCATTCGTACATGAGTAATGCAGGAGCGACACCAAACGACACCATATCGGACAGACTATCGTATTCTGCTCCGAACTCGCTTTGGGTGTGCGTTAGACGTGCCACGCGCCCATCCAAGCCGTCCAATACCATCGCGATAAAGATCGCTACAGCAGCATATTCAAAATTGCCATTCATGGCCTGTACGATGGCGTAAAAACCCGCGAACAAAGCTCCGGTAGTGAATAGATTCGGCAGCAAATAAATGCTGCGACGTCGTAAGTCCATTGGTTTGCGGTTGTGCAAGTCAGTCATCGTTTTTATAACTAAGCCAAAATGGTTGTTGTAGCAGACACTTTATCACTGATCCTAACTGATGGATGTGAATCTGTTTGAAACTGTGAAACGTGGTAAATCTGTGAAGCGTGAAGATGAAGCTGTGAAACGTGATGTGAACCTGAGAAACGAAGATGCCATTTCCCATTTCCCATTTCCCATTTCACATTTCACATTTCACATTCTTTAGTTCTTTGACTGATCAACCAGCTTGTTCTTGCCGATCCAAGGCATCATGGAACGTAGCTTTTCACCTACCACTTCAATTGGATGCTCAGCATTTTGACGACGACGCGCTGTCATTTCTGGGTAGTTGGTACGGCCTTCCAAGATGAACTGTTTAGCGTAAGAACCATTTTGGATATTAGCTAGGCACACTTTCATTGCAGCACGGGCTTCATCTGCAATAACGCGATTTCCGGTAACGTATTCGCCGTATTCAGCATTGTTAGAGATTGAGTAGTTCATGTTCGCGATGCCGCCTTCGTACATCAGGTCAACGATCAACTTAAGTTCATGTAGACACTCGAAGTAAGCCATCTCAGGAGCATAACCAGCTTCGGTCAATGTCTCAAAACCAGCTTTTACTAGCTCAACTGCACCACCGCACAACACGGCTTGCTCGCCGAATAGGTCGGTTTCTGTTTCTTCGCGGAAGTTGGTTTCAATCACGCCACCTTTGGTGCCACCGTTAGCTGCAGCGTAAGAAAGTGAGATGTCTTTAGCTTTGCCAGTAGTGTCTTGGTATACAGCGATCAAAGTTGGTACGCCGCCGCCTTTGAGGTACTCGGAACGTACTGTATGGCCTGGGCCTTTTGGCGCGATCATGATCACGTCAATATTAGCAGCAGGTACGATTTGGTTGTAATGAACGTTGAAGCCATGTGCGAATGCCAATGCAGCGCCAGGCTTGATATTTTTCTCAACATTGTCACGATAGATGTCTGCCATTGTTTCGTCTGGCAGTAGCAACATTACTAGATCAGCGCCAGTTACAGCATCAGCGATCTCGGCAACTTTGTGACCCGCAGCAACAGCTTTATCCCAAGACGCGCCACCTTTGCGCAGCCCGACAGTCACGTTCACGCCTGAATCTTTCAGGTTTTGTGCGTGAGCATGGCCTTGTGAGCCGTAGCCCACGATGGTTACTTGCTTACCCTTGATTAGGGACAGGTCTGCGTCTTTGTCGTAATAAACTTTCATGTTGGCCTCTTGTGTAAAATTCAATTAATAAAAAATTATAGCTTCAAAATGCGGTCGCCACGTCCGATTCCAGAAGAACCAGTACGCACCGTCTCCAGAATCAAATTGCGATCAATGGAGAGTAAAAAATTATCCAGCTTAGAACCCGTTCCGGTCAGTTCAATGGTGTAAGTCTTGTCGGATACGTCGATGATACGACCACGGAAAATATCCGCCATACGTTTCAACTCTTCGCGTACCTCGCCCTGCGCTCGCACCTTGACCAGCATCAATTCCCGCTCAATATGCTCTCCGTCCGTCAAGTCGACTACTGTCACGACTTCAATGAGCTTGTTCAATTGCTTCTTGATCTGCTCAATGATGGGGTCAGAACCGCGCGTCACGATAGTCATGCGCGAAAGTGTCTCATCTTCCGTCGGTGCAACCGTCAGCGATTCGATATTATAACCGCGTGCTGAAAATAAGCCTGCCACACGTGACAAAGCACCCGCTTCATTTTCCATCAGCAAAGAAATGATATGTCGCATTTTACAAGTCCTCCGCCAAAATCACTTCGGACAAGCCCTTACCACCGGGTACCATGGGGAACACGTTTTCAGTCGGATCGGTACGGAAATCCATAAATACCAATTCATCCTTGCGAGCGAATGCCTCGCGCAATGCACCCTCAACGTCCGAAGGTTTCTCGACCAAAATTCCGACATGTCCATAAGCCTCTGCCAATTTCACGAAATCCGGCAAAGCATCCATGTATGACTCGGAATAACGATTGCCGTGAAAGAATTCCTGCCACTGGCGAACCATGCCCAAATAGCGATTATTCAATGCAATCACCTTAATTGGCAGTCCAAACTGCTTGCAGGTAGAGAGTTCCTGAATATTCATCTGGATACTTCCCTCACCCGTCACACAAGCCACAGGAGCGCCTGGGTGCGCCAATTGCACTCCCATCGCAGCGGGCAAACCGAAGCCCATTGTGCCCAAGCCACCAGAATTAATCCAACGGCGCGGCTTATCAAAATTGTAGTACTGCGCAGCGAACATCTGATGTTGTCCGACATCCGAGGTCACAAAGGCTTCACCATGTGTAATCTCGTACAACTTTTCGATCACGTATTGCGGCTTAATGACCTCGTCAGAATTTCTGTATTTCAATGAATTACGACTACGCCATTCTTCAATCTGCTTCCACCATGTTGCCGAAGTGGCTGCATCGGGTTTTTGCTTGCTGCTATGCAACACGGCCAGCAAATCGCCCAACACATTAGCCACATCACCTACGATTGATACATCAACCTGCACACGCTTGGAGATGCTTGCAGGGTCAATGTCGATATGAATAATTTTGCGCGGCACCGAGGTGAAGTGTTCTACATTACCGATAACACGGTCATCAAAACGCGCACCCACAGCTAGCAACACGTCGCAGTTTTGCATGCCCATGTTCGCTTCGTAAGTGCCGTGCATGCCCAACATGCCGACAAACTGTTTATCGCTTGCAGGATAGCCGCCCAAGCCCATTAAAGTATTAGTACAGGGCGCACCCAGCAAATGCACCAAGTCGGTCAATTGTTTTGAACCTTCTGAGAGGACAACACCGCCGCCCGCATAAATCATTGGACGTTTAGCTTCAATCAAAAGTTGCGCCGCACGTTTAATCGACGTCACATCACCCTGTTTTTCAGGATGGTATGAACGAATGTTCACTGTTGCGGGGTAGCTATACTCCGCCTTTTGATTGGATATATCCTTGGGAATATCCACCAACACTGGGCCTGGGCGTCCGCTCTTGGCTAAATAAAATGCTTTTTTTAGGGTGCTGGCGATATCTTTGGCATCTTTCACCAAAAAATTATGCTTTACGCAAGGACGCGTGATGCCTACAGCATCAACCTCTTGAAACGCATCTTCGCCTATATAGGTGGACGGCACCTGACCACTGATAACGACCATTGGAATGGAATCCATATATGCGGTGGCAATTCCCGTAACCGCATTAGTTACCCCAGGCCCAGAAGTCACTAGTACGACACCCACTTTGTCAGTCGAGCGTGAATAGCCGTCAGCGGCATGCACTGCGGCCTGTTCATGACGAACGAGGATATGTTTAACCTTCTCCTGATTGAACAAGGCATCGTAAATAAACAACACCGCACCACCCGGATAGCCGAAAACATATTCAACTCCCTCTTCCTGCAAACACCTGATGGCTATTTCTGCGCCTGTCAGTTCCATATATACAACCCCAGCTAGCAACGATTAAAGAACCGTGCAAGATAAAGCTTAGCGGCATTTTGGTCAACCCCTGCGCCTACCTGACTTTCGAAAAACACCCCAAATTCATACACAAAGCTTAGTAATATTTCGCCCTATAAAATAGCGTTTCAAGCTGAACGAGCGCTATCGACGCTCTGAGCGCCATATCATTACCAACGCAACCGACATATAAAGCCAACTGATCGCAGTCGCACTCAGCATTGGCTGCCAATCATTTAGCGATCCCAAGTTGGAAAACAGCTTGCCACCGAAGTGGAAGCTTAAGCCCAAGACGATACCAAGAAATATCTTGCCACTCACGCCCCCTTCACGCCGATGGTGGGCGGCAAAGGGTAGGGCCAACAACATCATAATCAGCACTGCGATGGGATAGACTAATTTATTCCACATCGCTATTTCATAACGTCCGGTTTTTTGATGGTTGTCACTCAAATGTTGGGTGTACTGGTAAAGATCCCGAGATGACATTTTTTCCGGCAGCAATATCAATACATTCAACAATCTAGGATTGAGCGTTGTATGCCATTTCATTTTGGGCTGATTGTTAACCGTGGCACTTTGATTATTTAAAAGCGTCTGTTTTACATCCTCCAACATCCACAGATCTTTACTGACATAAGCCGCTCGTTGTGCAGAAATAAGTGAAATCAAATGATAGCTATCGTCAAATTCGTAGATATTCACTTTAACCAATGTCGTGTCTGGCAAAACACTTTTTATGTTAACAAAGCTGCGCTCATCTTTTGCCCAAACGCCTGAACGAAATTCTTTCAACGTCACATTGGCATTCTTTGCTTTTAAGCTTAGTGTTTGAGCTAAATGATCACTGGGTGGCGCGATGACCTCCCCGAACACAAAGCACAATATCGCTAATGGCAAACCAATCCTCAACATGGCGAACACCATCTGCACCATTGATGCTCCCGAACTGCGATAGATCATCAATTCAGAGTTGCTCGCCATTTGCACAATGGCAAATATTGTTCCTATCAGCGTCGCTAATGGAAACAGCTCATATATGTGCGTAGGAATAATCAGTGCGACATAGAGCAAGGCATCACGTAGTTGATAATTTCCTACCCCGATGTCATTCAGCTCCTCAATCATATCCATAAAGGAGAACAACATAATCAGAACAGCAAAAACCAAGGCGACGCTGTAATAAATCTCTCTGGCTAAATAGCGGGTCAATATTTTCATCGCGGCAACAACCTTCTCCACGAAAATACGATTAGGCGTTTATAAAAAAGCACCACCAACAAACCCAGCATCAAACTATGCACCCCCCATAAACCGGAAACCACCCCTATCTTTCCCTGCCCCACCCAATTGCTCGCCACACCTAGCATATTGCTATAAGCCATATAGATCACAATCGCGATGATGAGATTTAACGACCGTCCTGCCCGTGGATTTACAAAGCTGAGGGGAATAGCCAACAGGGCTAGAATCAAGGCACTCAAAGGCAAGCCGATGCGCCATTCCAGTTCCGACATATTCCATCTCGTGGGGTGCTGCAAAAGATATAACGTGGAGAAACTCTTGAAATCTGGCAGTGACTCTTTAACCTCAGCCACTTCAATACGTACCGCATAGCGATCAAATTCAACAATTTTAAAATCCGCCTGACCGGGAATCCCCTCATAGCGAGTCCCGTGCAACAACACTAGGAAACGATCTCCGTTGGCAGCAGTTTCCTGAATGCCCTCTTTCGCCACCATTGTTCCCTCTTTACTGTTCTGGACCGACTGAACGAATATATTTCCGACCCGGCCACTCTTCGCATCTACATTTTCCAGAAAGAACACCCGATCAGCTTGCTTCGATTCACGGAATGCACCCGGTGTCGCCAAAGTCACATCATCACGTGTATCCAGCCTGTTTTTAAATTCGTCTGCCTTCTGCCGAGCCCAGGGTGTCAGCACAAAGCTCAACAGCGCAATAACACACACAACAGGCACGGCGAACCCCATGACGGGACGTATCCAACGTGTCAAACCGATACCTGAGGAGAACCACACCACCATTTCGCTATCACGGTAACTGCGTGTTAGCGTCAACAGCACTGAAAAGTACAAACTTACCGACAACAGAATCGGCAAATAATTCAAGGCACTAAAGCCCACTAGCGCAGCCACGCCGTCCACAGCCAACAAACCGCTAACCGATTCACCCAATAAACGGATAAGCTGTGTAAATACGACGATGCCCAGCAAGATCGCGGACACAAAGGTACCGGTGACGAAAAATTCGCGCACCAATGAGCGATAAAACACCCCTCCACGCATAGGGGAACGCGATAGCTTTGACTTTAGTGGCTGGGATTGCGGATAATCCGACATCTGGAACTATATTCTGAAATTAATAAGGAGAAGCGCGTGGAATTTAGCATAAAACAAGGCAGCCCGGAGAAACTCAAGAGTGCATGCATCGTAGTTGGGGTGTTTGAAGATGGTAAATTATCCAACGCAGCACAACTTATCGACACAGCAAGCGATCAAGCACTCAGCGAAATCATCAAGCGCGGCGACATGACTGGCAAAGCTGCCTCCAGCTTGTTATTACACAAACTTCCCAACATCGTAGCCGAACGTATTTTGCTAGTAGGGCTGGGCAATGCCGACAAATTAAACGCTACCGTCTGCACAGATATTCTACGTGCCGCCTTCAGCGCAGCAAATGCCACCCCCGCCAAAGATGCAGCACTATACATCCTCGATGAAGGCATTGGCAAAGATGCGGAGTGGATCATCAAGCAAGCCGTATTCACCGCTGCCCATCAGGCCTACCGCGCCGATGGCATGAAAAGCGAACCCGCCAAGCCCGCAAGTTTAAAAAACGTCACCTTTGCCACACTGGACAAACCGACTGCTGCATTGAAAACTGTTCTCAAGCAAACAGCCGCAACAGCAAACGGCATTGATCTCAGCAAAACGCTGGGCAACTTGCCTGGCAACATTTGCACCCCTAACTATCTCGCTGCCAATGCGTTGGCCTTGAGCAAAGCACACAAGAACATCAAAACCACCGTACTCGACGAGCTGGACATGCAGAAGTTAGGCATGGGTTCATTCCTTTCCGTCACACGCGGCAGCGAGCAGCCTGCAAAGCTCATCACTATGGAATACAGCGGTGCTGCGAAAACACAAAAACCCGTCGTACTCGTCGGCAAGGGCATCACCTTCGACTCAGGCGGCATCTCGCTCAAACCCGGCGCTGAAATGGACGAGATGAAATACGATATGTGCGGCGCAGCAAGTGTACTGGGCGTAATGAAAGCCATCGCCGAGATGGGACTAGAGCTAAACGTAGTTGGTGTCATCCCCACCTGCGAAAACATGCCTTCCGGCCTTGCCACCAAGCCCGGCGACATCGTCACCTCCATGTCCGGACAAACCATCGAAATATTAAATACCGATGCTGAAGGTCGCCTCGTATTGTGCGATGCCTTAACTTATTCTGCCAAATTCAAGCCTGACACCGTGATCGACATCGCCACCCTTACAGGAGCATGCGTAATCGCTTTAGGCCATGTCGCCACCGGCCTATTTAGCAATGAAGAAGCGCTAGCGAAAGAGTTGCTAGAAGCAGGCGAACAGTCCAATGACCGCGCTTGGCAGCTACCACTATGGGAAGACTACCAACCACTGCTGGACAGCAACTTCGCCGACATGCAAAACATTGGCGGACGAGCCGGCGGCACCATCACTGCAGCGTGCTTCCTATCGCGTTTCACCAAAGAATATCGCTGGGCGCACTTAGACATCGCAGGTACAGCATGGCTATCGGGCAAACAAAAAGGCTCCACTGGCCGCCCTGTACCACTGCTGACCCAGTACCTCATAAACCGCGCAGCTCAGTAAGAAAAGTAGATGACCCTCGACTTTAGCCCACTGAGTAACGCGATGCGCCAGTTCGAAAAGAGCTTGCAATATGCCACCTCAGCAGCGGCTAAAGCCGACCCCGGTTTGTTCGAGCAACTGCGCAACTCAGTGATCCAGTGCTTCAAGTTCACCTATGAACTCAGCTACAAAATGCTCAAACGTTACCTCGAAGAAACAAGCACCAGCCCAGAAGAGTTCGACCTAGGCACATTCCAAAATCTCATTCGCACCGGCAACGAAAAACACTTGCTGCGCTCCGACTGGTTGCGCTGGAAAGATTACCGCCAAGCCCGCACCAGCAGCAGTCACACATACGACGAAGAAAAGGCCTCACTCGTTTACGCCATTGCCCCGGACTTTCTCGAAGAAGCGCGCCACCTGCATCGGCAACTCGTGGAAAAAAGCAGCCGGGAATGACCTCCCCATCCATCCCATCCCTAGACCTCAACCCGCGCGACTGGGAAATTGTGCGCAACATCTTGGCTCGTCATGTACCGCAATATGAAGTGTGGGCCTTCGGCTCACGAGCAAAAGGAACGGCCAGATAATACTCCGACCTTGATCTAGCGATCATCACCGACCAGCCACTGGGCTTGTCTTTAAGCGCGGCCATTTCCGACGACTTCGCGGAGTCCGACTTGCCAATTAAAGTAGATGTAGTGGATTGGGCGACGACCAGCGAAACGTTTCAACGGATTATTGAAAAAGAGAAGCTTATCGTTCAGCCGCCAACAAGGGTGACTCTCATGCGTAAAGACGTTTTAAGCCGTTCATATTAAGCCGTTCATAAACGCTGATTGCAATCCGGGTTAGGATGTATATACTCAACGTACCTACACAAAGCGGGGTGAATTATGCGTATGGCAAAAGTATTCAAGAGCGGCAACTCGCAGGCAGTCAGGATTCCGGCTGAATTCCAGTTCGATACTGACGAAGTGGAAATTTTCCGCCGCGATGACGAGCTGGTTCTTCGCAAGAAAGCAAGCTCACTAGCGCAAGCTTTCCACCTACTGGCCTCCCTGCCAGCCGACTTCATGGCAGAGCGCGAAGACAGCCTGCCGCAAGAGCGTGCGGGGCTGTAGCCATGCCGCGCTACCTGCTCGACACCAACATCTGCATCTACATCAAAAATCACCGACCGCCCGAAGTGCTAGCGCGCTTCTCTAAACTACCGCACGGCAAAGTCGCGATGTCCGCCATCACTTACGGCGAACTCTGCTTCGGTGCGGAGAAAAGCACCAAGCCCATAGAGACGCGGCAAATTCTGGAACACCTCATCGCATTGATACCCGTGCTTCCGCTGAACGAGAACGCTTCGCAACACTACGGAAAGATCCGTCAGCAACTACAACTAAGCGGCAAACTTATCGGAAACAACGACTTGTGGATTGCCACGCACGCGCTGGCGGGCAAACTCATTCTGGTGACCAATAACGAGTCGGAATTCAGGCGCGTGCAAGGGCTAAAGGTGGAGAATTGGTTGAGTAGGACGGAATAAATAGCGATAGCGAGTGGCGGGAAAGACCAGAAGCAGTCGTTCACATTTTTCTCCATAGCAGACATTGACTCCCGTCTGTACCATCATGCATATGAGGAACAACTATTGGCGAGATAATCGGTTCGGGCGAGTTGCCAAAAACACAACGGCTGGTGCATCGACCCGAACTCAAATCGATCTTCCCTGCACAGCTTGCTGCCGACAAGAAAGTGCACAACGATGCGATATGCAAAGCTTATCTAGAATACGGCTATACCATGGCGGCGATTGCCAGTAAGCTCGGAATTCACTATTCCGCAGTGAGCAAAATAATCAAAGGGGTTCGATGAGCGTTATGTCAAGACTTGACCCCAATTTCGTGTGTGAGATATTCTTCGGCGTGCAAGTTAGTTACACCAAGCAACCACTAGCAGTTGCACTTCTAAATTGAATTCGCGATACTATAAGGAATACATCCATGTTAAATAATAAACAATTAAAATTTTTCAAATTCATGTTCTTGCTGGCTGCCCTGTGGAATTTGACAGGGGCTATTTTTGGATACTTCAACACGGCCTATACTTTTCAAGGTATTTTTGGCAGGGAACTCACAGATCCGTTATATTTTGACATTTACCAAGGAACGTGGGGTACAACCTTTGTGTACTTTTTTGGATATTTACTCGTGGCTCACAATCCTGTGAAGCATCTTGGTATCGTAATAGTTGGCGGAATTGGAAAATTTGCTTTTGCACTTAAGGAGTTGGAGTTATATTTATCAGGAGTTGCCAACTCATATATATTAATTGTTATAGTAGGCGATTTTATATTTTTGATTTTGTTCTCGTACTACTTCTACCGCCTGTTCAAAGCGAAGATAAGTATCCTCTAGTTTCTTAAAAGTGAAACTTAATGGAAAAAACTATATACCTGCTGCTAATATTTTCTTTGTTTTCATCACTATCTTTCTCTCAGAATTTATGGGAACTAGAGAAAGATAGTGATGGCATCAAAATCTATACTAAACTCGAGACTGGGAGTCCTTATAAATCGTTCAAAGCAATTACAGTGGCTAATGCAACTAGTGAATCATTAGCAGAAATATTAAAAGATATTAATGGTTATATGAGTTGGTTTGCATTTACAGAAAAAGTAGTCATATTGGAAAATAGCTTGTATGAAAAATATGTTTATATGGAAACTCAGTTTCCTTGGCCATTTAATAATGAAGACATGATTTACAAGATGACCTTTGCTACAGAAGAAAATGCAATAACCAAAGTGACATTACTAGGGGTTCCTAATTACTCTCCTCCTGTAGAAGGAATTATTAGAATGAAACAGGCCAATGGGTATATATTTCTTAAGCCTATAGGTAATAAAACAGAAATTACTTATTATATGCACACAGATCTTGGTGGAAATATTCCAGTGTGGATGGCTAATAAATACATTTATAATTTGCCCTATCAAACTTTAAGTAACTTAAAAAGATTTTAATATATGCAATTCTCTGAGGCCTATATGGTGGACCCATCCGTCAAGACAGAAATCAGTCTAGTTTAAGCTGGTCTGTCCATCCTTCTCGCAGCTGCTTGGCGCTGCCCCAGTCTTGCTGAATTTATCTACTATTCTCGCGCCACCTCCGCTGGCTGTCGTATACACCGCTGCCGGTGTTCGGTTGCCAAGAGACTGGTGCGGACGCTCGCCGTTGTAAAACACGAAGTATTCCGTCAGTCCGATCATCAGCTCCATCGTGTTGCTGTAACCCTTCATGCACAGACAAAGGGGTCAGGTCTTGACTTAATGGTTTCGCCATTTATACTCACCACATGAGCAGACCTTTGCGATTGGAATTCCATGGCGCGATTTACCACGTCACCTCACGTGGCAATGCTCGTGCGGACATCTTTCTCGATGAAGTCGATCGAGAATTATTTCTTGCTGTGTTGGCGGAATGCGTCAGCCGCT
>Ga0316204_10010307_pt1 | contig 12081 bp, 14 predicted proteins | sample 6monrhotite_MG_2_FD_205661 | JGI IMG/M metagenome (GOLD analysis project Ga0316204, IMG submission 205661) | Microbial mat bacterial communities from mineral coupon in-situ incubated in ocean water Damariscotta River, Maine, United States -... | ecosystem: Environmental > Aquatic > Marine >...
ATCGGCGTGTATCAGAACGCAGGATTTCACTTGCGGGGCACACGGGAAGCCTATTACGAGGACGGTGAAGCGGCGTTGCTATTTGAAGCTGACGCGCCGCACAGATCAGGAGAGCGATAGCTCGTGAGCGACTGGCTCATTCTCGTTGAACATGCTGGCGATCTCGGCCAGCACGAAACGCCCCACAAGGTCATGCGTATTCGCGATTATATCGTCAATGCGCAGCTTTTCACCGGCCGCCGGCCCAACATCATCAATCTGGCGCGCAGCTATAGCTATCAGTCGAAGGGCTATTACGCCTCGCTGCTGGCCGAAGCGCGCGGCCATCGCATTGTGCCGACGGCGCAATCCGTCGTCGAGCTGAGCCGCAAGGGCCTCTACGCCCAGGCGCTGCCCGATCTCGATGTTGCCTTGATGAAGGATCTTGGCGGCGTCGCCTCGGAAGACAAGCGTCTGCTGGTCTCCTTCGGCAATTGCCAGAACAAGGCGCTGGCCAAATTCTCCAAGCTCCTGTTCGACTGGTTCCGCGCCCCGGTACTCGAGGTGACGCTGTCGGCCACCGGCAAGCAAATCCAGCAGATCAAGGCCGTCTCGCCGCACATCCTCAAGAATGAGGACCGGCAATTTTTCCTCGATTGCCTCGGCCAATACACCCGCCGCCAATGGGTCGCGCCGAAAGAGCGCACGGCGCCGCGCTGGTCGCTGGCGATCCTGACCGACCCGAAGGAGGAATTTCCTCCCTCGAGCAAATCCTCAGTCCAGCGCCTCGCCAGTGTCGCCGCCAAAATGGGCGTCGAGGTCGATCTGATAGGCCCGAATGACCTCGCCAGCCTGGCCGAATATGACGCGCTCTTCATCCGTACCACCACGGCGATCGACAATTTCACCTATCGCTTCGCGCGCCGAGCCGAGCAGGAGGGCATGCCCGTCATCGATGATTGCCGCTCGATGATCCGCTGCACCAACAAGGTCTTCCTGAAAGAACTGATGGAGCAGGGCGGTGTCCCGGCCCCGAAAACCGAAATCCTCGACGCCACCACGCCGATGACCGGCCTGTTCGACCGCCTCGGCTCGACCGTCGTGCTCAAAGCGCCCGACGGCTCCTTCAGCCGCCAGGTCCACAAGGTGACCAATGAGGCCGAACTGGCCAGCCGCGCCAAACAACTCTTCGCTGACACCGCCCTGATCATCGCCCAGGAATTCATGCCCACAGACTATGACTGGCGCATTGGCGTGCTCGATGGCGAGCCCTTATTTGCCTGCAAATACAAGATGGCGCGCGGCCACTGGCAGATCATCAAGCACGAGGATGACGGCAAATATACCGAGGGTGGTTTCGAAACCCTCGCCATCGCCGACGCCCCGCGCGAAGTGATCGAAATCGCCAAAAAAGCCGCCAATCTGATCGGCAACGGGCTTTACGGTATCGACATGAAGCAAAACGAGAACGGGATTTTCGTGATCGAAATCAACGATAACCCCAATCTGGAAACCGAAGTCGAAGGCGCAGTGCTCAAGGACGAGCTCTGGCGCGCGATCATCGGCTGGTTCTCGACGCGGCTCGAACGGCGGATGAATGCTGTGAAGCCGGGCAAGGGGTAGGGGGCTGCATCATCACCAGCTCCGCCCCGGACTGCGTCCGGCGCACCTCTTCCATCAAGGAAGAGGAGGGCGTTTGATCTGAGCGGCCTCGATTGTCTCCCTCCTCTTCCCTGATGGAAGAGGTGGCGCCGAAGGCGTCGGAGCTGGTGACGGCCTCGCACCGCTCATTGGCGCTTATCGCGCAGACCGGCTTCGAGCGCGTCGCGGATGGAGATCAGCACGCCATCCATATTATTGTGCACGTTCATGTTCCAGATGCGCAGGACGCGAAAGCCTTCGCCGTCAAGCCAGGCATCGCGGATAGCGTCGTGGGCGCGGTGGTCGTCCAGGCTGTGCTGTCCGCCATCGAGTTCGATCACGAGTTTCGGGGTGAAACAGACGAAGTCGACGATATAGCGGCCCAGAGGCGCCTGGCGGCGGAACACATAGCCCTCGGATCGCCAGGTCTTCAACCGGCTCCAGAGCCGGACTTCATGCGGTGTCATGCGCTTTCGCAATGCGCGCGCGAATTTGACCATCGGGCCGGGAATCGCGGGATGATCGCAGGTGCGGGGGCGAGGGGCGCGTGATCGGGGTCATGTTGGTGTTCTACGATCCTCACCAGCTCCGCCCCGGACTGCGTCCGGCGCACCTCTTCCATCAAGAAAGAGGATGGTTGTTTGATCTGACCGGCCTCGATTATCGCCCTCCTCTTCCTTGATGGAAGAGGTGGCGCCGAAGGCGTCGGAGCTGGTGACAGCCTCGCGAAGCCCTTTCAAATCAACAAACTGACCACACCCTTTCCCCCGGGTTCATTCCGGGGTTTGCCGGAGGGAAATCCAGCCGGGCCGTGTGGCGCTAGTCCCGGCACGCCCGCCATTCCGGCCGCCGGATCGAGCCATATCACCCTTGCGAGCTCGCCGCTCGCGATATCGTGGCCCTTATTGCGCCAAACCCACAACAAACCGCTATGTCCCGCCGCGCAAATCCTGTATGGCCGCATCCGCGCAGCTGATAGGGTGCGTTCACGCAACAGGAACTCCAATTAATGGCCAGCCAGAAATCGCGCTCTTCGCTCAATATCCGCAATGCCCGTATCGATGACATTCCGGCGATTATCGCGCTGGTGCACAAGGTCTATCCGGAGCTCGATACCTACACGACGGCGATGGTGCAGGGGCAGATTTCCAACTTTCCCGAAGGGCAGGTTGTGGTCGAATATGATGGTGAAGTCGTGGGTTATTGCGCCAGCTTCATCATTGACGAGACCTCGGCGCTGGAGCCGCACACCTGGAATGGCATTACCGGCTCGGGCTATGCCTCGCGCCATAATCCCAAGGGTGACTGGCTGTATGGCATGGAGGTCTGTGTCGACCAGGACAAGCGCCGGCTGCGCATTGGCCAGCGGCTCTATGATGCGCGCCGCGAATTATGCGAACGCTTCGAGCTGAAGGGGATTGTGTTTGGCGGCCGCATGCCGAGCTGGAAGCGGCGCAAGAAACTTTACCCCAATCCAGCCGATTACCTTGAAGCCGTGGTGGCGCAGAAAATCACCGATCCGGTGATCCGCTTCCAGATGCGGCTCGGTTTCGAGCCGATCGGCGTGCTCAATGATTATCTGCCGTTTGACGACGCCTCGGGCGGATTTGCCAGCCATATGGTGTGGCGCAATCCCTATGCCGTCGTCCACACCAGGAGCGCCAGCGCGCCTCCGGGTGCCAAGGAAGAAGTGCGCGTTGCCTCCGTGCAATTCCAGCAGCGCAAGGTTCACTCCTTCGAAGAATTCATGAGCAATGTGGAGTATTTCGTCGATGTCACGGCGGATTACCGCTGCGATTTCGTCGTCTTCCCCGAGCTTTTCACGCTGCAATTGCTCGGCTTTGCCGAAACCCGCCTGACCCCGGCGCAATCGATCGAGAAACTCACCGAATACACGCCGCAATTCGTCGAGGCGATGCGCAATCTGGCGATCAGCTATAATATCAATATCGTCGGCGGCTCGCACCCGACGCGCACCGAACGCGGCGATATCCAGAATATCGCCTATGTCTTCCTGCGCGATGGCTCGGTGCATCAGCAGGAGAAGATCCATCCGACGCCATCGGAACAAATGTGGTGGGGTATCAAGGGCGGCAATTCCATTGCCACCATCCAGACCGATTGCGGCCCGGTCGGGATATTGATCTGTTATGACAGCGAATTCCCCGAACTCGCCCGCCAGCTGGTTGATGCCGGCGCCAAAATCCTGTTCGTGCCGTTTTGCACCGATAACCGCCAGGGCTATATGCGGGTGCGTTATTGCAGCCAGGCGCGGGCGATCGAGAACCAGTGCTATGTCGTGATGTCCGGCAATGTCGGAAACCTGCCCGGCGTGGAAAACATGGACATTCAATACGCCCAGTCCTGTATTCTCACCCCGTGCGATTTCCGCTTTGCCCGCGACGGTATCGCGGCGGAATGCAGCGAGAATGTCGAAACCGTCGCCATCGCCGATCTCAATCTGAATGATCTCGACTGGGCCCGCCAGGAGGGCACGGTGCGCAATCTGCGCGACCGGCGCTTTGACCTCTATTCGATTAAATGGACGGCGAAGACCCCCGGTAAGGCGTGAAAGGGCAAGGCGTGACAGACAATGACGTGACAGGGCAGGGCGCGACGATCGAGGGCAGCTGTCATTGCGGCGCGGTGCGCTGGACACTGACGGTACGGCCTGACTGGCTGACCCTGTGCAATTGCAGCTATTGCCGCCGCGCCCATGCGCTCTGGGCCCATGCCAACCGTGCGCAAATCGAGCTGGATTATCGCGCCGATGGCGTCGTGCGCTATGTCCAGGGCGATCAGAGCCTGGCCTTCATATCGTGCCGGAGTTGTGGCTGTACCACGCATTGGGAAGGCGTCGATCCGGCGGGGTCCGGCCGTATGGCGGTCAATGCCAATATGGCGGCGCCGGCGGCGATTGAAGGCCTGCGCACCCGGAAATTCGACGGTGCCGAGAGCTGGGAGTTTCTCGACTAGGCTCGCGGGCCAGGCTCAGACCGGCTCGATCACATCGGCCCAGTCAGGATTCTTGCCGGCCTGGGAGGCGAGGAAGGGGCATTGCGGGTAAATCGTGAAGCCCTTGGCGCGCGCCTCGGCGACGACATGCCGCGCCAGCGCCACACCGAGGCCGGTACCGCGCAGGGCGTCAGGCACGCCGACATGATCGACCAGGATGCGGTCTTCCCCGAGCCGTTTGAACGTCAGCTCACCGGTCTCGGAACGGCCTTCAACATGCGCGAGATAGCGCCCGCCGCCCTCGCGGGTCTCCAGGGTGAAGCTGATCTGGGTTGGCTGTGTCATGAGGTGATCCTTCAAGCCAGGCCCGGCACCGCGCCCGCCATTGCGGTCAGCACAAGCTGGTCGCCCGACTGGTAGGGCGCGACAAGGGCAAACCACACGGCGCTGGCCAATACCGCCGCTGAAACTATCAATCCTAGCCACCGCATCGGGCGCTCCATCTTAACACAAGGCCTAGATGGGGCGTTGCGGCGTCCGGATTAAGGCCCAAACTGGAAAAAGACTTTTCCTCGGCAGTTGGGGCCGCGACATGCCCGGTTACAAACCGGCCCATCGGCCCGCGTGACAGCTTGTAACCGGGTCAGCCAAGGCTCACATTGGGCTATGGCATCTCGCGGAAAGGCCAGCACCATGCCTCACTTCAAGATCTGGATTATTGGCGCTCTGCTCGCATTGCTGGCGCTGTTTGCCTTCCAGAACATCGCCCAGGTCGAACTGACCGTGTTGTTCTGGAGCTTCCAGACCAGCCGTATCGTCGTGATCGGTTCCAGCTTTCTGATCGGCGGCGCGGTCGGCTGGCTCCTCAAGGCTTTCTGGCACCCCGGCCGCGCGCGGTAGCGGACTCAGATCGCGGCGATGGCGGCACCGAGCAAATCGCGCACTTCGCCGGCCACGGCGTGCAGCTTGCGATTATCGATCGCCGACATTGAGGCGACCGGGTCGACGGCACTGACCTGGATCGCGCTGTCGAGTTCGCGGATGATGACATTGCAGGGCAGCATCGCGCCGACGCGCGGTTCAATCTGGATGGCCTGGTGGGCCATGTTCGGATTGCAGGCGCCGAGAATGCGATAGCCGGACATTTCGGCACCGATCTTTTGTTTCATCACGGCCTGGACGTCGATTTCCGTCAACACGCCAAAGCCATTATCGGCAAGTGCCTTGCGGGTGCGGGCGTCGATTTCGTCAAAGCCGGCACCGGTAAAGGTGCGGTCGATGGTGTAGCTCATAGTGCTATTCCTTTGAGGCAGCAGGGCAGGCGGCGAACCTAGCATGGGGTCTCGTACGGAAGGCGAGGCAATTGGTCGCGACCGGCTTGTATGCCCGCGCCGATGGGTGACAATGGCACCATTATTCATTCTCGCCGAGGTGCGCATGTCCCGCGATCCCTATGAGGTTCTTGGCCTGGCCAAAACCGCCACTGCCGACGAGATCAAGAAAGCCTATCGCAAGATCGTGCGCACCAGCCATCCCGATCTCAATCCGGATGATGAGGGCGCCCAGGCCCGTTTCATCGAGGCGACAGCGGCGCATGATCTGCTGAAGGATCCGGCTCTGCGCGCCCGCTATGACAAGGGCGAAATTGATGCCAGCGGCGCCGAGCGCCAGGCCGAACGTCCTTTCTATCGCGAATATGCGCAGCAATCCGACAATCCCTACCAGTCCTCGCGCGGGTTCGAGGGGTTTGATACGTCGGACATATTCGAGGAAATCCTGCGCCAGCGCGGCCAGGGCGGTGGCCGCGGCGGCAGTTTCAACGCGGCGGGACCGGATCGGCGCTATCAGCTCGAGCTCGACTTTCTCGAGGCGGCGCTGGGTACACAAAAACGCATCACCCTGCCAGATGGCCAGAGCCTCGACGTCAAAATCCCCTCCGGCACCGCCGATGGCCAGACCATCCGCCTGCGCGGCAAGGGCGGAGCGGGCATCGGCGAGGGGCCCAGCGGCGATGCGCTGGTGTCGCTGTCAGTGCGGCCACACAAACTCTTCCGCCGCGAGGGCGATGATATCGTGATGACCCTGCCGGTGACGCTCGACGAAGCCGTGCTCGGCGGCAAGGTCGAGGTGCCAACGATTGACGGCCCTGTCGCGCTGACCATTCGCAAGGGCGCCAGTAGCGGCCAGGTCCTGCGCCTGCGTGGCCGCGGCGTCCAGCCGGCTGGCGGCAAGCCGCGGGGCGATCAGCGCGTCGAGCTGCGTATCGTGTCGCCGCCCGAGATCGACGAGGCGCTGCACAGTTTCATGCAGAGCTGGCGCGAGACCCATGCCTATGATCCGCGCAAGGAGATGATGTCATGAGTGAGAACCTGACCGCCGACGAGATTGTCGCCGCGATCACGGCCCTGACCGCGGAGCGCCTGACGACCTATGTCGAGATCGGCATTGTGATGCCGATCGAGGGCGAGGCGGGCCTGCTCTTCGCGCCGGTCGATTGCGCCCGGTTGCAGCTGATCTGCGAACTGGAAGAAAGCCATGAGCTCGCCGATGAGGCGCTGGAAATGGTGATGTCGCTGGTCGATCAACTGCACAGCGCCCGCGCCGACCTGCAGGCGCTCGGCGCCGCCGTCGACACGCAACCGGTTGCAGTGCGCGAACGTGTGCTGTCGGCCTGGCGCGCTTTGCGGGGCGGGTAGTAGCGAGTATTGGGCATGACGGTTTCAGCCGCAGGCAAAACCGTGCTTCGGGCTCTTTCGCGTGTGGGTTGGTGATGGGCGGCAGGGCGAAGGATCGCGCGCGAGGATTCATGCGCGCAGCGCCCGAGGTTTGCGGGCACGGTCGATGCAGCAGCGGTGAGCGGACGTATTAGCGGTGCGTCCCAACAGGACCGCAGTCAGAAACACCTTTCAGTTGCAGCGGTGGCCTTCGCAGTCGTGAATCTCCAAATAACCAAGTATTCCGGTTGGTTACTCGAATTTCTTTATTCTCGATTTATGCATTAAACCTTAGAGAAATTGAGGACTTCAGCCTAGATTGCCAGCCAGTTGGAACGAGTGGGCGTCAAGATAGCAAAAATGAGTCAGACTTGGGGGGGAAAGCTTCGAAGGCTTCGAATTCAGGCCGGAATGAAGCAGCAAACCCTCGCCTCGCTCCTCGAGATCAGCCAAGGATATTTGTCGCGACTTGAAGCGGGACGGATCCGTCCTCGCGGTGATATCCTGTCCCGTATCGAAGACTTGCTCGGCGCGCCTGAGCAAATCTCCATGCTCGACCAGGTGATGCTGACGGTCCGCCTCTCGCCGCACATGGCATGCCTGATTGAAGGCGGCAGCCCCTTCACCCTGCTGGCATCGAGCGAGGGCAATGCCTCGCCGCAGTCGCCGTTTCAACAATGCCGCGAAGACCATCCTCTCCTATGCCCCGATCTGACCTCTTTCATGGAGGGGGTGCAAACATTGACCAATCTCAAATCCGAGGGCGCGCTACAAGGCCCCGTCGGGCATATCTGGCACCGGCAGGCGAGCGAGGAAAGCGCAGCGATGAAGTCGGTTCATACCCCCATCGGTACCGGCCACAACGAATGTATGTGGCATACGATCACGATACCGATCTCCGAGTCAGAATTCGTCGAAACCGAGGCGCTCTGGGGTGGCCGACTCGCGCTGGATGGCCAGCCAAACTTGATTGGAAAGCCAGAAGACAACTCGAATTCGAGACTCTAAGCCATTGAACGAAAGGCGGAAATATCTTTATTCCTTAGACACTTGCGCGGTTAACGCTTATTAACCATCCCGCCGGTCAGACTGCTATAACCACAATGCTTGCAGGGTATAACTGCGCGAGCACAACAGATTCCGAGGGAAGACATGTCAGATACGGCCGGACAGGACAGACTTGACTTTATTGGCATCGATCAAGGGGTCCGCGAGGCGCTGCGCGAAATCAGGGCGCCGCTTGCCCCCAGTGTCGAACGCGGCCTGACCAAGTTCTATGCGACGGTTTCACGCGCCCCGGAAGTCGCACATCTGTTCCGCGACGACCAGCACCGCGATCACGCCATGACCAAGCAGGTTGATCACTGGAGCAATATTCTGAGCGGCCGGTATAATGACACATATTTCGAGACCATTCGCCGCGTCGGCCGCGTGCACAGCGATATCGGCCTTGAGCCGCGATATTATATCGCCGGCTATGCGACGGTTGCCTCCGAACTTCTGATCAGCGCCGTGCGCGAGGGCACCACGCCCCCCGCAATGCCTTTTGGCAAACCGGACACACGCAAGGCCGAGATCTATGTCGACGCCCTGGTTCGCGCCATCTTCCTTGATATGGAGATGGGGGTCTCGGTCTATCTGGAGGAAGCAGAGGCCAAGGCGCAGAGAAGCCGGCTGCAGGTCGCCGACACGTTTGAGCAAGGGGTCTCCGGCGTAATCGGTCGCTTGACCGAAACATCCCAATCCCTCGACGAAGCCGCGGCGCTGGTCTCACGGGTTGTTGAGGACACACTTGGCGAGGCGTCGACGGCAGCAGCGGGCGCCGAAGAAGCCGCCGCCAACGTCAAATCAGTATCGGTCGCTGCCGGGGAGATGGAAGCATCTTCGCGCGAGATCGCCGACCAGGTCGCGCGCACCTCCGTGATCACGATCGAGGCGGTCGAGCAGGTTACTGCCGCCAGCGACACGATGAAGCAGCTCAACACCGCTGCGGCGGAGATCGGCAGCGCCGTCAGCCTGATCCAGGAAATTGCGGAGCAGACCAATCTGCTGGCGCTGAATGCAACCATTGAATCGGCGCGGGCGGGCGAATCCGGCAAGGGATTTGCGGTCGTCGCCAGTGAAGTGAAGGCTCTGGCCGGACAAACCGCCAAGGCCACCGACCAGATCGCCAGGCAGATCGCCGATGTCCAGGCCGCAACGACACGGGCCAACACAGTGATCGATGCGATCCGCGAAACCATTAATTCGGTCAATTCAGCGGCAGTGACGATCACCGCAGCGGTTGAGGAACAATCAGTCGTCACCCGGGAAATCGTCCGCAATACGACCGAAGCGGCGGCGGGAAATCAGGATAGCTCCAGGGCGACCAATGCCCTTGAGGCCAGCGTGCGCGAAGCCGGTGAGGCGGCGCGGCAAGTGACTACATCCTCTGCTTCAGTCCGCGATGAAATGGGGCAGCTCAATGAGCGCGTTGCCCAGTTCATGGCGGAAGCGCGTGCGGGGTAGGAAAACCCTGTGCTGCTCTGCCGGTTTGCCTTCTATTGCCGTCGGACCTGGTCCGCCCCGCGGTCGTTGGAAGAGGATAACTATCTCGCGGAGATTCTTGATGCCGGCTTGCGCAATAATCCCGCGCACGACCTGACCGGCGTGCTTTTGGTCGATGGACCGCACTTTGTGCAAGTCCTCGAGGGGCGGCGCAGCCCGCTATATCGCACGTTGAAGCGGATCGAGAATAACCCGCACAATGGGCACCTGGTGCTGACGGGATATGGCGAGGTGAGCGAGCGGATGTTCAGTCACTGGTCCGCCTTTGTACGGACACCGCCTGCCGGTCTGGCGGGCACGCCCTGGATTCCGAATCCGCAGCTGGCTACGCACGGCCAGCTGGTGGACATCGCCAAGCGCGTCAGTCGGATGACAACGGGCGTCAGACAGATATTGCCGCCTGCCCCGGTAACGGGGCAGGCCTAGCCCAGCCGGGCTTCGACCTGGCGCAGAAATGGTCGTACGCCGGTCTGATAATCCAGTCGCGCCGTCCAGGCCGGGCAGTCCAGGCGTGGATGCCGGCCAAAATCATCCGTGCTGGTGCTGCGGATCAACGCCGTTGTGACACCCTCGGCGCCGCCGGCCTCGCGGATCACGGCGCGTTCGACATTGGCGAGAAAAGCCTCGAGCGCTTGCCCATCGCCCGTCCCGCGATCAAGCGCGGCAAACAAGGCGCGGACATAGCGGGTATAATTGGCGAAATTGGCATCAATATTGTCCGGATTGCCGTGCACAAGCCCGTCGGGGATATGGCCCGCGACCGGATTGTAAGCCACTGATCCGGGCCGGTTCTGATTGACACCCCAGACATGGGCATAGCTGTCGCCGAGTGCGTGCACCAGAAAGCCGGCCTTCCAGTGCTCGTCCTGCTGGCCCGCATTGCCCCAGGCAAGGGATTGTTCGCGGATCATCTGCGCCAGCACGCGCTGGCGGTGCGCGACATCATCACTGCCGCCGCCATGCAGCGAGTGCAGCACCGAGGAGAGCAAATGCGCGCGCTCGAATTGCAGCGCAAACAGACGCGCTGTGCCGCTCGGAGCTGAGTAGGCGGCGGCGAAATCATCGGGGGCCTGGGTGTAGAAGGCCAGTTCGGCCGCTGCCGCCGGCTCCCAGCCGGCATGGCGCGCGACCAGATAGGCGGTGTCGAGATGGCCGTCATTATTGTATTTGAGCTCGAGCTTGGCCGGCCCGCAGACTTCCAGAGCGAGCGGCTGATCCCAGCTGGCGCAGGCCGAGAGTGACAAGCCTGCCGCCAGGCCGATGCTGATTTTCATCCATGCTGGCATGCTCACACCCCTTCACCCCCGCGGGCATAATACGCACCAGGCAAACGGTCGCAGCAAGCCTATGGATGCGCGTTCCCGGCCTCGGTGTGCTCGGCCGGGGTCAGGTGCTCATCGCTGAAGCGATAGGCCGCGCGGACCGGACGCCGTGTCGAGGCGGAAACATCGATCGAATAGCCTGTGCCGCTACACACGCCAGGCGCGTCCGGCATGGCCCGGTCGAACACCATCAGTGCTGTCGATTCAAAGCCGGTCGTATCGACGACGCCGCGACGACCCAGGCGGATCACTTCGATCTCGCCATTGCGCTGACCCAGGGCGAGAACCTCCAGATTGGCATCGCCGCTCAAACCGATCTCGTACCGGCCATCGAGTTCGAAATCGATATAATTGGCGCCGAGCTGTTCCAGACCACCCTTCAGCGTCCAGCGGCCTTCACGGCTCAGCGTGTGCTGGCGGTGAACGGCGATCGGGAAGAGCGGTGCCAGATCATAGGCACGGGCATAATTCTGCGCCCGCCAGCGCTGGATGACGTCGGGAATGCTGGTCCGGTGATCATCGAGTGCGGCTTGCAGGGTTTCGAAACCGTCGAGCTCGACGCTGTTCTCCCAGATCTGGACCATGAAGTCCTCGCCATAGCTGTCGGCGAGCGATTGCAGCAAGGTCCACTGGCCGTAATCATGACCGCCCACCGTGGTCGTCCAGCATAATTGCGGCGTCTCGAAATCGGCCTCGGTATAGTCGGTCGCGTCCTGATCGGGGCCGACCGTGGTGGTTTCAATCCAGGACGCAGTGGCTTCATAAAGCCAGTCCAGCCCTTCTTCGCCATCATAGCCAAATTGGATCACGTGATTGAATTCATGCGTCACCGTGGCGCGCATCAGGGCATGGATGGGCGCGGTCTTGCCCATGCCTTCAAAATCATTGTCGATAATGAAGAGGGTGCGGGCGGCGGCGGTTTC
>Ga0316204_10010308_pt1 | contig 12081 bp, 8 predicted proteins | sample 6monrhotite_MG_2_FD_205661 | JGI IMG/M metagenome (GOLD analysis project Ga0316204, IMG submission 205661) | Microbial mat bacterial communities from mineral coupon in-situ incubated in ocean water Damariscotta River, Maine, United States -... | ecosystem: Environmental > Aquatic > Marine >...
AGCTGTTGTAGGAGGTGGTGGCAAAGGTTTTAGTGATGCCGTGAATGTTTGGAACAATGGTGCATCTAATATTGCTGCAATTTGTGATGTAGATTGGAATAGCTCAAAAAAATTGATTGAAAAATTACCAAATGCCAAAAAATTTAAAGATTACAGAAAGTTATTTGATGAAATAAAGGATATTGATGCTGTCACAGTCTCAACTCCAGATCATACACATGCAGTAATAACACATACTGCGATGCAGTTGGGTAAACATGTATATGTTCAAAAACCATTGACACATAATATATATGAAGCAAGAGTTTTAACCGAGGCAACTGAAAAGCATAAAATTGTGACTCAAATGGGAAACCAAGGGGCTTCAGGTCAAGGTGTGAAAACGATGATCAAGTGGTTTGATGAAGGAATTATTGGCACTGTAAGTGAAGTTGATGTATGGACAAATAGACCTGTTTGGCCTCAAGGATATCCTGCACCAACCCAAAAACCTACATTACCAGAAGGTATAGATTGGGAAAGTTGGATTGGTCCTGCAGAATACGTGGATTATCATCCATTGTACCATCCATTTGCTTGGAGAGGATGGTGGAATTTTGGAACAGGCGCACTCGGAGATATGGGCTGTCATTTAATAGATCCTCCATATAGAGTCCTTGGTTTAGGTTATCCAACTGAGGTAGAAAGTAGCGTTGGAGCAGTTTACACTAAAAACTGGACACCAGATTATTATGCTGAATCTTGTCCGCCTTCATCAAGGACACAATTAAAATTTAAGGCAAGTAAAAAAAACCCTTCAGAAGTAAAATTAACTTGGACTGATGGTGGATTACGACCATTCCACCCAGATTTAATTCCGGCAAATCATCCGCTAGGAGATAACAATAGCACTAATGGTGTTATTATGATTGGAACTAAAGGTATTATGACTTGTGGTGTTTATGGAGCAAATCCTAAAGTTTATTTGAATTCTGGAGAATTAATCACCTCAGAAAATGAACCAAAAGGGATAGACATGCCTGAACATGGCCATCACGCGTTTTGGGTTGATGCTTGTAAAGCAGGTTTTGGAAGTAAAGAACATAGAGAATTAACGTCTTCGTTTGATTATGCAGGCCCTTTAACCGAATCCATTTTAATGGGTAATTTAGCAATCAGAAGTTATGGTCTTACAGAAAAGAATGGAAATAGAACAACATATCCAGGACGCAAAAAACTTCTCTGGGATGGCGCTAATATGAAAGTTACCAATTTTGAAGCAGCCAATCAATTTGTAAAAAGAAAATATCGAGAAGGCTGGACTTTATAATATATTTAATTATCTAAACCAAAAACTGAAACAAATCAGGCTTATCATTAAGATAATCACCATAAAAATTGTGAAGTTTCATTTTAGTAATTAATGGCTGTAAATCTCTCGGAGATTTCAACTCCAAACCAACGACAGCTACATCATTTTCACGGTTTACTTTTTTGGTATATTCAAAATGTGTGATATCATCATTTGGCCCTAAAATCTCAACCACAAATTCACGTAATGCACCTGCACGTTGTGGGAATTTAATAATAAAATAGTGTTTTAAATTAGCATGTAACAAAGCGCGTTCCTTTATTTCAGGTGTTCTAGTGATATCATTATTACTGCCACTTACCAAACACACTACATTTTTGCCTGCTAGCTCATCTTTATATAAATCTAAAGCAGCAATACTCAAGGCTCCTGCTGGCTCTACAACAATAGCGTCTTTGTTATACAACTCCAAAATGGTTTGGCATATTTTACCTTCTGGCACTGTGATAACAGCATCTAAGTTTTGTTTGCAAATCTCAAAGGTTTTATCTCCTACGCGACGTACAGCAGCACCATCTACAAAACGCTCAATATTTTTAAGCTCAACAATTCTATCTTTTTGAATAGCTACTGACATGGAAGGTGCTCCTTCAGGTTCAACGCCAATAATTTTTGTGTTTGGAGATAACTCCTTAAACAATGTAGATAAACCTGAGGCCAATCCTCCTCCTCCAACTGGAACAAACACATAATGAATTGGGTGCTGCGCTTGGTCAATAATTTCTAAACCAATTGTCGCTTGTCCTTCAATAACTTTTTCATCATTAAATGGGTGAATAAACGTTTTACTTAAGCGTTCACATTCCAATTTTGAAGCTTCATAGGCATCATCAAATGTATCTCCAACCAAAACCACTTTTATAAAATCACCGCCAAACATTTTTACTTGTTCAATTTTTTGATTTGGTGTTGGTGCAGGCATATAAATTGTGCCATGTATTTTTAACAATTTACATGACAATGCAACACCTTGTGCATGATTTCCCGCACTTGCACAAACAATCCCATTTTCAGCTTCGATATCTGTTAGTGAAGACATTTTATTATAAGCACCTCTAATTTTATAGGAACGAACTTGCTGTAAATCTTCGCGTTTAAAAAACACATTACAATCAAATTGATTTGAGTAACGTTCATTCTTAGATAAAGGCGTTACTGAAACTACCTCCTTTAACTTTTCGGAGGCAGTTTCAACGTCTTTTATACTTGGGAAATATGTTGTTGCAGTCTGCATATATTAAGCAAATACTTCTTGTTTAGCTTCTGTTTTAATAATTTTCATGTCTGTCATTGCTTGACGCAATACTTTCCCTGTGGCTTCAATTGGATGATTTCTAATAACGTCATTGACTTTGATTAAGTCTAAATTATCAACTGCATTTGAAGCTCCAAATGACTTACCAATAACATCTGTATTGACTGTTTTCATAAAATCTACCAATAATGGCTTGCAAGCATGGTCAAATAAATAACAACCATATTCTGCAGTATCAGAAATAATTCTGTTCATCTCGAATAACTTCTTTCTTGCAACTGTATTTGCTATTAGTGGTAATTCGTGTAATGACTCGTAATACGCAGATTCTTCAATAATACCTGAAGCAACCATCGTATCAAAAGCTAATTCTACTCCTGCTCTCACAAAAGCAACCATCAATACACCATGGTCAAAATATTCTTGTTCAAAAATATGCTCAGCTGTCGCACTTGTTTTTTCAAAAGCTGTTTCTCCAGTTGCTGCTCTCCATTTTAATAAATTAACATCATCATTAGCCCAATCTTCCATCATAGTTTTTGAAAAATGTCCAGACATAATATCGTCCATGTGCTTTTCAAACAATGGCTTCATGATTACTTTTAATTCTTCTGATAATTCAAAAGCTTTAATTTTTGCAGGATTAGACAATCTGTCCATCATATTAGTAATTCCACCATGTTTTAATGCTTCAGTAATTGTTTCCCAACCATATTGAATGAGTTTTGCCGCATAATTTGCATCAATCCCTTCTTCAACCATTTTATCAAAAGACAAAATAGAGGCTGTTTGCAATACACCACATAAAATGGTTTGCTCACCCATTAAATCACTTTTCACCTCAGCAACAAAAGACGATTCCAGAACACCTGCTTTGTGCCCTCCAGTTGCGGCAGCATAAGCCTTCGCTTGACCCCAACCTTTTCCTTCTGGGTCGTTTTCAGGGTGCACAGCAGTTAATGTTGGCACTCCAAAGCCTCGTAAAAATTCTTCACGAACTTCAGTTCCTGGGCACTTTGGCGCTACCATGATTACTGTTAAATCTTCACGGATTTGTTTACCTTCTTCAACGATATTAAATCCATGAGAATACGACAATGTTGCACCTTGTTTCATCATTGGCATCACAGTATCAACAACATTAGAATGTTGTTTATCAGGTGTTAAATTTAGTACTAAGTCTGCTGTTGGAATCAACTCTTTATAAGTTCCAACATTAAATCCGTTGCTTGTTGCGTTTTGGTACGATTGACGTTGTTCAGCAATGGCTTGTTCACGCAAGGCATACGAAATATCTAAACCTGAATCTCTCATATTCAATCCTTGATTTAGGCCTTGCGCTCCACATCCAACGATGACTATTTTTTTTCCAATTAATGTGGAAACACCATCTTCAAATTCGGACGATTCCATAAATCTGCATTTAGATAATTGTTCTAATTTTTGACTTAACGATAATGTGTTAAAATAATTTGCCATTTTAGTTTGTTATTAATTATTAAATGCGGCTAGCATCTCTGTTATTTTCATTTCATCTTTAGTGACTGCAATGCGTCCTGAACGCACAAATTGCATGATTCCGAAAGTACTTAATTCTCTATGTAATAATTCAATTTCGTTTCTTCGTCCTGATTTTTCTAGCACAAAAAATTCCTTATTTACAGTAACAATACGAGCATTGCTTTCTTTAATAATATTCTGTATTTGTCGTTCTTCAAACAACAAATCAGACTTAATTTTAAACATACACGATTCTTGATAAATTGTTTCTTCGTCCGTGTGATAATACGCTTTAATGACTTCAACTTGCTTTTCAATTTGACCAATAATTTTTTTCATTTGGTCTTCAGTCATATTTACTAAAATTGTCCAACGAGTCACGCCGTCAATTTCAGAAGCAGATGAATTAATACTTTCAATATTGATATGTCTGCGTTGAAAAATTGCTGAAATTCTATTCAGTAATCCTATGTTATTTTCGGTATACACCGAAACCGTAAACTGTTTTATTTCTTTATCCATAATTACTCTAATCTTATATCTGAAACTGATGCACCTGAAGGCACCATTGGGAATACATTATCTTCTTTTTCTACGCAAACTTCTAAGAAATAAGCATCTTTACTCTGCATCATTTCTTCTACTGCAAATGCTAGTTCTTCACGCTTAGTCACACGTTTAGCATCTACATAATATCCTTTAGCAATAGCTACAAAATCAGGGTTTGTCATTTCAGTCGACGCATAGCGTTTGTCAAAAAATAGTTGCTGCCACTGTCGAACCATTCCTAAGAAATCATTATTTAATACCACTATTTTCACAGGTACTTTGGTTTGAAAAATAGTTCCCAATTCCTGTATAGTCATTTGGTAACCACCATCACCAATAATAGCTACAACCTCTCTATCTGGAGCAGCCATTTTTGCTCCGATCGCTGCTGGTAAGGCAAATCCCATAGTTCCTAAACCACCAGAAGTTATATTGCTTTTACTTTTATTGAATTCCGCATAACGACAAGCTATCATTTGATGCTGACCAACATCAGACACAATAGCTGCTTCACCTTTACTTTGTGTATTGATTTCATTCAACACTTCTCCCATAGTCAAACCCTCTTTCGTTGGGTGTAAATCATTTTTAATTACTTTTTCAAATTCAATAGCATATAAATCTTTAAATTTTTGAAGCCATTCGGTATGTGAGTTAGCATTTAAAAGTGGCAATAGCTTTGTTAGGCTCTCTTTAGAATCACCTAATACAGCTACATCAGTTTTTACATTTTTATCTATTTCGGCTGGGTCTATTTCGAAATGAATGACCTTGGCCTGTTTCGCATATTCATCTAACTTTCCCGTTACGCGGTCATCAAATCGCATTCCAATAGCAATTAAAACATCGCATTCATTTGTTAATACATTTGGCGCATAATTTCCATGCATACCAACCATACCAATATTTAATGGATGAGTGGTTGTGATTGCAGAGGCTCCCATAATAGTCCATGCAGAAGGGATTCCAGCTTTTTCTATTACCGCTTTTAATTCATCTTCTGCTTGTCCTAAAATCACACCTTGTCCCCAAACTATCATTGGTTTCTTGGCATTGTTTATTAAACCTGCAGCTGCTTCTAATTTAGAATCTTCAACTTTAGGAATAGGATTGTAACTTCTAATACCTTCGCATTTTTTATATTGAAAATCAAACTCTTCGAACTGAGCATCTTTAGTAATATCTATTAAAACTGGTCCTGGTCGTCCGCTTTTTGCAATGTAAAATGCCTTAGCCATTACTTCAGGAATTTCAGAAGCCTTTGTAATTTGATGATTCCATTTGGTTACAGGCGTTGAAATACCGACAATATCAGTTTCCTGAAATGCATCACTTCCTAATAAATGAGAAGCTACTTGACCTGTTATGCAAACAATTGGTGTAGAATCTATTTGTGCGTCAGCAATTCCAGTAATTAAGTTTGTTGCTCCCGGACCTGATGTTGCCATAGCAACTCCAACTTTTCCAGAAATACGTGCATAGCCTTGAGCAGAATGCGTGGCACCTTGCTCATGCCTTGTTAATACATGATGTATTTTATCTTGATACTTATACAACTCATCGTAAACTGGCATAATGGCTCCTCCTGGATAACCATATAGTACATCTACTCCTTCAGCTAATAAGCATCTCACAATAGCTTCGCTTCCAGAAATACGTTCTTTTGGTTGCTCTAGGTATTGCTTTTGTTTAACCGTTAATGTTTCCATAATCATAATTTAAAATTCATCGGTTACACAACCTTTGGCTGCTGATGAAACTGTTCTTGCATATTTATATAATACACCTCGTTCTACTTTTAATTTTGGTGCTTTCCATTGTTGTTTTCTATGTTGAAGTTCTTGTTCTGAAACTTCAAGTATAATACTATTTGTTTCGGCATCAATGGTAATTATATCACCATCTTTTACCAAAGCAATTGCTCCTCCTTCTTGCGCTTCAGGAGTGATATGTCCAACAACAAATCCGTGAGTTCCTCCTGAGAAACGACCATCTGTAATTAAGGCAACATCTTTACCTAATCCTGCTCCCATAATAGCGGCAGTAGGTTTTAACATTTCTGGCATTCCTGGACCTCCTTTTGGTCCTTCGTAACGAATCACAACTACATCTCCTTTTTTTACTTTGCCATCGCGAATACCATCATTAGCATCGTATTCGCCTTCAAATACTTTTGCAGTTCCTCTATATTTTAAACCTTCTTTTCCAGTAATCTTCGCTACACTTCCTTCCGGTGCCAAATTGCCATAAAGCATTCTAAGATGTCCTGAAATTTTAATAGGATTTTCTATTGGTTTAATAACCTCTTGTCCTTCTGCCAAATCATCTACATCCAATAAGTTTTCTGCTAGCGTCTTTCCTGTTACCGTTAAGCAATCACCATGAAGTAACCCCTTTTTTAACAAATATTTCATCACTGCTGGAATACCGCCTACAGCATGAACATCTTCCATTAAATATTTTCCACTCGGTTTTAAATCGGCAAGAAATGGTGTATTATCACTTATTTTTTGAAAATCCGCCAAGGTAAAGTCTATTTGTGCTGCTCTGGCTATAGCAAGAAAATGCAGAACTGCATTCGTAGAACCTCCCAAAATAGTTACTAATCTAATGGCATTTTCTAATGATTTTCTAGTAATTATATCTGATGGCTTAATATCCTTTTCCAATAATAAACGCATCGCTTCACCCGCTTTAATAGCTTCTTGTTGTTTTGCTTCTCCTCTTGCTGGATTTGATGAATTAAAAGGCAAAGCCATTCCTAAGGCTTCAATAGCTGATGCCATTGTATTAGCTGTATACATTCCACCACAAGCTCCTGCTCCAGGAATTGCTTTTTTTACGATGCACTCGAATTCATCTTGCTCCATGGTTCCAGCGACTTTGCTTCCCCAAGCTTCAAACGCAGAAACTATGTCTAGTTTTTTTCCGTTGTGACAACCTGAATCAATAGTGCCTCCATACACTAATATGGAAGGTCTATTCAGACGAATCATTGCCATTAATGCTCCAGGCATATTTTTATCGCATCCAACCACAGTTACCAAACCATCATAACTCATGGCTTGAACCACTGTTTCCATAGAATCAGCAATTACATCTCTTGAAGGCAATGAATAACGCATTCCTGGAGTTCCCATAGAAATGCCATCACTCACACCAATGGTATTAAAGATTAATCCAACGACATCTTCATTAAGTGTTCCTTGTTTTACAAATTTTGCCAAATCATTAAGATGCATATTACAAGGGTTACCTTCGTATCCTGTACTTGCAATTCCAACTATGGGCTTTTCAAAGTCTTCTCTTGTTAAACCAATACCATACAACATGGCTTGCGCTGCTGGCTGCGTTGGGTCTTGAGTGACAGTTTTACTGTATTTATTTAATGCTTTCATTTTACGTTTTTGATACTAAGCAAAGCTTAGAGATTTCGAAATTAGAGGTTTCCATCTTTTACTAATTGAACATCAATTAAGCTGGTCTAAAGTCATTCTGTATTCATTTTTTGTATTTTATTGTTTATCAGTATTTTAAGCTGTTTTATATATGATGTTCAACGTATAAAAATTCTAACAAAAAAGCCTGAATCAAATTGATACAGGCTTAAATTATAGGTATAGCTAACTGCATCAACTCAACTTGAGTTAATAATGACAATAATTATAATGTTAACTATAGGTTTCATTTTATAATTCATAAAAAAAACCTTCCGAACTAGGAAGGCTTATATTTTTATTTGAATTTTAGATACCATCCTTTTAACGTTGCGAAATAATCACAACGCTAATAATAGAAATGATATTTAATATTTGCTTTTGCATTTGTTGATTCAAATATTAGTTAATTATTTTTAATAACCAAATTCAATTACAACAGAAAAATATTCGTTTATAGAAGCTGTAAACTCCTAATTATAGAATATTTTTCTGTTTAATCGCAATTTATATAAAAACCATTTTTTAGTTACCTTATATTATTTACATTTGCCATCAAATTATAAGAGGAAAAATTTGTTCTGATTGCAACCTCATTAAAAAATGCTAAAGCAGTAATCATGATACTTCTCTAGCGACCAAGCAATCACATTTTTTCTTATTTTATTAAACAAAATAGTGATTTATGGCATATTTATTTACTTCGGAAAGTGTTTCTGAAGGACATCCAGATAAAGTAGCAGACCAAATTAGCGATGCTTTAATTGATAATTTTCTAGCGTTTGACCCTAACTCAAAAGTAGCTTGTGAAACTTTAGTAACCACTGGTCAAGTTGTGTTGGCTGGTGAGGTAAAATCGAACACCTATTTAGACGTTCAAAAAATAGCAAGAGAAACCATTAATAAAATTGGTTATACCAAAAGTGAATATATGTTTGACGGTAATTCCTGTGGTGTATTTTCGGCAATTCATGAGCAATCAGAGGACATTAATAGGGGTGTTGATAGAGAAAACAAAGAAGAACAAGGAGCAGGCGACCAAGGTATGATGTTTGGTTACGCCACTCGTGAAACAGAAAACTATATGCCTTTGGCATTGGATTTAGCTCATTTAATTTTAAAGGAACTTGCTGAATTACGTCGTGAAAATAAGGAAATCACCTATTTACGTCCAGATTCTAAAAGTCAGGTTACTATTGAGTATAGCGACGACAATGTACCACAGCGTATTGAGGCTATTGTAGTATCTACACAACATGATGATTTTGATACTGATGAGACAATGCTAGCTAAAATTAGAAAAGATATTGTTGAGATATTAATTCCAAGAGTTATAGTAAAATTACCTAGCGATATACAAGCATTGTTTACAGATGATATTAAATACCACATCAACCCAACAGGAAAGTTTGTGATTGGAGGACCTCATGGCGATACAGGATTAACAGGACGTAAAATTATTGTGGATACTTATGGTGGAAAAGGTGCTCATGGTGGAGGTGCTTTCTCCGGGAAAGATCCAAGTAAGGTAGACAGAAGTGCTGCATATGCAACGCGACATATTGCAAAAAATTTAGTTGCTGCTGGTGTTTGTGACGAAGTACTAGTACAAGTAAGCTACGCTATTGGTGTTGTTGAACCAATGGGGATTTTTGTTGATACTTATGGCACTTGCGCTTTTAATATGACCGATGGTGAAATTGCAGAAAAAGTCTCAAAGATTTTTGACATGCGCCCTGCTGCTATTGAAGAACGCTTAAAACTACGCAACCCAATGTACGGCGAAACTGCTGCCTATGGACACATGGGACGACCTCATGAAATTGTAACTAAAACCTTTGAACAACCAAATGGCGAACCAATTACTATGGACGTTGAGTTGTTTACTTGGGAAAAGTTAGATTATGTTGATAAAGTAAAAACAGAATTCGGACTCTAATTCCTCTTCTCAATAAAAAAAATAAAACCTCATAACTTGGTTGTTCTGAGGTTTTTTATTGTTATCATTATAAGAAAAATGTCTACATTCGTTTATATAGTATCTTCATAAATATTAAAACTTAATATATTTACACTCTTATATAGTTTTTTATGCTTAAAACAGTAGATGTAACTTTTTCTTATACTAAAGAATCTTCTTTTAATTTTCCTGATATTGAGTTAACCAGTAGTCAATCATTATTAATTTTTGGTAAATCGGGTATTGGCAAGACTACTCTTTTACATTTATTGGCAGGAATTTTAAGTCCGGATAATGGAAATATTTTCATCAACAACACCAATATCACCAGTATTGGTAGTAAAAAATTAGATGCTTTTAGGGGAAGACATATTGGTATTGTTTTTCAGAATACTATTGCGGTTTCTTCATTAACCGTTTACGAAAACTTACAAGCTAGATTGTATTTTAGTGGAATTTCTAAGCAAAAAAAAGCGATTGAAAACATTTTGGATCAATTAGATTTAGTTTCTGTAAAAAACCAAAAACCTAATACATTAAGCACAGGTCAACTGCAACGTTTAGGGATTGCCTTAGGTGTTATTCATAAACCAGATATTATTCTTGCGGATGAACCTACTTCAAGTTTAGATGATGAAAATTGTGAATTAGTAATTGATTTATTGAAAAGTCAAGCAAAAAAGTCGAATGCGAATTTGATTATCATCACTCATGATCAACGTATAAAAAATTCATTCACTAACACTATTGTTTTATGAACATTGTAAAGCTTAGTTATAAAAATATTATTGCCAAACCTTTACAAACTTTTTTAACGGTTTTGATACTTTCTTTAAGTATTGGACTACTCCTTGGAGTAAAACAACTGAACAAAGTTTTTGAATCTCAATTACAGCAAAGTTTAAACGGAGTTGATATGGTTGTTGGTGCCAAAGGAAGTCCGTTACAATTAGTACTTTCTACTGTTTTACACATCGACAATCCCACTGGGAATATTTCATATAATGAAGCAAAAAAGATTGCAGAAAATAAGTACATCGGAAGTGCTATTCCAATTGCAATTGGTGATAATTATAAAGGCTATAAGATTGTTGGTACTTCTATTGATTATGTCGATCTAAATAAAACCAGCATAGAAGCTGGAGCTATGTTCAATAAAACCTATGAAGTTGTTATAGGCAATGCTGTTTCTGAAAACTTGAACTTAAACATTGGTGATACTTTTTATAGCGGGCACGGAATGATTGAAAATGCTGTTGAAAGTCATGATGATTATCCTCTTAAAGTTGTAGGAATCTTAAAACCTACACAAAATGTTATAGATCGATTGATTTTAACAAATCTAGAAAGTATTTGGCATCTCCATGAGCATGAAGATGAAAATGACAACCAAGATCACACTCATGACAACGAAGATATAACAGCATTATTAATAAAGTTTAAAAACAAAAGAGGCTTGCTATTTCTCCCAAGAAATATTAATGAAAACACTCCATTTCAAGCAGCATTACCAAAATATCAGCTAGATAAGCTTTTTAAATTTACAGCAATAGGCACAAAAGCAATTACATGGATTGCTCTTTCCATTCTATTTGTTTCTGGTATAAGTATGTTTGTTAGTTTATATAGAATGGTAAAAGAAAGAGCTAAAGAATTGGCGTTAATTAGAACCTATGGCGCTAATAGAAACACCCTAATTTTACTTGTATTTTCTGAAGGTTTATTAGTTGGCGTTTTTAGTTTTTTCCTAGGTGTTTTATTAGCTACTTTTAGTTTACAAGCTATAATTTCTTTAATTAAAGACACTTACAAACAACAGATCTATTTATTAGAATACCAAAATGACATCTTAGAATTGTTATTGTTTATATTTGGCATAATTATTATTGCAACATTAATAGCCATTCGTCCAATATTTAAAATGGATATTTCTAAAATTATAAGTCATGAAAGTTAAATCTGTATTGTTTCTTTTTCTTTTTACTTTATTTTACACTACTGCTTTTAGTCAAGAAAAAATAACTTGGAA
>Ga0316204_10010310_pt1 | contig 12080 bp, 9 predicted proteins | sample 6monrhotite_MG_2_FD_205661 | JGI IMG/M metagenome (GOLD analysis project Ga0316204, IMG submission 205661) | Microbial mat bacterial communities from mineral coupon in-situ incubated in ocean water Damariscotta River, Maine, United States -... | ecosystem: Environmental > Aquatic > Marine >...
ACCGCTTGGCCACGGATGTTGCACCCAACAACCAGCCTGGCTCAAGCGTAAAGTTTACCGCTATCGTTTTGGCCGGAAAACGCAACGACAATGATCCAGTAGCATCTATTTTTGGGCATAAATACAAAGCCTTAGTACCATTGGTAGGTCGCCCGATGATTGCCTATGCAGTTGATGCATTGAGGGTCTCATCCTCTGTGGGTGATATTCACGTGGTTTTTGACGGCGAGGAAGAACTTTTTGGGTCTTGCAGTAAACTTAAGGACGAATTAGACGCGGCAAATGTTAAAGTAGTCGCGACGGCAAAGTCTATTTGCCAAAGTATAATCAAGGCGATTGAAGAAACAGGAAGTCAATTTCCTTATCTGGTAACAACGGCAGACCATGCATTGCTCATTCCCGAAGTGGTAGACTATTTTTGTGCCGAAGCTGAGCATTTGCAAGGTTTTGGCGCAGGCTTTGTGGAAGAAAAATACATCAAGGCGATGCACCCTGAATCTAAAAGAACTTATCTACCATTCAAAGATACCAAGCTTTCAGGTGCCAACCTGTTCGCCGTAATGACACAAGACAGCGTCAAGGTTTTAGAATTTTGGAAAAATGTGGAAAACGAGCGAAAAAGCCCTTGGAAACTTTTCAAAGCGTTTGGTTTCTTCAATCTTGTTGGCTTGATGCTCCGGCGTTATACGGTCAAAGATGCATTTAAGCGCGCATCCAAAGTTTTGGGTGTTGAGGGCATAGCAATTAAACTGCCGTACGCGGAAGCCGCCATTGATGTGGACTCTCCGCGGGATTATATGCAAGTTACGAAAATCTTGGAAAGTCGCTCTGAATAGCCCAAACCGCCGATACCCAACAAATATATTACTCATTTGATCTATCTTCATGGTTGGGCCGTAAAAAGCCACCCAATCGGTTTAATGAGTATTTTTTAGATGAAACTTTCCTTTCTTACCTTTGTCGTATTAGCAAGCCACCTAGGCTTATCTGGCTTCGCTTTGGCGCAGGACCAGCCCGCTGGCGACCAACAACCCGGTAGACCCGCTGGTCCCCCTGACTTCTTCGCCGTTGGTGCCGCTGCATCAAGCGGCCAAGTTGAATTCAGGGGAGGCACGTTTCAGATCAATGCGTTCCCGTTTATTAATTTCAAAAAGGGTCGCTTTTATTCGAACCAAGCTGGCGTTGGTTACGAAGCTTATAAAAATGATACTTACCGCTTGTCGGTGGTGACCGAAGTTGGTGTTAACGAACAAAACCGCAACGATGTTGATGCTTTAGACGACATGCAAAACCTCGGCTTGCCGATATACGGCGGATTGTCACTTGATGTTAACGTCGTAGACTTTGTCTTAACCGGTACAATACAAAGAGAATTAGGCTTTGCCAGTGAAGGTTGGCGCGCATTTGCGGCAATTAGCCTGCCATATAACGTAAGTCGAAAACTAACGGTGTCGCCGTCAATCACCGTCCAGTGGTCGGATAGCCGTCTAACCAACTATCTTTACGGAGTGGCAGCAAACGATGTTCAACCCGGCCGGACCGCTTATGAAACAGGCGACAGTTTTCAAGGCAACGCCGGCGTGACAGGGGTTTATCGCTTGTCAAACAAAGTGACCCTGATCGGCTCAGGCGGCATGAACTGGTACGGAGATTCCATTGTAGACAGTCCAATTGTTGACCGGCGAACCGCTCTTTCCATGTTTCTAGCCGTTGGTTACGCTTTTTAGCTATCTTAGACCCAACGCTCGCTGGCAAAACTATATTTGGTCGCCAACCATGAATTGCGCCCTATAGTCATATCCAGTCAATCGAAACAAAATAAGGTCAAAGCCATGGAAAAAACATATGATATCGTCGTTTACGGAGCCAGTGGCTTTACAGGTCGCCTTGTTGCTGAATATCTAGCAAAACAGTATGGAGCCGGTTCGGGAGTACGCTGGGCAATGGCCGGGCGTAACGCCGAAAAACTGGCTGCTGTGCGCGAAGAAATTGGCGCACCCGCCAGTACACCGTTGGTTATTGCTGACGCTGATGATCCTGACTCTATTCAAACAATGGTTGCTTCAACCAAAGTTGTTCTAACAACGGTTGGGCCATACCAGCTATATGGTTCCGACTTAGTTGCCACCTGTGTCAAAGCTGGAACAGACTATGTGGACTTATGCGGCGAGCCACCTTGGATGCGCCAGATGATCGATGCTCACGAAGATACCGCTAAGCAATCGGGAGCTCGGATTATTTTCTCCTGCGGTTTCGACAGCATACCATTTGATATGGGCGTTCATTTCTTGCAAAAGGCTGCGCGAGAGAAGTTTGGCAACCCAATGCCAAGAGTACGCGGTCGGGTACGTAAGATGCAGGGCACTTTCTCAGGCGGAACAGCTGCCAGCCTCAAGGCAACTATGGCCGCAGCGATGAAAGATCCCTCGATCCTTGAGTTGCTCCGTAACCCGTATTCATTAACGCCCGGTGCTGAAGGTCCTGAACAACCACGTGGCACCAAGCCAATTTATGATGAAGTGATCGAAAGCTGGTGTGCGCCGTTTATTATGGCACCAATCAACACGCGTAATGTTTTACGTTCCAACTTCATCTCAGATTATTCCTACGGTAACGACTTTCAATATGACGAAATGTTCGTCACTGGCCCCGGCGAAAAAGGCGAAGCGATTGCAAATGCAATTGCTAATGACGACAGCATGTCTAAAGAAGGCGGGCCGAAGCCGGGTGAGGGACCAAGTAAAGAAGAACGCGAAGCCGGGTTTTACGATGTATTGTTCGTTGGAACCGATGGAACCAACACCATTAAAGCTGTTGTGACCGGCGATAAAGACCCCGGTTATGGCTCGACGTCCAAAATGATCACCGAAAGTGCGGTTTGTTTAGTTCAAGATGACCTGAAGACTGGCGGGGGCATATGGACAAGCGCTCCGGCACTGGGCGACCACCTAATCAAACGCCTGGTGGCAAATGCTGGCCTAACCTTCGACATTGTCGACTGAACAGAAAACCCGGGCCGACTGAACAGAAAACCCGGGCAGGGTCAAGTCTGCCCGGGTTTCCCAGTGACGGCATTCAAGGATGAGCTAGTCCACTTGAACACCGGAAACAGGGTCCATTGCGGCTTTGATACCCCAACCACCAAAACCTTCACTCACGGCAAATATCAGTTCATTCCTGCCTGCTTTCAGCGGGAGAAATACGCTGTCATACAGACCTATTGTGCCCAAGTGGCGGTAATCTCTGGTCAAGTAGGTGTCGTCACCGTATGCGATAGCCACACCGTTGAGGAACACAGTAACGCGGTCGCTAAAACCATATTTAAAACGAATTGTCTTATCTGTATCTGCCGTAAGTATCTTTCGCACAAACAGCGTGTTCACCTCTGGCGTTCTACCTGACACTTGTGCCAAATTGACAACGCCAGCCTCATCAACACTGAGAGACTGCCATACCTGTCCCTCCAGAAGCGTATGATCCAACATCGGTTCGTTTTCCACCGACGTACCCAAAACCGCTGTGCTCGCAACGCTAAAATTTCGGATTAAATTGTCGGCTAGTTCAGCCTTGGGCGCAGGCTTACCGATCGTAGTCACAGAATTATCGGCTACAGCTTTAAAGTTGCTGAAACGGAAATTCTGTCGGCCGCCACCAATTCGGATGCTTCCGGCTGCTTTTGGGCCCATCAAGTTATCCACATGCAATACAGGTTCAGTGCTGTCGATATAGACATCCATTTTATTATCTTTGATCACCAGTTTTACAGGGAGCCACTGGTCAAACTTGTAAACTGTCGGTGCGGCAAACCGTGGGCTATGATACAGTTGCCATCCCGCCACGCCGTTAAAACGCGGTGTATATTGATTGGAATCCGGGTTACCCGACATATGCGGGCGCAAGTAGAAATATTCGGCAGAGTTATCATTCCACCTAAAATATACTCCAGCAAATCCGCGTTTTTCTTCCATCGAGAGGTCGAAACTAATAGTCCCGTTCTGAAACTGAACATCTTTTAATTCAGCAGCGCCGTTATTAAGCTGAATACTTTGGCGACCTTCATGGGTAACTATTTTTGCACCGTTTTCAGACAGGTCCCATTTGCCAGCATCGATGTCCTGAGCGGTTACCGACAATAGTGCAACTGCCATTGTAAGAGCCGCACCAGAACCAACGTACCGTATAAACTTGAGCATTATCTATCCTCACAAATTAAACTGATGAGGAAAATGCTATGCCGGCGAGCGACTTAAGGATCCTTAAGAAACCTTAAATATGCATTCTTGCCGCCGGAAGTGTTTCTCAAGGCTGGTAATCTTTATCAATTCACTTGTAAGATTAATTCAACATTGTCCAATTATGGCGTTTTATCAGGAACTATTCCAACCGTGTCAGAACAGCAAAAACCAATATTATATACCATCGGAAATTGGACATTCAAAACGTCGGGCAACGAGTTAGCGCACGCTGACGGCCATAAACTCAAATTAGAGGATAAGATCGCCAAACTTTTGGAGGCACTTTGCGTTCAACGCGGCATCATAGTCTCAAAAGAGCAACTTATAGATCAGGTTTGGCAGGGCCGGGAACTCAGTGAACAGACAATTCCGGTTGCCATATCCAAACTCAGGAAAGCTTTGGGTGATGATATTAACAACCCAACCATGTTGGCGACAGTTCCAAGACAAGGGTACCAATTACTCGACGAACAAACGAGGCCGCAGACAAATCAACGCAAACTTTTTGGGTTTTCAATTGCCCAGATTGCTGGGGCTATATTGGTTGCCGCAGTCGTATCTTTGATTTGGACTATTGGAGCCAAAGAGGATCCACTTGATAGAATTCAGCTAACTAACAGTGAAAAGCCCGGCGTGATCGTGACAATCAACGATGTGCGCACCACGGATAACGAAGAAGACAAAATCCCGCTCGCTATCGCCGTTAGCGAAATGTCTTCTTACTATCTGTCACAAGTGCCAGATATACTTGTGATACGACACTGGTGGAACCTAGACGCGCCAGACCCAACGGGTGGTATCTTTACCCGATACGGGCCAACAACGCCGGTATACTCACTTAAAGGAATATTGATAAAAGACGGGCCGGATGATGTCGTATCCTTTGTTCTGTCTGATCCCAAAAATGATGAAATAATCTGGTCCGGTATGCACCCAATTAGTGCCGGAAGCGCAGGGCTATTTCCAATGTTCAGGTCGATGTTGACCCGCCTTCAGGTAGCACCGATCACCGCCAGCTCAGCCCCCGACGAAACCGTGGGATATTGGCGTGCGCGTTACTTTATGCAGCTTTCCAATCCCAGCGCCGCTGGTATAGCGGTCGAAGAGTTAGCAGCATTGTTGAGCGTAGATGAACAGTCTACCGCCTCATACACCTCTGCCAGAGCGCTTGCGTCCCGATGGAAAGACAACCCTGACCTAGCAGAGCAGATAGCTTTCCTATCACAGCGGTTGGACCAAATATCTGACGAGCAAGATCCCGCACAAAATCACTTTGCACTAGTCGACAAGGCGTCAACACTTCTGTTCGATTTTTCAGATACCAAGTCAGCCATTATTCTTCTCGAGACCGCATTGGAACAAGCGCCGGGGGACCACTATGCTTTATCCTTAATAGGAGAGGCCAAACTGATGGGCGGGGACACCCAAGCGGCAATTACCGCATACGAGAAGGCCTTTCGCCTAGCTCCGTATGCTAAAGCCTACGGAGCTCGGTTAAAGGAATTGAAAAACCGGCCATAAACTCGAACCTTTCACCGAACTCTTCGCTCCTATCCCTTATTGCCGTCAGTTGCTTCGGCGGATACAGTGACGCAATTGAACAATAAAGGATGGGTTATGAAGTATCTTCTGAATTTTGCGGCTATAGTTTGGATTTCAATGCAGGCAGTTCCTGCAGCGGCTGACACCATTTTGGTCCCAGATGCCATATTTGATGGCACGTCGTCCAAACTGATTACCAATCGGGCAGTATTAATTTCAGATGGGCGCATAGTCCAAATTGCTAGTTTAGACAAACTAGACCAAACAGCAGCAGAGGTGATTTTGTTACCCGGTCAAACGCTGATGCCAGGCCTGATTGATCTTCATAGCCACGTTTTGCTCCATCCCTACGACGAAACCAATTGGAATGATCAGGTTTTAAAGGAATCATGGGCTGAGCGGGCGCTGCGCGCAGGAAACCATTTAAAAGCCACGCTAGAAGCGGGCTACACGACACTGCGTGACCTTGGCAGCGAAGGTGCTGGCTATGTTGACGTAGGCGTGAAACAGGCGTTGCAAAAGGGCGTTATCCCAGGCCCACGCTTAATAGTAGCGGGCAAAGCAATTGTGGCAACCGGGTCATACGGCCCTAAAGGCTTTGCCGAGCATGTAACTGTTCCACTTGGCGCTGAACCTGCGGATGCTGGCAACCTCGTAGCTGTAACACGAAACCAAATTGGTCACGGTGCCGATTTCATCAAGGTCTATGCAGATTATCGTTGGGGTCCAAACGGCGAAGCGATGCCAACATTTTCAATCGCTGAGATACAAACAATCGTTGAAACTGCCCGGTCTTCTGGTCGCTACACCGTCGCCCATGCATCTTCACCCGAGGCAATGCGCCGCGCCATACTAGGCGGTGTGGAAACCATTGAACATGGTAGTGCTGGTACGCCTGAAATATTTAAATTGATGAAAGAAAAGGGCGTAGCTTGGTGCCCGACATTGGCAGCAGGAGAGGCCATTGCCGAGTATCAGGGATGGAAGAAAGGCGAGGGGGCAGACCCTCAGCGCATTATTGATCAAAAGGCATCATTTGCAGCGGCTCTCAAGGCAGGTGTTATCATGTGTGCCGGTTCTGATGTAGGCGTTTTTGACCACGGTGATAATGCGTGGGAACTGGAGCTCATGGTAGAGTACGGTATGAAATCCGCTGACGTTCTGCGAAGCGCCACATCGATCAACGCCGGGTTGCTTCATATGGGAGACCAAATCGGGCAGGTAAAACCGGGCATGTTGGCAGAATTAATTGCGGTACCCGGCAACCCTATTGAAGACATTTCGGTTCTGCGCAAACCCACGCTGGTAATGCAGGGTGAAATCGTCTTCAATCGAAACTAATTTGAGCAGCGGTTATTTGACAGCGATTGCAGCAACATAGTCTGCAATCGCTAGACAAGACGTTAAGCCCGGAGATTCGATGCCAAATAAATTGACCAGGCCCGAAATACAGTGCTGCTGCTCGCTAGCTACAATGAAGTCATGGTACTCACGGCTTTTCCCGTATGTCTTCAACCGTATCCCTGAATAGGAAGCATGGAGTCGAGACGCTTGAATGTCCGGCCAATATGTCTGGATCGACTTTACAAACTTATCCTTTGACGCTGGGTCAACGGCATAATCAACGGTATCCACCCACTCTACATCAGGCCCAAAACGGGCTTGTCCGGCCTGATCTAGCGTTAAATGTATTCCAAGTCCGCCGGGTGCAGGCATCGGATACACTAGGCAATCGAATGGTACAGGCCCCGAATAGGCAAAATAACTCCCCTTTGCATAGGCAACATCAGGAATGGTGGTTTGCGGCAAGCCGTTCGTGCGTTTTGCAACATCGACGGCCCCAAGCCCTGCACAATTTACAACTGTTCGAGCAAGAATATTGGTTTCCACATCACCGTCAACGCAGACTTGCAAACCACCTTCTGTTGGCGAGATGCTTTTGACCTTAGATTTTAACGCCAACATCCCACCATTGAGTTCGATGTCTGCCAGCAGTGCAAGCATCAGTTGGTGACTATCTACAATGCCAGTTGAAGGCGACCAAATGGCGGCAGTAGCATTAAGCGCTGGTGCCGTTTCTCTAACGGTTTTCTGGTCGAGCAACGTCAGGTCCGTAACGCCGTTAGCGTGTCCTGTTTTGAGTATGCCTTCCAGGCCAGAAAGTTGATTATCATCCGACGCAACAATCAGCTTTCCGCATCGTTTATGCGGCACACCCCGATCACTGCAGTATCTATAAAGCGCCTCCTTACCGGGATAGCACAAAGCTGCTTTTAAGCTGGAACTTGGATAATATATTCCCGCATGAACTACTTCGCTATTTCGGGCGGATGTTTGCGTTCCAATCGCATTCTCGGCTTCTAAAACAAGAACTTCTCTGCCGTCTTCTGCCAGTTTGCGAGCGACAGCCAAGCCCACGACACCAGCACCAATAACTACGCAATCGATTTGTTCCAACTTGAAAACCAATCTTGATCAAAAATCAATTGTAAAACACTGAAATTCAATTGATCCAGTGTTGAATCACCCTATCGCCGCAGACCGTGAAATAGCGAACTATCGATCGAGCCATTGGCGGAAATCGGATACACGGTCGCGACTAACTGTAACCAATGAAGGGTCCGCTGCCATTTTTACATGATATCGCCCTTCGTCAATACGGATATCCTCAATGGCGTCAAAAGCGACCAATCGTTGACGGCTGATACGAAAGAAAAGTCGCGGCTCTAGCTTTCGCTCCAATTCATTTAGTGTGTCATCGATATAAAAATCACGTCCGTCGAATGTGCGCAGTGCGATATCGCGGCCTCGTGTTTCAAACCATGCCACCTCATCGACCTGAATACTGAATAGTCTATTTCCAGCCCGGATCAAAAACCGTTGTTTTGGGCTGGTATCATACTCAATTTTCTTTGTGCCGGAGATAAGGTCAGTTTTCGTAAACTGACCTTTCAAAGATTCGTACCTTTCAAAAGCACGGTCAATATCTTCTCCGCGAACCGGCTTTAAAAGATACTCAATACCGTTCGCCTTAAAGGCCTGAATTGCGTAATCATCAAATGCAGTACAAAAAATTACCGGGCAGGGTGGGTCAACAGCCTCGAAAATATCAAAACACAAACCATCAGCCAGCTGAATATCCATGAAAATTAGATCAAAATCTTCAGCTAAGATACGACTGGCAGCTTTCTCAGCCGTGGCTTCAATCGCACCAACTTTGGCGTCAGCATTGCGCTCTTCAATTAGTGACTTCAGCCGCGCAGCTGCAACAGGCTCGTCTTCAACTACAAGGATATTCACGGCGCGCTTCCCACGAGCGGTGCGCGGACAATAAATTTACTATCTGTCTTTTCCACATCCAGCCCACGGCGCAGCATCAGTTGAAAACGCCTGTCTAGGTTTTTAAGCCCGGTACCCAAAGAATGGCGAGTTCTGCGAAGCTGCAATGTATTTTCCACAACCAATGCCTGGTTTTTATCCACGTAAATTTTGATCGATAGCGGTTTTTCAGCCGTCACAATGTTATGCTTCAAAGCATTTTCCACCAGTGTGTACAAAGCCATTGGCAATATCTGCTCGCCCTTGGCTTTGTCGGCGATGGCAACTTCAACTAGCAAGCCTCCCGGTACACGGGCTTGGTGTACCTGCAGTAGTGCTTGCACGGCCTTCAACTCGTCTGATAACGCTACTGTATCGGTTTCACGGTTTTGCAGCACGTACCGAAATACATCAGACAGGTCGTCTACAAACGCCGAGGCTCGATGAGGGTCTTCTTGAATAATTTGAGACAGCGTTGCAAAACTATTGAACAAAAAATGAGGACTTACTTGGTTTTTGAGCGCTTCAAATTCGGCCAGCAAAGCCTCGCGCGCCGCGGCTTCTTTTTCAAATCGTTCGGCCTGCCATGCGCCGTGATAATGAAATGTTTCCATCAAACCATTAACGAACAAGGGTAGGGTGAGGGACAATACGATCAAATCGATCAAAAAATTAGTGGATGTGGGGAACCCGAAAAGAATAGTGAACCAGCCATAGCTAGCGGCAAAAACAGCTAACACACCAAACACAGCAGAGGCAAGATAGCGCAGTGTGGCCAACTGCATAGTTGTTACTTTGTCGGTCAATGCCTTTTCAGTGGCCCGGCCCACAAATTCGCACCCGAAAACCAACAGGGTGGCAACAATATAGCCAAACACTGCGTCCAGCGAGAACAAGGCGAACATACTCGTCCAAGCAATTTTACCCGATAAAACAAAGGCCGATTTGTAATAGACCATCATGCCGACCGACACGAACAGCCATACGAAAGTAAGAGCTACCGCCCGCGGCGTCATAATTTCTTTCAGGGATTGAAGTTTGCGCATGGCCTGCCTTTCAGGGGTCTTTGAGGACGGAACTAAGTAAATCATATGACGGCGTTGTTAATGGAGCAACTATTGCGTAGAAACAGGTTCCGCGTGGCTCGCATCGTCTTTTCCAATTAAACAAAGGTAAGTTTATAGGAACCCCGACCAAGGATTAACGGCGAACCCGGCCAACCGACAAAATACGTGCAGGAACTGTCGAATGCGTGTCCTCAATGGGGCGAGCATGAAGAGACGTCATCCAACGCATTAATATCTGGAATTTACAGCCCTATTAGAATACTGGCGAGCGCCGCGCTCATTAGGTTTGACAAAGTACCGGCAGCCACTGCTCGAAGTCCAAAACTGGCAATCAAGTGTTTTTTGCTGGGTGCAATACTACCAAGACCACCAAGTAAAATTGCCAGAGCTGAGAAGTTAGCAAAACCGCACAGCGCAAAAGTAACCACAGAAACCGTGTGGTCGCTAAGGGTTGATTGAATTTCCGCTAAATTAGCGAACGCAACAAACTCGTTTAAAATTAGTTTTTGACCAACCATATTGCCGGCGGTTGCAGCTTCTTCCCAAGGAATACCAAGCAAATACATGAACGGCGCAAAAATCGTACCGAGGATCGAATCCATGCTTAGTCCAGAAATGCCGAAAATTTCGCCAACACCGCCGACAATACCGTTCATCAGCGCAATCAGCGCGACAAACGCCAGCAATGTTCCACCGATTGCGGACGCTAGCTTCACGCCGTCGAGCGCACCGTTAGCAGCAGCTTCAACCACGTTGACGGCTGGGTCTCCCATATTGTCCACGGATGACAAATCTATTTCATCATTCCGTTCTGCAGTTGGATCGTCGGGCATCATTATTTTCGCCATCAGCAAACCACCGGGCGCCGCCATAAAGGCTGCTGCAATCAAAAAATCTAGGCTAATGCCCATGCTGGCATAGCCACCCAAAATAGCGCCTGAAATTGACGACAAGCCGCACACCATCACAGTGAAAAACTGGGTGTCACTCATACGGTCAATATAGGGCCTCACTACAAGCGGCGACTGCGACTGATCAAAGAAAATGTTTGCGGCAGCGCATAGGCTTTCAACCGGTGTTGTACCGATAATTTTACTGACCGCGCCGCCAAACAGCTTAACCAACAATGGCATGATACGAAGATAATACAGAACCGACATCAAGGCCGACACGAAAATAATGACCGGCAACACTTGGATTAGAAAGACAAAGCCGAAACTATCGGATGTGAAGCCGCCAAAAATAAAGTCGGTCCCAGCTTTGGAGAAGCCAAGAACTGCCGAAACACCTTCCGCTAGGCCACCCAGAACGGTTATACCAAACGGGATGTACAAGACAAAAACCGCAAAAAATAGCTGCAAGCCAAAAGCTGCGCCAACAACCCTCAGGTTGATATCTTTCTTGCGGTTAGAAAAAGCGTAGGCAATCAATAGTATTACCGCAACACCCAACAATGGTCTCAACATCGTGTTAGCTCCCCTTGGTCCGGCTTGTTTTGGCCAGCCTCATTACTTTTTGTCTCAGTCCCCATATCAATACCCAGTATCACTCAATGCACAATCTGTCATTGTCCAAGTATAACGGTTCAAGCCCCCTTGCCATGGCCGAGGCCCTTGTTAGGTTTGATTTCTATTTGATATCGATATCATCAACAGGGGGCACTCACATGAACCCAATTCACAAAAATTTATTCGCAATTTAAGATAGCTTTAATCTTTTTCTCTCAAGATGCCATTGGGGTCGAGTATTTCTGAGTCGCAGTGCAAGAAAGATTGCACGCGGCGAGCAATTGCTGGGTTTGATATGCGGGCTTTTCGCCTTGTCAAACGGCGAAAGGGAAATACGATGAATTTTAAAGGCCAAGAGGTATATTTTGATCGAGATGATCTAATCGTGAGTAAAACTGACCGTGACGGTC
>Ga0316204_10010311_pt1 | contig 12079 bp, 12 predicted proteins | sample 6monrhotite_MG_2_FD_205661 | JGI IMG/M metagenome (GOLD analysis project Ga0316204, IMG submission 205661) | Microbial mat bacterial communities from mineral coupon in-situ incubated in ocean water Damariscotta River, Maine, United States -... | ecosystem: Environmental > Aquatic > Marine >...
CAAAAGCTAATCGGGCATCATCCTCAGATTTTACCCCACCTCCGAAGTCTACTTCAAGGCTAGTTTGGGTCGTAATTGCTTCCAAAACACGCTGATTAATAATATGCCGGGCTTTGGCTCCTTCCAAATCCACCAGGTGTAATTTCCGAATCCCTTTGGATTCAAATTCTTGTGCCATGATGACCGGGTCATCTCCATATATTTTTACGGTATCGTAATCCCCTTTGGTCAAACGCACACATTTACCTTCGATAACATCTATGGCAGGTATAATTTCAATCATAGCTCCATGAAGTTTTTAAGGATTTTACTTCCCACCTCACCCGATTTCTCGGGATGAAACTGACAGGCATAAAAATTATTTTTTGAAATTGCAGCGCTAAAGGGCAACATGTAATGAGTAAGCGCAATGGTTTCAGCACATTTGGGAATATAGTAGCTGTGCACAAAGTAGGTAAATGAAGCTTCTTTCAACTCCTTAAACAATGGGTTATTGAGTCCTTCAATTGCATTCCATCCCATATGTGGTACCTTAAGCTCTTCTTCAAACCGAATTACAGGAAGGTCAAATATCCCAAGACAGGCAGTATCTCCCTCTTCTGAATATGTACACATCAGCTGCATTCCAAGACAAACTCCCAGTACTGGCTGCTTAAGTTCTTTTACGAGTATATCCAGATCATATTTTTTAAGTGCTTCCATGGCCGGACGTGCTGCACCTACACCCGGAAGGATTACTTTGTCGGCCTCCCTAATTTGATCCGGATCCCTGGATAGCACGGGCTCTACCCCCAATCGGTTTAGGGCATATTTCAATGACTGAACATTGCCGGTATCGTAATCTATAATTACCAGGTTCTTCATTATAACATTCCTTTGGTAGTAGGGATCTCATCTGAATTCAGATCCTTTTTAATGGCCATTTTAATTGCTCGGGCCCACGCTTTAAAGATTGCCTCAATCTTATGGTGTTCATTGGTTCCTTCCGCTTTGATATTTAAATTACATCGTGAAGCATCAGAAAAGGATTTGAAAAAGTGAAAGAACATTTCTGTAGGCATTTTGCCAATCATTTCACGTTTGAATTCTGCCTCCCACTCGATCCAGTTTCTTCCTCCAAAATCAATAGCTACCTGAGCTAGGCAATCATCCATTGGAAGGCAAAAACCATATCGTTCTATTCCAGCCTTATCTCCCAATGCCTCATTAAAAACTTCACCAAGAGCAATAGCGGTATCTTCAATGGTGTGGTGTTCATCCACTTCGAGGTCTCCTTTTACGTTGATATTTAGGTCTACACCGGAATGACGACAAAGCTGATCCAACATATGGTCAAAAAAATCAATCCCGGTATCTATACTGGAATTACCCTTTCCATCAAGTTTGAGGGCTATGGATATATCTGTTTCCCTTGTTTTTCGATGTACCTCCGATTTTCGTCCTAAAGTTTTTAGTAAGACATAGATTTCTTCCCAGGATTCGGTTTTGAGAGCCAATGTTTTTTCCAGATCATTTTCTCCTACCTGTGTTTCTGAAGCTCCAAGATTTCTTTCACCATTAATCCAAATTCCTCCGATCTCCATATTCCGGGCAAGTACCATATCAGTAATCCGGTCTCCAATTACAAAGGAAGCATTTCGATCAAGTTCCTCATTCATATATTTTTCGACCAGCCCGATTCCAGGCTTACGGGTTGGTAAATTATCTTCCGGAAAGCTCTTGTCAATAAGAATATCTAAAAACCGTATACCTTCATTTTCAAAGGCCTCAAGCATTTTATTCTGGGCTGGTAAAAAATCTCCTTCGGGATAGGCTGAGGTTCCCAGGCCATCCTGGTTGGTCACCATTACCAAATCATAATTCAACTCCCTTACTATTCTTGCCAGATACTGGAAAACCTTAGGGTAAAATTCCAATTTTTCCAGAGAATCTACCTGTTCATCTGCGGGTTCCCGAATCAGGGTGCCATCACGATCAATAAATAATATTTTTCTAGCCATTATTCCAGTCGGTTAATTCCGTTAATAATTTATCGTTTTCAGCAGGCGTTCCTATGGTTACCCTGAGACATCCTTCGCAACCGGGTAAATTGGAACGATCACGAATAATGACCTGCCTGGATTGTAAATAGTGAAATATTTTTGCTGCTTCCTCAAACTTTACCAATAGAAAATTGGCATCTGAGGGATATACATGAATGACAAATTGAAATTTCTGCAAAGCTGTCGATACTCTGTTTCGCTCCTCAAGCAAAAGCACGACACGATCATTTTTATCCTCTTCCCTATCCAATAATTCCAGCACTTTTTGCTGTGTCAGAATATTTACATTATAGGGAGGTTTTATGCGATTAAAAACCTCAATGATGGATTCTGAAGCCAGAGCAATTCCAAGCCGAAGTCCAGCCATTCCCCATGCCTTGGAGAGTGTTTGAAGAATTACCAGGTTGGGATAATTATCCAGCTCGGATGACAAACTTTGGTCTATACAAAAATCGATATACGCTTCATCCACCACTACCAATCCATCGAAACTTCGGAGGATAGCGAGAATGTCATCACGACGTAGGAGGTTGGCTGTAGGGTTTATTGGAGAGCAAAGAAATACGAGGTTTACTCCATCCAAATTATCCAGAATAGAGGCTACATCCAATTGAAAATCTTTAGTCAATGGGACTTCTGTGATCGCAACATTATTGATGTCTGCACTTACCTTGTACATTCCATAGGTGGGTGGAGTAATCAGGATTTTTTGTTTTCCTGGCTCGCAAAATGCGCGTATAAGTAAATCGATGGCTTCATCACTCCCGTTTCCCAAAAACATCTGAGAACTACGAATTCCTTTTAAATCGGAAAGCTTTTCCTTAACTGCAAATTGATAGGGGTCAGGATAGCGGTTGATCCCATTCTGGAAAGGACTTTCATTGGCATCCAGCATAATATGCGAAGTGTCTTGGGCAGTATATTCATCCCTGGCGGAGGAATAGGGTACCAGCTGCTTGATATTTTCTCTTACGATGGCCTGCAAATCAAACATTTTCCAATTGTTTTAATCGTAGGGTAACGGCAGATTTATGAGCCTCTAATTGCTCAGCTTCTGCCATGATTTCAATAGAAGGTCCAAGATTTTGAAGTCCTTCTGCAGTAATATGCTGAAAGGTAATTTTTTTGAGAAAAGAATCCAGGCTTACTCCACTGTACCCTCGTGCATATCCATTTGTAGGTAGAGTATGATTCGTACCTGAAGCATAGTCTCCAGCTGACTCGGGTGTATAATAACCCATAAATACTGATCCAGCATTGTTGATTTTTTTTGCCCATTTTTTTGGTTCACCAAGCATCAGGATCAAGTGTTCGGGAGCGTATCCATTAGATAGTTCGATACAATCATCCATGGAAGATAATGCAATCATACTTGATTTTTCCAAAGATTGACGGGCGATTTCTGCTCTGGGAAGCTGTTCCAGTTGATGGTTAACTGCCGCCCATGTCTTTTGTAGTAAATCTGGAGTGTCTGTGACGAGTACTACCTGACTGTCCACACCATGTTCAGCCTGCGATAGAAGATCTGCTGCTATAAAATCAGGGTTAGCACCTGAATCTGCAATTACCATAACTTCAGAAGGGCCGGCGGGCAGATCAATTGCCGTTCCATGCGTAAAGGCAAATTGCTTGGCAGCAGTCACATATTGATTTCCTGGCCCAAATATCTTATATACTTTCGGAATGGTTTCCGTTCCCAGGGACATGGCGGCAATTGCCTGAATTCCTCCCACACCATATATTTTTTGGATACCTGAAAGGCTGGCTGCGAAGAGTATTGATGGAGGGATTGATCCGTCTTTCCCAGGAGGAGTGCAGAGTACAATTTCTTTACATCCAGCAATTTTAGCAGGTATTCCCAGCATAAGTACTGTTGAAAAAAGTGGAGCCGTTCCACCGGGTATATACAAACCGACTTTTTCTATTGGCCTGTTTTCTCTCCAACAAGTAACTCCAGCTGTGGTTTCCATAGGGTTGATCTCTTCCCATTGAGCATTGTGGAACTTCTCAATATTATCGGCAGCTTTTAGAATGGCAGACTGAAGGTTTTCATCCAACTGGTCCTTAACTTGATTGATTATATCCTCATCCAGTTGGGTAATGGAATAAGGAGCGCCATCAAACTTTTTAGAATAGCGATGAACAGCCTCGTCTCCCTCCAAAGTTACTGAGGTAAAGACATCTCGACATAGATCCTGCAAATTTCCGGCATCCATTACCGGTCTCGATAATAAGGACTCCCATTCTGTTTTGAGTGGATTCAGATACTGTTTCATACTACAATTTTTTCAATGGGAACAACAAGTATACCTTCAGCACCCGCTTCTTTGAGTTGATCGATAACTTCCCAGAACTCATTCTCATTGATGACTGAATGCAGTGAACTCCAACCTTCCTGAGCCAACGGCATAATGGTGGGGCTTTTTAATACCGGTAGGATGGAAGAAATTTCTTCGATCTTATTGTTGGGAACATTCATTAAAATATATCGAGACTTCCGGGCGTTCAATACTGCCTGCATTCGGAAGATGAATTTATTAAGAATATTTTCTATGGCCGGATCAAGTTCTTTTCTTCTAGCCAGGCAGGATTGAGATTTTACAATTACCTCAACCTCTTTTAGTCCATTGGAAAAAAGCGTAGAACCTGAGCTGACCAGGTCACAGATGGCATCTGCAAGTCCAATATTTGGAGCGATCTCCACCGAACCATTTATCTTATGGATTTCACCAGATAAACCATTTTTTTCGAAGAAACTACTTAGCGTGTTGGGATAGGAGGTGGCTATTTTTTTATTGTTAAAATACTCCAAACCGGGATAGTCCACTTCTTTGGGTACCGCTAGTGAAAGGCGACATTTCGAAAATCCCAACCGTTCAATAATGTCAATATCACAATTACTTTCAAGGACTACATTTTCTCCAAGAATAGCTACATGAGCTACCCCATCTTCTACATATTGAGGGATATCAGAATTTCTTAGGTAAAGGATTTCTGCAGGAAAATTTCTTGCCGAGGCTTTAAGCTGGTCTCTACCGTTTTCTACTATTATCCCACAATCCCTAAGGAGTTTGAGGGATCCTTCGTTAAGTCTGCCAGATTTTTGTATTGCTATTTTTAATTTATCCATTTTGATTTTATTGCTTTGCCTGATCTAATAAAAACGGATAAAAAAACCCGCCGATTTAGATCAGGCGGGTAAAATATTTTGATTGGAACAAAACAATTCATTACTCACCTGAAGGTCAGTTATGATGATGATGTCTTGTTACAGTTGTATACATAGTTGAATTTTGGAATTGCAAATTATATGATTTTCTGTTTGTGATGCAACGATTATTTAAAAATTTTGGTTCAGATGTTTTAAAATTATTGGATATTTGAGGCATTTAAAAGAGATAATATGAATGTTTCCATCATTGGTTTGGGGTTAATTGGAGGGTCTCTGGCCCTAAGTCTGCGCCAAAAAGGGTTCACTAAGAGCATAACAGGCTACGATCGCAATCCGGTTCATGGTACCAGGGCGCTTGAGTTGGGAATTGTGGATCAGGTTGTCAATTCTATAGAGGAACTTTCTGATACGGATTTATTAATTCTGGCTATTCCTGTGGATTACTCAAGTGCTCTTCTGCCTAAATTATTAAATATGGTTTCCAGCAAAACCATAATTACTGATGTTGGTTCTACTAAATCAGGAATTTGTCAGAATGTTAAGGATCATCCTAGAAGAGTACAATATGTAGCAGCTCACCCTATTGCCGGAACAGAATTCACTGGCCCGGATGCTGCATTCGATGGATTGTTTGATCAAAAGAGATTGATTATCTGTGACCCAGACTTAAGTAGGCCGGATGCTTTAGAGCTCGTTCAAAAAATGTATGAGTCTGTAGGGATGAAGGTAGTATTTATGGGTTCGGAAGAGCATGATCTACATGCTGCTTATGTTTCTCATTTATCTCACATTATTAGCTTTACTCTGGGATTAACAGTGTTGGATATTGAAAAGGATAGAGAGCAGATTTTTAATCTGGCAAGTTCAGGTTTTGCCTCCACCGCCAGACTTGCCAAGAGTTCCTCAGAAATGTGGGCTCCAATTTTTCAACAAAATTCCAACCACCTACCAAAAGCAATTGATCAATTTATCAACTACCTATCGCAGTTTAGGGATGCCATTGAGTCGAATGATCCGGATAAAACTAAAGCATTGATGAATGAGGCCAATAAAATCCGAAAGATCTTGAAGGAGATTGACGGGCAGTAATGAGTGAAGAGGCAGCCTAAAGTCGGGACCTAAATGTTGGGTATGAACTAAGAATTAACGGTTAATAGCTTATTACAAAAAATAGAAGAACTTAGGATGTTTATTGCCTTACATAGAATGTCAATTTAATTTTATACAATTCCCCATAGTTCCCCCAAGGGGAAAAGTTAGTAATTTTTCAGAATGGCATGAAAAATGTAAAATTCTTTTTTGAAAAATAGTCGATATAGAATTCAACAAAAGAGTATTGTAAGCGTTGTTAAATGAAATTGAGCTATTTTTATTATGAGAGCATTCATACTTACCTTGCTTTTGATGGTTACCGGGAATGCCTTTTCTCAAGATTTCCAGATAGGAGCCCATCTGGGTGTAGGGAATGTTATTGGGAATGAATTTGCCCGTGGGAAGTATGCCATTTATTTGCAGCCCATGTTTAACTTAAGCGAGGTATATAGTCTCGGAGCAGAATTAGGAACAGGGAATACATTATTCCCCGGAGATGCTTTAGTAGAAAATGAGGATATGGTAAATATCAATGGGTTGGATTCAAGGTTTACTTTTTTTCATATACAGAATAAGTTTTCCTTAAGGGGTGGAAAAATAGGCAAATATCTAGGATTTGGAATCGGGACAACACAGCTCAATGTAGAAGTTAATGAACCCCAGGTAATCTCCAATGATGATTTTCATCAATGGAATTTTTCCTTCAATGCCGAAGCAGGTTTACGATTCAAGGACTATGAAGTTGGCTTAAAATATTTGTTTGCCGGGGACTCTCCGTCCTTTAGAGGGCAAACCAATGATGCGACCAATAGGGATGTACTTCTTCAAGCCCAAACGACCCATATTATCATGCTAACCGTGGGCTATGTCATTGATTTTGCGAAGGTAAAAAATTAATCTCACTGGAGTTTAAAAGCAAAAAAGAATTATATAATTAATTATATAATTCTTTTAAAATATGGCTATAATATTTTATTGCTTTTGAAACTCAATATTCAGATCACATTCATCATCATTACCCATAAGAGTGAACTTGTTTCCTGAGAAGTTATAGGTAAAGAGTTGGCAATCAAAGCCATCTTCGCAAATGGATAGGGTAGTAGAGGTTACAATTATGGTTCCACTTTCCGTTTCGGCAGGCACATCAAAATTGACTACCACGGTATAGGTCTCATTGGCTGTGACGGTGAGAATCAGGCAGGATTCCGCATTGCACTGACCATCGGGCACCAAAATGTTGTCATCAGGATCAAAGCAATTGGAAAAGTTGATACTGGTAGATACCCAGGTTCCAATAAATTTTTCTAAAGGATCATTTTCATTGCTGTCGTCATCTCCACAAGAGAACAAGATGATGGACATCATACATAGCATGGAAATTAGGCTGAGCTTTTTCATAATTCTTTTTATAAGGTGCAATTGAATATAAGGATTTTTAGGCAGAATTGAAAGAGAATAAGTTAGTCTTCAAAGACTAATGCCTCATCGAATTTCGCCACAATTTCCTCTGAACAAAGATTTCCAATACTTCCTTCGTGCACGTGTTTGAGTTCCTTTTCAGGGACATAACTACCATCAGCGATTGAATCCGCAACTCGTCTATAGGCCTCTCTGAAGGGTACTCCTTCCTGTACCGCCTGGTTTAATACTTCCACAGTATAGATCATATCGTATTTAGGATCATGAATCACGTCAGTATTTACCTTTACTTTTTTCAGAGAATCAATAAGAATTTCAAGGCAGGCTTTCAAATCAGTAACACCCCTAAGCAGCGATTCTTTTAACAGCTGAAAGTCCCGATGATAACCACTGGGTAAATTATTGGTGATCTGCATAATTTCAACCGGCAATGCCTGTAAACGATTGCCGCGGGCCCGAACCAGCTCAAATAGATCAGGATTTTTTTTATGAGGCATTATACTCGATCCGGTAGTGTATGTGTCCGGGAAAGAGAGAAAATTAAAATTCTGACTCATGTATAGACAAATATCCATAGATAATTTGGAAAGTGTCCCGCCTATTGAGGCCATGGCGAAGGCCATGGATTTTTCCATTTTGCCCCGACTCATCTGTGCGGCTACTGAATTATACTTAAGATCACTAAAGCCAAGTTTATCCGTGGTGTATTTTCGATCGATGGGAAAGGAGGAGCCATATCCGGCAGCAGATCCCAGGGGATTTTGGTCAGCAACTTTAAATGCTGCTTTTAGAAAATAAAGGTCATCGACCAGAGATTCTGCATAGGCTCCAAACCATAACCCAAAAGAGTTGGGCATGGCCGCCTGTAAATGGGTATAGCCAGGAATGATTACTTCTTTATGTCGTTCACTCAGAGAAATCAGGATCTCAAATAGTTGACGTACTTTGTCCCGGATTATGAGAATTTCTTCTTTGGCATAGAGATGAAGACAAACCAGCACCTGATCATTTCGAGATCTGGCCGTATGGATTTTCTTTCCAGCATCTCCGGTTTCTTGGGTGAGAACGTATTCGATTTTAGAATGCATGTCTTCAAAGCTTTCCCCGATTTCAAATTTCCCTTCTTCTAAGTCCTTCAGCATACCTTCCAGAGACTTTTCCAGAGATTTTAGTTCCTCTGGGGATAATAGACCTATTTTCTCCAACATTTGCGCATGTGCTTCTGAAGCTTGCAGGTCATATTTTACTAATTGCATATCTAATTCCCGATCATTTCCTACCGTAAACTGTTCTACAATCTTTTCAATTCCGATTCCTTTTTCCCAGATTTTCATAGTTATAGGATCTTTTTTAACATTTCTACATAAATATCGATACCCTCGTTCAGTTCATGAAGATAAATAAATTCATCTGCTGAATGGGAGCGGGCAGAATCCCCAGGTCCTAGTTTTAAGGAAGGTACCGGAATCAACGCCTGATCCGAAGTCGTAGGGGATCCGTAAGTATTTCTTCCCAACTCAATTCCTGCCTGCACAATAGGGTGCTCTTTGGCTATGGAAGATGGTCTAAGCCGTATAGATCTGTGTAGAATCTCTGATTGAGTTTCTTTTTCAATGATCGCCATCACCTCTTCATTAGAATATACATCCGTTGTGCGCACGTCTACCGTAAAAGTACATTCGGGGGGCACCACATTATGCTGCTTGCCGGCATTAATAACTGAAACAGTCATTTTAACCGGTCCAAGTGTTTCGGAAACTCGGTCAAATTTATAATCTCTAAACCAGATAATATCCTCTAAAGCTCTATAGATGGCATTATCTCCTTCTTCACGGGCTGCATGTCCAACTTTCCCGTGGGCGACACAATCCAATACCATCAAACCTTTTTCTGCAATAGCCAGATCCATCAATGTGGGTTCCCCAACTATGGCAAATTCAATCTTGGGCAGCATATGTAAAATACAGCCTACGCCTTCAGTTCCAGAAATTTCTTCCTCTGCAGTAGCGGCAATAATAAGATTATACTTCAGATTTTCCTCCTCATAGAATCGGACAAAGGCCGCCATTAATGAAGTTAGGGCACCACCTGCGTCATTGGATCCCAGACCAAAGAGCTTTCCATCCTTCTCTAAAGGTTCAAATGGATTCAATGTGTATTGCTTATTGGGCTTTACGGTATCGTGATGTGAGTTAAGAAGAATACTGGGCTTTGACGGGTTAAAATGTTTATTGATCGCCCATACGTTGTTCTTATGACGCTGGGTTACTATGCCAAAACTGGAGAAATACTGCTCAATCAAAACGGCAGTTTCGGATTCTTCCATTGAGAGAGAAGGGGTACTGATCATTGATTTCAGTAGTTCCAGAGATTTTTCCTTTATCTCGTTCATTTTATAAGTATAACTGAGTTCCATTGAATGCTAATAAATTGAGGGCATGCCCTATTTTGATCGTGTTGACTCCTTGCTGTAATGCTTGAAAAGCATTGTCCAGTTTGGGGATCATTCCATCATGTATAATATGATTTTCTTTCAGATTTTGGTAGAGGTCAAAATCGAGTTTTTCGATAACAGTCGCATCGTTGTTAGAGTCTGATAAAACACCCTCCTTTTCAAAGCAATAATATAATGACGTACTGAAGAACGGGGATAAAGCGATGGCTAATCCGGAAGCGATAGTATCGGCATTAGTATTTAGAAGATTGCCCTTGCCATCATGGGTCAATGCACAGAATACAGGCACTACATCCAGTGCAACCAGTTCTTTAAGCAGAGTAGCATTAATGGATTCTGGTGTGAAGTCGCCGACAAAGCCAAAATCAATACTGGGGTGCTCCCGTTTCCATGCTGGAATCATATTCAGATCGGCTCCGGTAAGTCCGAGTGCATTACATTCTCGAGATTGTAATTCTGCAACTAATCCCTTATTCAGCAGACCGGCAAATACCTGTACCACTATATCAATGGTTGCTTCATCGGTGATTCTTCTACCGTCTACCATTTTTACCGGAACACCTAATTTCTCTGCCTGTTTGGTGGCCGCTTTCCCCCCACCATGAACCAGAATTTTTTTTCCTTCAAATCTAGCAAAAAGGTCCATAAAGGAGTTTAAGGACTCCTTTGAGTCCAGAATATTTCCGCCGATTTTTATAATGGTTATGGATTCCATTGATTATAGTCCTTTTACTATTTTTTCCAATACCGCTTGTGCGGCATACTCTCGATTTTTTGCCTGAGTATAGATCATCGATTCATCGATGACTCCATCTGTGGCGATCACATTTCTTCGAATGGGAAGGCAATGCATAAAATGTGCTTCATTGGTTAATCTCATTTTTTCTTCATTAATGACCCAGTCCCGAAATTCTCCATTATTCTCGCCATATTTTTCAAAACTCGACCAGCTTTTCACATAAATCACATCCGCATCCTTGAAGGCTTCTTTCTGATTATGAGTAATACTTATACCCTCTGTAAAAGTAGGTGAAAGGCCATATCCTTCCGGATGAGTGAGCACTACCTCTGCATCGGTATGGCTGATCCATTCCAGAAAGGAATTGGGAACGGCCTGAGGAAGACTCTTGGGATGAGGTGCCCAGCTTACCACAACTTTTGGTTTGCTGATCTTCAATTCTTCAATGGTTACCAGGTCTGCCAAGGATTGTAATGGATGTCTGGTTGCAGATTCAAGACTGATTACCGGTGCTTCAGAATATTGTACAAAGGCATTGAGGATTTCTTCATTATAATCTTTTTCCTTGTTTTCAAGACTGGCAAAGGTGCGTACTCCAATTACATCGCAGTAACTGCTCATCACTTTAACCGCATCTTTGATGTGCTCCTGAGAGTCTCCATCCATTATGGTTCCATGGTCGAACTCAATCTTCCAACCGTCCTGATTAAGGTTCATGGAGATAACATCCATGCCTAGGTTATAGGCAGCTTTTTGGGTGCTCAATCGTGTTCGTAGGCTAGGGTTCATAAAAAAGAGGCCGAGGGTCTTACCTTTTCCAATATTGGGTGCTCCGGAGCCATTTTTTATTTCAATGGCGTGCCGGACCAGGGGTTGAACCTCTCCTGCATCATGAACTGAAGTGAATTTTTTCATCCTCAATGACTTTAATTAATTTGGTTGTAAATATTTTTAACTCTTCTGCACCTACCCCAAGTGGAGGAAGCAAGCGAAGTGAATTAGGTTGCATAGAAGTTCCGGTAAACACATGTTGAGTAGTAAGTAACTTTGCCCGCAACGATTTAATAGGAAAATCAAATTCAATGGCGGTCATCAATCCTTTGCCACGAATCTCTTTGATTTCAGGGATTTTACTAAATAGATTCTGTTGTACGGATTCC
>Ga0316204_10010312_pt1 | contig 12078 bp, 9 predicted proteins | sample 6monrhotite_MG_2_FD_205661 | JGI IMG/M metagenome (GOLD analysis project Ga0316204, IMG submission 205661) | Microbial mat bacterial communities from mineral coupon in-situ incubated in ocean water Damariscotta River, Maine, United States -... | ecosystem: Environmental > Aquatic > Marine >...
GCGTTTCGTCATCCGGTGGCGCGTTTGGGGGAATCGCGCCATCGGAAACGAGACACGGACCCTGCAGCGCTTCGGGAGAGGGTGGCGCTCGACGCAGGCCAAACCCCGGATGAGGGGGCAGGTCGGCTTCTACGATCCACGTAGAAAGGGCCGGAGGGGTGAAGTTCCCATCCGGCCCAGTATGGCTCCCGCTTCAGGACTTGAACCTGAGACCCTCTGATTAACAGTCAGATGCTCTAACCAACTGAGCTAAGCGGGAACAGCGCCCACTCTTTATTGCGACCCTGAGGGAGCGTCAAGCCGAGCGGGGGAAACTTGATCGGATCAACGAAGCCGGCCCCAGAGCCCCCCCGCCTTGTTTCCGTAAGTTTCGTGGGTTCGCCCACCAAAACCGCCGGAGGGGGGTCGAAGAATCCCCCCATAAGCCGATTGCAGGGTCATCGAAGCAACCCGCCTCGGTGCAGCCAACGGGAGCGATAGTGAGCCTTCTCTCACTGACATTGCTGGTCGCCCAACAGAGCGCCCCCCCCGCAGCCGCCTGGGAGGTCCTCACCAACGACGCCGGCTACGAACTCCAGTGGGCCGCGCTGCCCATCGAGTACCGAGTCAACGCCGCAAACTCCCAGGGCATCTCCGACGCCCAGGTCACCGGCGCCGTCACCAACTCCGTAGCCGCATGGGAGCTCGCCGAAGACTCCCAGGTCGACTTCGCCGGCCTCGGCGCGACCACCGACGCCAGCACCGACTACGGCGACGCCAACATCATCTACTTCGAGGAAGACTGGGCCTTCGACGCCTCACTCCTCGCCCTGACCGCCAACTGGTCCAACGCCACCACCGGCGAGATCCTCGGGTTCGACATCCGGATCAACTCCGAAGACCACGAGTGGACCACCACCGGCGAAGAGGGCAAATCCGACCTCCAGAACATGCTCACCCATGAGATCGGCCACGTCCTCGGCCTCGACCACACCGACGTGGACCCCGAGGCCGCCATGTTCGGCACAGCCGTCACCGGCGAGGTCGTCAAGCGTGATCTCAAGTGGGATGACAAGGCGGGCGCGTCGTACCTCTACGGCGCCGGCCTCACCGACGAGCCCGTCGGCCTCTTCAGCTGCAGCACCGTCGGCGACGCCGACAGCCGCGGCGCAGGGATGCTCTTCCTGGCCCTCGCCGGGGTAATGCTCGGCCGCCGCCGAGCCGATCCAGAGGTCGTCGAGGGGGACGCAGAGTCCCCCATGCGACACAGTTGATTTTAACGGTAAGCTCCGGGTTGTGCCGACCGGAGCCGGGGTGGTTCCTGCCTCCCACCCCGCCGTCGGTGTCGCGCGGTGCCCAACCGCACCGCGCGACTCCGACCGGCACGTAACCAACTCATCTCTTCTTCCCTGTCAGCGAGGTTCGCCATGCGCGCCCTGTTCGCACTGGCCCTGCTCGGCCTCACTGCCCTCCCAGGCACCGCCGACGCCGCTACCTACGAGCGCCCCCTGGCCCTCGAGGATCTGGCCCAGGACGCTGAGCGCGCCATCGTCGGCGAGGTGATCTCGACCTGGATCGAGCGCACCCCGAACGGCATCTGGACCGTCGCCTCCATCGTCGTCGACGAGACCCTCCACGGTGAGCATGAGCCCGTGGTCGAGGTCCGCTGGCCCGGCGGCGTGGTCGGCAAGATCGAACTCATCGTCCCCGGCACGCCCAGCGTGCACGTCGGTGATGACCTGCTGGCCTTCGTGAGCCCGGAGGGACAGTTCGTCGGGCTCGCCCAGGGCGCCTTCCAGATTGACGACGGCAAAGCAGTGCGCGACATGTCCGGCATCCACTTCCGCGAGAGCGGTGAGGCTGCTGAAGACACCTTCCCGCTGGACACCATCCGCGAGATCCTGCGCTGACCTGACAATACTTCACTTCTTCTACGAGTTTTTCTACACGATTTCGGGCGTCTCCGGGGTTTGGGGATCTTTCCAACCCACATCACAACCACCCAACCCCCCCGGAACAACCCTCATCTCCACTTCTCGGAGACGCCCTTTATAACTGCGCCGTCGACGGTCCTTCGGGACCGCCGGCGGCGCTTTTTTTGCTGACCGTTTGTGTTGGTGGCGGTCAAACGCCCAGGGCGTCCAGGCGCTGCTGGAGCTGAGCGGCCTCGCCCGCGTTGCGGGCCAGCGACAGCGCCCGCGCCAGATCCTGCCGGGCCTCCGTGTCCGGTCCCGCCGCCCTGCTGGCGGCCACCGCGCGGTTGAGCCGCCAGTCGGTGGCGTCGACGGACAGCGCCTGGGCGTGAAGCGCCGCGATGGACGCCTCGATCTGGAGCGGGCCCGGCGCGGGCATCGCCAGCTGGCGGCGTAGATCAAGAGCGCGTGCTGCCCCCTCAGCTTCCGGCCACGAAGGTCATGGACTCGGCCATCAGCGCCCGCCAGGCGTCGGCGTCGGGGGTGGGCACACGGATCCACTCGCGGAAGGTGCGGCCGGCGGGGGCGAAGGGCAGGCCGTCGCCGTCCTCGATCAGGTTCATGACGCGCTCCCGGGGGAGCTTCACGATGAGGTCCGCGTTCTTGTGGTCGAGGGAGGCGAAGAAGCCGCCGTCGACGCGCAGGCAGGGGAAGCCCATCATGGTGCCCCGGGTGACCTGCGGGCGCGCCAGCAGGGGCTCGGCCAGAGTCCAGAAGAGCTCGTTCTTTTTGTCGTTCTGTTCGTCGTTCGGCGCGGTCATGGGCCGTCCCTCCAGGAGCGTGAGAGCCCGGCGGGGAGTCGCCGGGCGTCCAGTATCTGCCCCGGGGCGTCTGAGGTGGGGGCGACCCGACAGCGCCGTCGAAAAAATCAGAGCGGGATGTTCCCGTGCTTCTTCGCCGGGTTCTGATCCCGCTTGTTCTCGAGCGAGTTGAAGGCATCCACCAGGATCGCCCGGGTGTCCTCCGGGCGGATCACCGCGTCGATGTATCCGAGGGACGCCGCCTTGTAGGGGTTGGCGAACAGCTCCCGATACTCCTCGACCAGCTCGGCCTTCTTGGCGACCGGATCCTCCGCGTTGGCGAGCGCCTTGCGGTGGATGATGTTCACCGCGCCGTCCGGGCCCATCACCGCGATCTCCGCCGTGGGCCAGGCGTAGTTCAGGTCCGCCCGGATGTGCTTGGAGTTCATGACGCAGTAGGCCCCGCCGTACGCCTTGCGCGTGATGAGCGTCACCTTGGGCACCGTCGCCTCGCAGAAGGCGTACAGCAGCTTGGCGCCGTGCTTGATGATGCCGCCGAACTCCTGCACGGTCCCCGGCAGGAAGCCCGGCACGTCCTCCAGGACGAGGAGCGGGATGTTGAAGGCGTCGCAGAACCGCACGAAGCGCGCGCCCTTCAGCGACGAGTCGATGTCCAGCACCCCGGAGAGCTGCTTGGGCTGGTTGGCGATGACGCCCACGCTGCGCCCATCCAGCCGGATGAAGCCGACCACGATGTTGATGGCGTAGTCCTTGTGGACCTCGAGGAACTGGCTGTCGTCGGCGACCGACGTGATCAGATCCTTGATGTCGTAGGGCAGCTTGGCGTTCACCGGCACCAGCTCCGTCAGCTCCGGGCAGGGCCGGTCCGGCGGATCGTCGGTGGCGACCCGGGGGGCCTCCTCCAGGTTGTTCTGGGGCATGTAGGACAGGAGGGCGCGCAGGAGCGCGAGGCAGCTGTCCTCGTCGGGGGTGGTGAAGTGGGCCACGCCGGACTTGCTGGCGTGGGTCGACGCGCCGCCGAGCTCGTCCTTGGTGACCTCCTCGCCGGTCACCGTCTTGATGACGTCCGGGCCCGTCACGAACATGTACGAGCTGCCCTCGGCCATGGCGATGAAGTCGGTGATCGCCGGCGAGTACACGGCGCCGCCGGCGCAGGGCCCGAGGATCGCCGAGAGCTGGGGCACGACCCCGCTGGCGAGGGTGTTGCGCAGGAAGATGTCCGCGTAGCCCGCCAGGGACTCGACGCCCTCCTGGATGCGCGCGCCGCCGGAGTCGTTCAGTCCGATCACCGGCGCGCCGTTCTTCATGGCGAGATCCATGATGCGGCAGATCTTCTCGGCGTAGGCCAGCGACAGGGAGCCGCCGAAGACCGTGAAGTCCTGGGCGAAGACGTAGACCAGGCGCCCGTCGATGCGGCCGTGGCCCGTGACCACGCCGTCGCCGGGGATGCGCTGCTTCTCCATGCCGAAGTCATTGCAGCGGTGGGTCACCAGCTTGCCCATCTCCCGGAAGGAGCCCGGGTCCAGCAGGCGGTCCACGCGCTCGCGGGCCGTGAGCCGGCCCGCGGCGTGTTGGCGCTCGACGCGAGCCGGGCCTCCGCCCGCCAGCGCCTGCGCTTCGAGGTTGTCCAGTCGATCCAGCAGCGCCTTTCTGTCCAAGGGGAGCCTCCTTGCGGCGGTGGGGGATATCACGGCGATGGCCCATGTGGAGGCGGCGGGTTGTCGTGGTGGCCCCGGGCCGGGTACGGTAGCGGCCTTGGATCCCCCGGATCCTATGTGGAGAACGCTGATGACCGCCCCCCGCCTCCTTCTGCTCCTCGCCTCGACCTTCACCGCCGCAGCGCTGACCGCCTGTGACGGCGGCGAGAGCAAAGATAACGGCGATGACACCGCCACGACCCCCTCCACCACGGACGACACGGGCACCCCCACCACCGAGACGATCTGGTGGGACGAGGGCTGCATCGCCGTGAGCGGCGCCGGCGCCGGCTTCGCCAACCTCGTCGACGCGGTCGAGGTCGCCGTCGACGGCGACACCATCACGCTCTGCGACGGCACCCTGAGCGAGACCATCGCCATCACCGAGTCCCTGAACCTCGTGGGGCCGGGCGCGGATCTGCTGATCTGGACGGCCCCGTCCAACCAGCCCGCCATCACCGTCAGCGGCACCAGCGGCGTCACCCTCTCGGGCTTCACGGTCGTCTCGACCCGCAACGGCATCGAGGTCGCCAGCGCCAGCGACGTCACCATCTCGGACGTGACCTTCGCCGCCATCGGCAACACGGGCGTCAAGGCCCAGGACGTCGACTTCCTCACCGTCCAGGACAGCCTCTTCGAGGCGCCGCCCTACGGCGCGGTCGAGGTCAACGGCGGCTCGGCGACCGTCAGCGGGATCACCGTCAACGGCGCCACCGCCTTCGCCGTGCACGCCATCGAGGGCGCCTCCGTCACCGTCAGCGGCAGCGCCTTCAACGACACCGTGTACTCCGGGGTCAACGAGGACGGCACGGTCGGCGACGGCTTCGCGGTCTGGGGCGAGTCCGGCGCGACCCTGGTGACCAGCGGCAACACCTTCACCAACAACTTCCTCGGCATCTTCGCCAACGAGTCGTCCCTCCTCTCCACGGACGACACCTTCGTCGGCGGCTACTACGGCATCCAGTCCATCCTGGGCGACATGGACGTGGCCGGGGCGGACATCACCGACCCGCTCATCGGCGGCATCTACCACGCCAGCACCGGCACGACCGCCTCGGTCAGCGACAGCACCATCAGCGGCGATCCGGAGCTGGTCGACAGCGAGGGCTCCTACGGGCTGGTGTTCCAGTCGGACGACGCCTACGCCAGCGGCGTGGACATCGACGGCTTCAACCTCTTCGGCATCCTGGCCGTGCCCTGGGATCAGCTCATCGTCGCGGACTTCCATGACCTGACGCTGACCAACACCGGCCGCAACGGGCTCTACCTGGAGAACACCGAGTCCACCCTCACCAACGTCACCGTCACCGATCACCGCCTGGTGGTCGACCCCTCCGAGCTGCTCGACGGCTACACGGTCAACCTCTCCTACGGCGCCATCGTGGTCGCCGGCGGCGTGGTGGACTGGGACGGCGGCGGCATCATCAACAGCGAGTTCGCGGGCGTGATGCAGCTCGGCGGCAGCCTGAGCGCCGCCAACGTCACCCTCGACGGCAACGCCTGGGCCGGCATCTTCAACTTCCAGGGCAGCCTCGCGGTGTCCGGCGCGACGGTGAGCAACAGCACCTCGGCCTACCGCTTCAGCGATGAGATCGTCTTCAGCTCGGCGGGCATCTACTCCTACGCGGCCAGCACCACGGTCGACGGCAGCCACTTCGTCGACAACCGGGTCACCTGGGTCGACAAGGTCATCACCCCCAGCGAGGATCTGCCCGACGCGGCGACCTACGCGGTCGCCAACGCCTCCCAGGACATCTACTCCCAGTCCTCGCCGCTGCTGGAGATCACCAACAACACCTTCGAGAACGGCAGCGCCGGCGTCTACATCTACGAAGGCAGCAACATCGTCATCAACGGCAACAGCTGGACCGACTACAACGAGCGCCCGGTCTACGCCTACCAGCCCACCACCGCGGTGGAGATGGTCGACAACACGATGGAGAACATCGGGCTCTACGGCATCTACGGCTACCTGGCGACCCTGGAGATCGAGGATCTCCACGTCAGCGGTCAGGCCGAGTACGAGTACTCCACGGTCTACTACAACGCCGAGGGCAAGGAGATCGAGCGGCAGGAGTCCAGCTACCCGTACTGGAGCGTCTACTGCTACGACTGCGATCTGGAGATGTCCGACTCCAGCTTCACGGACACGGCCTACCACTCGCTGTACCTCTTCTACGGCAGCACCCAGCTCTACGACGTGACGGTGACCCGCGCGGCGGCGGCGGGCGGCTACGACAGCTACGGCGCCATCTACGCCTACACCCCGAGCCTGTTCTACGCGGTGGAGGTGGACATCGTGGAGCCCACCCTGGGCTACGGCCTCTACCTGGCGGTCTACGGCGACGACTCGGTCATCGACCTGCAGGACGTGAACATCGACGGCGCCCCCCGCCACGGCCTCTACCTCGCCGGCTCCTCCAGCTACACCCCGCCGACGGTGAACTTCGAGGACTTCAGCATCACCAACTCCGGTGAGTACGGGGTCTACTCCTCATACTTCCAGGCGGCCGACTTCACCGATCTGAGCGTGAGCGGCAGCGCCTATGACGGCGTGTACCTGAGCTACTCCGTGGCGAGCATCGGCGGCGAGTCCTACCTGGAGGACAACGGCTACGACGGCCTCTACGCCAGCAACTCGGAGCTGACCGTGGGGGGCACGACCTCCTTCTCGGGCAACGTCGACGCGGGCCTCACCGCCTACATCAGCTCGCTGGATATCGAGGGCGCGGTGCTCTCCGACAACGGCGGACATGGGCTCTACGGTTACTTCTCCGACCTCTCCCTCTATGACAGTGAGGCCACCGGCAACGTCGGCGCGGGTGTGGCGCTGGAGATATCCACTGTGGTGGATGTCTCCGACAACATCATCACGGACAACGGCGGCTACGGCATGCAGTGCGACGCCTCCACCAGCGTCGCCGTCTGTGAGGACAACGATCTGAGCAGCAACACCTCCGGTGAGCTGAACAACTGTGATGAGTGTGCGTCCACGGGCGGCGGTGACACGGGCGACACGGGACTGTAGGTCATCGGCCTCGCGCCGGGGCGGCGCCGCTCAGAGCGCGCCGGCGTAGACCTCGACGCCCCCGCGGGTGATGGTCACCGTCACCGGCTCGGGGGAGATCAGCAGGCGCCCGATCCACTGGGGCTGACCTGAGCGGCGGCGCACGAGCTGCACCGCCGGCACGCTCGGCGTCCACTCCACCCGGTCACCGGGCTCGGCGCGGATGTGGACCTCGTCGCCCTCGCGGGCGGCCCCCGCCGCGTCCAGCCCGCCCAGCAGCACCTCGGGGGTGCGAAGCGGGTCGGGGGAGGCGGCGAGCTCGGGCAGGGTGTGGCCGTCCGGGGCCAGGAACTCGTAGACGAAGGGACCCACATCAGCGCTCAGGCCGCCCGCGCTCAGGGTGTAGGGGCCGAGGCTGCCGGCGCCCGCGCCCTCGACCCGGAAGACGATCTCCAGGGTGCGGGCTTCCTGATCGCCGCGGTACTCCCGATCCTCCACGGTCTTCACCCAGCGCAGCAGCGCGGGCGTCTCGGGGCCGGTTACGGTCAGGGTGTCCTCGGGGCGCACCTGGGCCGCGAAGCGCAGCCGCCACTCCGAGCCCAGGAAGACCGGATCGCTGACGGCGTCGCCGGCCGCGGGCAGCGCGCGGGCGGGCACCTCGTCCCGGAAGCGCGGATCCGCGCGCAGGGGATCGAGGTCCATGTCCGCGGCGATGGCCAGCCGATCCAGGGTCGCGTCCTCAAGCGCGACCCGCAGGTCCGCCGCGGCCAGCTCCAGCTCGCCGGCGCGCGCGCGCCAGCAGGCCCGGTTGTAGTGGGCGATGGACCACTGACCCCGCAGCTCCAGCGCGGCGGTGGCGGCGGCGATGGCGCCGGGGAGATCCCCCGCGTCAGCGAGGGCCCGCCCGAGCCAGAGCTGCACCTCCGCCGCCGCGGGGTTGGCGGCCAGGGACACCCGGAAGGACGCCGCGGCCTCCTCGGGCCGGCCCGCCTCCAGGAGGGCCACGCCGGCGTCCCAGGCGTCCAGCGACACCCGCAGGGGCTCGGTCGGGGCGGGGGGATCGCCGGAGCATCCGACGCCGCCGAGGCCCAGGAGGAGGAGGGCGATCATCGGAGCGCGATCAGCCCGACCTGCCGGCCGGTCGCGGGGCCGTCGCCCCGGTGGGAGTAGTGATCGGGGCTGCAGCGGGTGCAGGGGCCGACGAAATCGATGGTGGTCACCCCGCGCCCGCGCAGCTGGGCGGCGTTGGCCTCGCGCAGATCCAGGTGGGGACGACCGCGAGGGCCTGGAAGCGCCCGACCGCCGGCGGCGCAGATGGCGTCAGCGACCTCCTGGCTCACTTCGTAGCAGCAGGGGCCGATCGCCGGGCCGATCGCGGCGACCAGCGTCTCGGGCCGGGCGCCCGAGGCCTCGCAGACGGCGTCCACCGCCGCCTCCACGATGCGCGCGGCGGTCCCGCGCCAGCCGGCGTGAACAGCGGCGATCGCGGCCCCTCGCGGCGCGCCGGAGGGCGCGGCCAGCAACACCGGCACGCAGTCAGCGACGCGCACCGCGAGCGCCACGCCGGGCGCGCGGGTCAGCAGCGCGTCGGCGTCGCCCGCGACCGCCAGCGGTCCGGACCCCTCCAGCACCTCCAGCACCTCGGCGCCGTGGACCTGATTCATCAGCGCGATCGGCCCCGACAGCCCGGCGGCGGACATCGCAGCGGACCAGTTGGCGACCAGCGCTGCGTCACGTTCGCCGGGGCGTCTGGCGAGGTTCAGGCTGGCCAGCGGCCCCTCCGAGACCCCGCCCCGCCGGCCAGTGAAGCCGTGGGCGACCCCGGTGAGGGCCGACAGCGCAGGGGATCGCAGAAGCTCTACCATCGAAGTGCAGACTATTCGGCGCCGACCGCGTCGGCATCTCCCGTCGCCTTGACACACCCGGAAGTGTGAACCTAACCTCGCGACGATGCTTCTCTCTCTGCGCACGATCACACCCCTCTCCCTGGCAGCCCTGCTCGCCTGTGATGGGGGCATCAACTCCGACGAGACCTACGAGCCGGCCTTCACGCTGAGCCTGACCCCCGTCGTCCCCGCGAACCAGTCGCCCTTCGAGTCCGTCGATGAGCTGCTGCTGGTGGTGGAGTCGACCGATGGCGCGCCGATGGAGTACCCCCTGTCCCGGACCTCCGGGAGCCCGACCCTCGACGGCGTCGAGCCCTTTGAGGAGGCCACGCTGGCGATCGAGGGCTACGCGGGCGGCGAGCTCGTCGCCTTTGGGCGCACGGGCACCCTGAGCATGACCGAGGGCGAGCTGAGCGCCCAGGTGCTGGTGGGTGAGGTGGACGCCTTCGCCTGGACCGAGGGGCTGGACAAGGGCCTCCACGACGCCTCACTGGTCGCCGCCGGCGACGGCACCTTCCTGGCCTTCGGCGGCACGACCCAGAGCCCGAACCTCGGAAGCGGCGGCGCCGAGGACACCATCCAGCGACTGCGGATCGCGGATCCCGGAGAGGATCTGGAGTTCCTCCCCGCTGGGACCATGCCCGAGTACACCACCCTCGGCGAGACCTACACCGGCCGCAGCGGCGCCACCGCCATCTTGTTGGAGGGCAGCGGCGCAGGGGAGGGCACCATCCTCGTCGCCGGCGGCGCGAACGGCAGCCTCCAGGTCGACTCGGTCACGGGGCACGCCTTCCTATACGACCCCGCCACTGAGAGCATCGTCTACGAGCTGGAGATGAAGGTGCCCCGCTGGGGACAGTCCGTCGCCACCGTCGACGGGGACGTCTACTTCTTCGGCGGCGTCCAGGAGAACGAGAGCGCGGGCCAGCTCTCCCGTGTGATGCAGGTGGAGCTGTTCGATCGCGAGACGGGCACCTTCGAGTACCTTAACCAGAACCTGGGCGGCTCCTCCAGCTACATCCCGCTGTTCGGCGCGGCCGCCAGCATGCAGGAGGACGGCGCGCTCTTCTGCGGCGGCCTGGATCTGGTGGACGCCGACGGCGACAGCGACGCGGACTGGAAGGCGGTGCCCGACTGCTACGCGGTGAGCGTCTCCGGCGTGCTGAGCGAGGTCGACGCGATGCCCATGGAGGTCATCAACCACCAGCTCACGAGCCTCGACGACGGCCGGGTCCTGCTCACGGGTGGCGTGCTGGCCGACGACTGGCTGGATCAGAACGAGTCAGCCCCCCCGGCGGCCCGAATCTATGTGTACGACCCGGGCTCTGGCAGCTGGGCGGACACCCAACAGGATCTCTTCGTCCCCCGCCACCACCACGCGGCCGCGCTGCTCCCCGACGGCCGGGTGCTCATCGCCGGCGGCACCGCCGACAACGGCGATCTCGCAGGGCAGGACTCCGGAGACGGGCTCGCCTGTGCCGAGATCTACGATCCTTCAAACAACACGCTCGAGCTGCTCGACGACTGTTCGGCTGACGATGAGGTCTCGTCGCTCCCCGTTCGTATGGTCGATCCCTCTGTTGCGGTCGATCCTGAGTACGGCGTGGTGCTGTTTGGCGGCCTCGATGACGGCGGGGCTGTGGATGCTGCTGCTCTCTGGATGGGTAGACCGCGATAGGTTTGGGGTGTCGGTTCGGGGTTGTCGGTTGTCGGTTGTCGGTTGTCGGTTCGGCGGTTCGGTTGTCGGTTCGGTTGTCGGTTCGGCGGTTCGGTTGTCGGTTCGGCGGGTTCGGCTTTGTTTGACGGAGGTCGATGGGACTGGCGAGATCGGTCTCGGCAGTTGCGGGCTCGTAGTTTGAGCGTCCCGTCGAGGCGCCGTCGTTCTGCCTGTTGGGTTGTTGGACTTCCCGAGCGTCCTGGGCGGCGCGGTGCCCCTGGGTAGATTCGACGTGTGCTCGCTGCGCTAACGAATCCCCGGACGAGCCGTGGGTATCAAGTCGACAAGGTCTGGTGGCCGGTGCCGTGCAGCTTGCGTCACACACGCCCGAATCTCCCTGGTCGGGGCACTTCGCCATTGGCGGTCCCAGGTCGCCCTCAGCCGGCAGGCAGACGACTGATCGCTTGTAGCCTTCCAGGATCGACTGGAGGGAGCGCGGGCGTTCCCCCTGCCTGCGTGGCCTCACCGCCCTCGTCGACAACGGCGTAGGCTTACCGTCATCGAGCCCAGGAGGGGAGAGGAGAGAGGTACGGGGTGGGACCGGGACACACGGTGTGAGAGGCTCCGCACCCACTGTTGCTTCCAGAACAGCCACCGGTCGTTGCGCGGAGGACTGGATGGGGGATGGGTCGTCACCACCGGGCTTGGTGCTGCAGGTCGCCAACCCGGGTGCGGGTTGAAGCCTTGGAGTCGACGGCGATAAACTCAGAAGGGCTGTCGCGGGCTGTGAGTCCTGAGGACGTTCTCGAGTTTCATCGCTCGGTCGCAGGCGCCGCCCAGGTTGGCGAACTGCGCCAACAAGCCCGGTGGCGGCGATGAATTCCCAAGCCAGTCCTCCGCGCAACGACCGGTGGCTGTTCTGGAAGCAACAGTGGGTGCGGAGCCTCTCACACCGTGTGTCCCGGTCCCACCCCGCCCCTCTCTCCTCTCCCCTCCTGGGCTCGATGACGGTAAGCCTACGCCGTTGTCGACGAGGGCGGTGAGGCCACGCAGGCAGGGGGAACGCCCTCGCTGCCTCCAGTCGATCCTGGAAGGCTACAAGCGATCAGTCGTCTGCC
>Ga0316204_10010313_pt1 | contig 12077 bp, 8 predicted proteins | sample 6monrhotite_MG_2_FD_205661 | JGI IMG/M metagenome (GOLD analysis project Ga0316204, IMG submission 205661) | Microbial mat bacterial communities from mineral coupon in-situ incubated in ocean water Damariscotta River, Maine, United States -... | ecosystem: Environmental > Aquatic > Marine >...
ACCGGCTGCCAGCCAGCACCATTCCAGTGCTGCGGCACCAAAGCTGCGTTGCGAAGCAAATGGTGGTTCAGTGACCAGTCTGACAGCCAGATCAGTGGGCAGACGCTTAAGATCAATCATTGCCAGACAATCTTTTAAATTATCATGGGAGTTCTGGTGAGAAAGTAACTGGTCATTTAAATATGCACCGGAATTCTTAATGGCCGTGAAACATTCATCACGAATGGGATCATAAACAATACCCAATACCGTTTGTTGTTCGACTATCAGGGCAAGCGATATTGCGAAAAATGGCAATCCAGAGGCAAAATTACTGGTACCATCGAGGGGATCAAGACACCAATAACCTTCATGATTTTTAGAAAAAAAATCAGTCATGTCCGATTCGGATAATTCTTCGGCAAAAAATCCGTATTCTGGAAAATACTTTTCCAATTGTATTTTAATTGCTGATTGAACCGCCAGGTCAGCCTGGGTAACAATTGAACCATCTTGTTTTTTTTGTGCTGTAGCCTGGGCAAACCAGGGCATTAAATCTCTACTAGAAACATCTTTAACAATGGATACTATTCTATTGATATTATACAATTTATTAATTCTAACAAAGGTTAATGGAGAAATTTAAAATTGGTGAAATCATGCACAAAATATATTTAACAATCCAGAGGATCTTTTTCCATAGGCTGGTGGGCCTTTTTGACGAAATCATCCCGGCTTTGTTTGGCACGGGCAAATGCATTTTTCAGGGATTCAGCATCGCCCTGCTCTAATGATAAACGTAATTGATTCAGGTCCCTGGTAAAATGATCCAGATGTTCCAACAAGGCTTCTTTATTAGCCAGACAAATATCCTGCCACATGGCAGGATCACTGGAAGCTATTCGGGTAAAATCCCTGAAACCACCTGCGGCATTTTCAAATATTTCCTGTTTTTCATCCAGAGTAGTCAAAGTATTCACCAGAGAGAAAGCCAAAAAATGAGGTAAGTGGCTGGTCGCGGCAAGGACCTGATCATGATGGTGATATTCCATCGTAATGACCTGAGCTCCGGCAGATTCCCATAGCCGGGTAACAATATCAATAGCCTGGGGATTGGTATGAGTCAAAGGCGTCAATATAACGCGATGATCTTGATAAAGAGTGGCAAAAGAGGCTTTTACGCCACTATTTTCGGTTCCGGAAATCGGATGACCGGGCACAAAATTTTCGGGCACCTGACCGAATACAGATTCCGCCATTTTAATCACACTGCCTTTGGTACTTCCCCCATCTGTGATGATGGCACTCTCTTTAACCGCACCTTTCAGTTGCTGAAGAATGGTTTCAAAACTGCCCACTGGTGTCGCAATAAAAATTAAATCCGCATCTTTTACGGCTGCCTTTATATCCTGGGAATATTCATCAATAACGCCCAGTTCCAGTGCTTTTTCAAGATTTTCACTATGACGTCCACAGCCACAAATATGTTCTACCAGACCTGAAGCACGAACAGCGCGGGCAAAGGAGCCACCGATCAAACCAACTCCAATAACGGTAAGATTTTTAATTAAGGTGTGTTCAGCCATAATATTATTTTTATGCACGGATAAATCAGTTTAAAACTTGCTCTAAAGCCTCTAAAACACGGTGATTCTCAGCCATTGTACCAATGGAAATCCTGAGATGATGTGGCATTTGATAATTCGCAACAGGACGAGTTATGACCCCTTGATACAGCAGTTTTTCATATATCTGTGCAGTATCAGTTCCGGTCTCGACACAAACAAAATTACCAGCCGATGGAATATAATTGAGCCCCAATTTATTGAAACCAGCAACCAGAAATGCCATTCCCTGCCAATTCAGGTCAACACCCTTTTGAAGATGTTGCTGATCATCCAGAGCAATTGTGGCACTTTCAAGGGCAAAAGAATTATTATTGAAAGGTTGTCTGACTCGATTTAACAGATCTGCAATAACGCTTGAAGAAACACAATAGCCAATCCTGAAACTGGCCAGACCAAAGGCTTTTGAAAACGTTCTGGTAATCACCAGGTTTTCATACTGCTGCATCGCCGGCAGCATGGAATGATAACTGTCTGAAAAGCCAGAATCCGGATGAGCGGCATATTCTTCATAGGCTTCATCAACCACCACAACAACATGTTCAGGAACTTTGTCAATAAATGCATCTAACTCAACAGCTGATAGACAGGTGCCCGTTGGATTATTCGGATTGGCAATAAAAATCAACCTGGTTTTGTCCGTGATGGCATTTAACATGGCATCCAGATCATGTCCCCAATCTACAGCCTGGGTAACAACCGGAGTAGCTCCGACTGCCTGGGTAACAATGGGATAGACAGCAAAAGCATATTGCGAAAAAACAACCTCATCACCCGCCGAGGCAAAGGTTCTGGCTAAAATATCCAGAACATCATTCGAGCCATTTCCCAAAGTAATTTGCTCGGGCGTTAAAAAAAACTGATCAAATGATAACTTTTCTACCAGCTTGTTTTTTAAAATAAAACCATTACCATCTGGATATCGTGCCAAATCCAATGGCCTGGTAAGTAGTGTTTTCAAGTGTTCAATGACTCGTGGACTGGGACCCAGTGGATTTTCGTTGGATGCCACTTTTACAGCATTAGTTACTCCGTATTCACGTTCAAGCTCATCGATTGGCTTTCCAGGAATGTAAGCCTGTAAACGGGAAACACCTGGCACGGCCTTAATTGTCAACAAATCCTTATCTACTGCATCAGTCATTATAAAACGGCCTTTGGATAAGAACCCAGTATTTTCATCAAACTGGCTCTTTTGTTTATTTCTTCAAGTGCTTTAGCAACTGCAGGATGTGAAGTATGTCCATCAATATCAATAAAAAAGAAATATTGCCACAGACCACCTTTTGATGGCCGGGATTCAATGCGTGTCATGGAGAGATTATTATCAGCAATGGGTTTTAGCAAAGCATACAATGCACCCGACTGATTTGCCGCGGTCACCATTATTGATGTCTTATCAGTAGCGTTATCGGAAATATCGTCACTGCTAATGAGTTCACTGGCTTCTACATCCTGTTTTCCGAGAATAATAAAACGGGTAGTATTGTCCGGCTCATCTTCAATTTTATCAGCCAGAAGATTCAGGTCATAAATTTCTGCCGCAGCATTGCTGGCGATAGCGGCTGCACCATCTTCAATAGCAACCAATCTTGCTGCTTCGGCATTACTGTTTACAGCAATCAGTTCAACATAAGGCAGTCGACTATCCAGCCATTCACGACACTGAGCAAGAGATTGTTGATGGGAATAAACTTTTTTGATTTCCCTGACATCAGTACATCTGCTCATTAAATATTGATGAATCCTGAGAGATACTTCACCACAGATTTTTAAAGGCGACTCAATCAGCATGTCCAGGGTATGGCTGATAACACCTTCAGTGGAGTTTTCCACGGGCACAACACCAAATTGACAGGAATCGGCGTCTACTTCCCGAAATACTTCATCAATAGTTGAAAAAGGCACCGTTTTTACCGAATGCCCAAAGTGTTTTAAAGCAGCAGCTTGAGTAAAAGTGCCTTCCGGTCCAAGAAAAGCAATTTTCATCGGCTGTTCTAAGGCCAGACAGGCAGACATAATTTCTCGAAACAGACGCGCCATTTCTTCATCACTCAAGGGGCCTTTATTACGTTCCATAACATTACGTAATACAGATGCCTCACGTTCAGGTCGATAGAATAAAACACTTTCGTCATCACCAACCTCAGCCAGCTTAACTTCAGCAACCTTTTTTGCGCAACTGGCCCGTTGATTCAACAAATCCTGGACTTGCTGATCCAGCTTATCGATTTGATCACGTAATTGTTTGAGATCTTCACTCAAGACGATTTACTCTTAGATTATTAAACAATACTTATTTCAGACTTTTCTTAAAGAAGGCGAACCGCAAGAACCCCATTAATAGCTGCTAGAGATGCAATAACCGAATCGGTAACCTGGTCATTGACGTCTACAATCGTATACGCCAGTTCACCTTTAGATTTATTTACCATATCGGCAATATTCAAGCCAGCATCCGCCAAGGTTGAAGAAATCTGTCCTAACATATTGGGCTCATTACTATTAGCAATCGTAACCCGATAGCATCCTTCACTTTTTGGCATAATGACTTCAGGAAAATTAACTGAAAGTTTAATATTACCATTCTCAAGATAGTCTTTAACATTTTCAGCCACAATAATTGCACAATTATCTTCAGCATCCTGAGTAGACGCACCCAGATGTGGCAAAGTAATAACATTTGGCACACCTTTCAGGGCATTATTGGCAAAATCATTGACATAACCATAAAGATGACCCGATTTTAATGCTTCTGCCATGGCTTCATCATCAATAATGCCACCACGAGCAAAATTAAGAATGGTTGTCCCTTTTTTCAATAATTTTATACGATCGGCATTGAGCATATTTCGGGTGACATCGATCAGTGGCACATGAAAACTAATGAAATCCACTTCCGGTAACATGGCGTCAAAACTGGCTGCCTGCTTAACACTGGAAGAAATTTTCCAGGCACCCTCAACCGTTAATCCGGGATCAAAACCAATGACATTCATACCAAGGTCTTCGGCAACTTTTGCCACTGCTCGACCGATAGCTCCCAGACCAACCACGCCCAGTGTTTTACCCGGTAATTCAAAGCCACCAAAGTTTTTCTTTCCGGCTTCAACCGCTTTACTGATTTGTTCATCAGTACCTTCCTGATTTTTTGCAAATTCCCAGGCAGGGCCAATATGACGCGCTGACATTAACATACCCGCTAAAACCAGTTCTTTTACTGCGTTAGCATTGGCGCCAGGCGCATTAAAAACAGGAATGCCTTCTTTGCTCATTTTATCAACAGGGATATTATTTACCCCAGTTCCAGCACGGCCTACAGCTTTTAAGCTTTCTGGAATCTCCATATCGTGCATTTTGAATGAACGTAGTAATATTGCATCCGGATGTTGTATTTCCGATGCAATTTCGTAGTCATCCCTTGGAAATTTTTCCAGACCAGCCACAGAGATATTATTAAGTGTCAAAATTTTTTTCATTATTGGTTTCTACTTTTGTATGGCGCCAGACAATTAATTAAATTATTGCTCAGGATAAAGATAGATTAATAATTTCAACTGATTTAAATTTATAAGTTTATGAATTAGCCTTGGCAAATTCATTCATAAATTCAACCAGCGTATCAATCCCTGCTTCTGGCATGGCATTGTAAATACTGGCTCTCATACCACCAACTGAGCGATGACCTTTCAATGTTGCCAGACCTTTTTGAGCGGCCTGTTCAAGAAACGCAGCATCCAGAGCAGCATCTTTCAGAGTAAATGGTACATTCATCCAGGAACGATACCGCTTTTCAACTGGATTGGCATAAAAATCACTGCCATCAATTGCCGCATAAAGCTTGTCTGATTTTGACTGGTTAATCTGAGCCATGGCATCAAGCCCACCCTGCTCCAGTAACCATTCAAAAACCAGTCCCGCCAGATACCAGCTATAGGTCGGTGGCGTATTATACATAGAGTCATTATCGGCATGAGTCTTATAGTTGAGCATAGCGGGTGTTTGTTCTGCCGCATGACCAATCAGATCATCACGGATAATCACCAGGGTCAGGCCAGCCGGACCAACATTTTTTTGTGCACCGGCATAAATCATTGCAAATTTTGAAACATCAATTGGACGGGACAGTATGGTTGAAGACATATCGGCAATCAAAGGTACATCACCAGTATCGGGAATATAGTCAAATTCCACGCCACCAATAGTTTCATTTGGTGTATAATGCACATAAGCCGCATCTGGGTTTAATGACCAGCTTGAGAAATCAGGCACGGTGCTAAAGCCGGAATCTTCTGAGCTGGCGACAATATTAACTTCACAATAACGTTTGGCTTCCGCAATGGCCTTTTTTGACCACATTCCGGTATTTACATAATCAGCAGTGGTTTTAGTGCCCAATAAATTAAGCGGAATGGCACCAAATTGAGAGCTGGCACCACCTTGTAAAAACAATACTTTATAGTTATCAGGGATGGCCATTAAAGTTCTCAAATCAGCTTCCGCCTTGGTAGCGATAGACATAAAAGCCTTGCCACGATGAGACATCTCCATAACGGACATCCCTTCACCGCGCCAGTCCAGCATTTCTTCACTGGCTTTCTTGATGACAGCTTCCGGCAACATGGCGGGACCTGCACTGAAATTGAAAACTCTAGACATCTTTAATCCTTGTTAAAGTTAAAATGAAAATAAGTTCCTTCTCCTTTAGACGCAGGCTCTGGGTGAGGAGAAAAACGCTAACGAATAGTCTCACTCAGCCCTGACCAGTATGGAAAAGGAATTAAGAGTAATTTTTAAACACGTAATTTTTATTCGTCAGCTGAATCATTATCAGTCGGTGAAGATTGATCGCTTGCTGCTGGTTCTTGTTCTTCTACAGCCTCATCTCCCTCAGTCACTTCATCGTCATCAGTTTCAGTTTCACAGACACGTTCAATCTGTACCAGCCTTTCACTCTTGGTTAAGCGAATTAAACGCACACCCTGTGTGTTTCGTCCGACAATAGAAATTTCCGTCGAACGGGTACGAACAATTGTTCCACCATCGGTAATCAGCATAATTTCACTGGTTTCATCCAGTAAACATGCTCCAACCACTGAACCATTACGTTCAGAAGTTTTAATTGCCAGAACACCCATGCCACCACGGCCTTTAACCGGATATTCCGAAATTTTGGTACGTTTGCCAAAACCATTTTCTGTGGCAGTCAGAACATAACGATCTTCACATTCAGGCGGCACAACAATTAATGAGATCACTTTTTGGTTATCAGGTAATTTAATACCGCGAACCCCGGTGGCAACCCGCCCCATAGAACGGACATGGGCTTCATTGAAGCGAATAGCCTTGCCTTCTGTGGTAAACAGCATGATATCCTGCTGACCATCTGTTAATTGCACATCGATAAGTTTATCGCCTTCTCGTAACTCAATCGCCCGAATACCATTGGCTCTTGGTCTTGAATAATCAAGTAATGGTGTCTTTTTCACAGTACCATTTGCAGTTGATTGCAGGATATACTGGCCATCAATAAATTCTTTAATCGGCAGAATGGCATTAACCTTTTCACCTTCTGACAAAGGCAACAGGTTAATGATAGGACGGCCCCTGGAACCACGACTGGCCAGTGGCAATTCATAGACTTTTTTCCAGTACACCTGACCCGCATTGGTAAAGCACAGTATAGTGTCATGACTTGAAGCAACAAACAACTTATCAATAAAGTCTTCTTCTTTCATGGATGTCGCTGATTTACCTCGTCCACCGCGACGCTGAGCGGCATAATCCGCTAACGGCTGGGTTTTCACGTAACCTTCATGAGAAAGGGTCACCACCCGGTCTTCCTCGGCAATCATGTCTTCAAGACAAAGATCATCTTCTGACTGGATAATTTCAGTTCGACGTTCATCTCCGTATTGCTCTAACACAGTTTCCAGTTCTTCACGAATAACGCCAATGAGAACTTCCTGACTGCCCAGAATTTCCAGATACCATTTGATTCTTTCAATGATTTCTTTATATTCAGAAACGATTTTTTCAATTTCAAGACCGGTTAATCGATGCAGACGTAAATCCAGAATGGCCTGAGCCTGAACCGGAGACAGATGGTAACCATCATCGAACAGACCGAATTGCAGTTCCAGGCCATCAGGACGTGATTGTTCACCACCTTCAGAAAGCAATTCTTTAACCAGGCCGGGTTCCCAACTGGAGTCAATCAACTTTTGTTTGGCTTCCTGAGGGTTGGCTGATTCTTTGATCACTTTAATCAGGGGATCGATATTGGCCAGCGCTACGGCCTGACCTTCAAGGATATGGGCCCGTTCACGCGCTTTTCTAAGTTCATATACTGTACGACGATTAACCACTTCACGTCGATGGCGAATAAACTGTACAATTAATTCTTTTAAATTAAATAATTTAGGCTGACCATCCACCAAAGCAACCATATTAATGCCAAATACATTTTGCATGGCGGTATGCTTGTACAGGTTATTAAGCAAAACATCCGCAGACTCGCCACGTTTGGTTTCAATCACCAGACGCATGCCGTCCTTATCAGATTCATCACGTAATCCGTCGTGTGCAATGCCTTCAATTTTCTTTTCTTTAACCAGCTCAGCAATGCGTTCCGTTAAACGTGCCTTGTTGACCTGATAGGGTAATTCCGTGACCACAATACGTTCGCGGCTATTGCCCATATCTTCGATTTCAGTTCGAGCACGAACCCGGATACGGCCGCGTCCTGTATGATACGCCTCATGAATACCTCGAGCACCGTTAATAATACCAGCTGTTGGGAAATCCGGACCAGGGATGTGTTCGATCAAATCAGCAATAGTGATATCCGGGTTATCAATATAGGCCAGACATCCTTTTATAACTTCAGACAGGTTATGCGGGGGGATATTGGTTGCCATCCCCACAGCAATTCCTGAAGAACCATTAATCAGCAGATTAGGCAGTTTGGTGGGTAAAACAGCCGGTTCGTGTTCTGACTCGTCGTAGTTGGGATTGAAGTCAACGGTTTCTTTATCGATATCGGCCAATAATTCGTGGGCAATCTTGGCCATTCTAACTTCGGTGTAACGCATGGCAGCTGGCGAATCGCCATCAATAGAGCCAAAGTTACCCTGACCATCCACCAACATATAGCGCAGAGAAAAATCCTGTGCCATACGCACAATGGTGTCATATACCGCAGTATCACCATGGGGGTGATATTTACCCAAAACCTCACCGACGATACGCGCGGATTTTTTATAGGGTTTGTTCCAATCCATACCCGCTTCATGCATGGCATAGATAACTCGACGGTGAACAGGCTTAAGTCCATCACGGACATCGGGAAGTGCGCGCCCTACAATTACGCTCATCGCATAATCCATATAGGACTGCTTCATCTCCTCCTCAATATTGATATGAAGGAGTTCTTTTGCAAAATCTGACATTGAGTGGTTATTTATCCGTATTTTGTTTTTGCTGGACAGAAAATGTGCAAGTGCAACTGACTGTCAGGAGCTTTATTGGTTACTTGCCAAATAGGGTTTATAAGACGACATATTCTAGCACAAATAGATGTCATATGTGGCCATTATTAGCATTAAAAACTGGATATTTTTATCATTTATTGGACATTTGTCATTAAAGCCCGGATTTTGTCAAAATCTGGCTTTAATATTACTCCTTTTTCGGTCACGATGGCATCGACCAGTTCCGCGGGCGTAACATCAAAAGCAGGATTTCTCGCCTGTGCCCCTTGTGCGGCAACAATATGACCAGCAAAGCCAAGCACTTCACTCTCGGAACGTTCTTCAATCGGTATTTCATCGCCACTGGCGACATTCATATCAATGGTTGTGGTCGGTGCTGCCACCATAAAGCCGATGCCATGATGACGAGCCAGGACAGCCAGTGCATAGGTGCCAATTTTGTTAGCCACATCGCCATTAGCGGCAATGCGGTCCGAACCGACAATGATCCAGCGAATGGGTTTGTCACTGCTTTGGGAGGTTTTTATCATATGAGATGCAGCGCCTTCTACCAGCAATGAAACCGGTATATCATCCTGCACCATTTCCCAGGCAGTCAAACGCGCTCCCTGGAGCCAGGGACGTGTCTCATCTGCATATACGTGGATAATCTTGTCTTGTGCAAAGGCGCTGCGAATAACACCCAGTGCCGTACCATAACCCCCGGTGGCCAAAGCGCCGGCATTACAATGGGTCAACACAGCGCATTTTTGGTCAATTAATTGCGCCCCCAGTTCCCCCATTTTGACATTGGCCGCAATATCATCTTCATGCACCTGTTTGGCAATAGCTAATAAAGTAGCTACCGGATCAGCCACATTCAATCCTCTTATCACTTCGCGCATCATATCAATCGCCCAGAACAGATTGATCGCAGTAGGACGTGATTGTGCCAACAAGTGCAGGTCCGATTCAATAGCTTCCTTCCAGGTTTGGGGATCTGCCTTAATACGCTGCCTGGCTGCGATGACAATACCGTACGCGGCTGTAATACCAATAGCCGGGGCACCTCTGACCACCATATCCGTGATTGCTTGAGCAATGGCTGCTACATCAGTCAGGCTGATATAGCTATGCTCTGCTGGTAACACCCGTTGATCCAGTAAGTGCAGACAATCATCTTTCCAGACAATGGGTTTAATTGAGTCATAGGGTTTATCGGTCATTATTTATGCCTTATCTTTGTAGAAATTGCGCTATATCTTATAATCAAATGAGCATAAGGGGTATAGCTGCCCAAAAAAACGAACTTTAATACAGCGAAATGAGGTTAATTTGCAAAACGTTGACACGATTATTCATGCTCGCTGGATTATTCCGGTAGAGCCCGATGACACCCAATTAGATAATCATTCCCTGGTCATTCAGCAGGGCATGATTGTGGATATTTTAACAACTGAGCGATGTCAAAAAAAGTATCAGGGTCAATCTGAGCATAATTTATCCTCACATGCGCTTATCCCTGGTCTGGTCAATACTCATACTCATGCTGCCATGACTCTGATGCGCGGCATTGCCGATGATTTACCGCTGATGCAGTGGCTTTCTGAACATATCTGGCCGGTAGAAACAAAACTCGTCAATTATCAGTTTGTTAAGGATGGCACGGAACTCGCCATCGCGGAAATGCTCCGCAGTGGTACAACGACATTTAATGATATGTATTTTTTCCCGGATGCTGCGGCTAAAGCGGTTGAAGCTGCGGGAATTCGGGCCGCACTGGGACTGATCATGATTGATTTCCCATCGGCATGGGCAACCGATAGCGATGACTATTTACACAAAGGCTTACAGTTACATGAGCAGTATCGGCATCACCCACTCATATCAACAGTATTCGCACCGCACGCACCTTATACGGTTTCTGATGGTGCGCTGGAAAAAATAAAAACCTACGCAGAAAAGCTTGATATCCCGGTGCACATTCATTTGCATGAAACCCTGGATGAAATTCATCAAGCGATCAGCAATACCCAAATGAGCCCTATCAAACGTCTGGAAAAGCTGGGCTTATTATCACCACTGCTAATAGCCGTTCATATGACTCAGCTTGATAAAGATGAAATAAAGCTCATTAAGCGTTATGGTGTTAATGTCGTCCATTGTCCTGAGTCAAATTTAAAACTTGCCAGCGGCTTTTGTCCAACAGCTGAATTAATTGCGAATAACATCAATGTCGCTATTGGCACGGACGGTGCTGCGAGCAATAACGACCTGGATATGATCAGTGAAATGCGCACCTCGGCATTACTGGCCAAAGCGGTTGCTACAGATGCTTCAGCAATTCCGGCCCATACGGCACTAAAAATGGCGACGCTTAATGGTGCCAGGGCATTGGGTCTGGACACTATTACCGGCTCATTGAAGAAAGGCAAAGCGGCTGATATTGTAGCCATTAATCTGGATAAAATTGAAACACAGCCCCTTTTTCAACCCATTTCACAAATTGTCTATTCATCCAGTCGAGACCAGATCAGTGATGTTTGGGTACAGGGAAAACACCTGCTCAATGACCGCAAATTAACCACCCTTGATGAACAACAACTGAAACTTAAAGCCCGTGAGTGGCAAAATAAAATCATCCGTGAGGTTGAAAGTTGATTACCAGTGAAGAGTTTCGACTTTTTACTCAAAATCAATGATAATATCGCTATATTTTCCATTTCTCGTCAGGAAGCCCAATGAGCCAGGCACACGATCAGTCAGAGCAGAATTTTACTAATGTCGATCCCCAGGAAATAGCCAAATTTGAGGCAATGTCGACTCGCTGGTGGGATAAAGAGGGAGAGTTTAAGCCACTGCATGATCTCAATCCTGCTCGTGTTGCCTATATAAAACAACGGGCTAATGGCCTTTCTGGAAAGCGGGTTCTTGATGTCGGTTGTGGCGGCGGCATACTTTCCGAAAGCATGGCGCATGCAGGCGCTGAGGTCACCGGAAT